>Ga0209553_1000467_pt1 | contig 21299 bp, 15 predicted proteins | sample LauGreFBDMM110DN_2_FD_188217 | JGI IMG/M metagenome (GOLD analysis project Ga0209553, IMG submission 188217) | Freshwater lake microbial communities from Lake Michigan, USA - Fa13.BD.MM110.DN (SPAdes) (version 2) | ecosystem: Environmental > Aquatic > Freshwater > Lake | place: Lake Michigan...
GCACAGCAGTGCCAGCCCAACCGCCACACCGGACTCGTGCGCAAATGGCGCCAGCCCAATGCACAGCACAGCCGCAATGGCCCACACCGTGTGCGCACTGCGCCGATACTCGAGCAAGGCTAGTGCGCCCAGCAATGCCAGCAGCGTCACTAGTAAATGAAAAAGCGACGCCACAAGCGGCACCACCAACGCCGCAAAGGGGGAAGCGGTGAGCAGGGCAGCCGCAACCAATGCCGCCCAGCCCGCCTGGCCGCCAATTTGTGTGGCGGTGCCCAGCCAGCGCATGGCCAGCGCGCCCAGCAGCCAGCCGCAGCCCGCCAGCGCAAAAATATTTAGCGCATGCAGCGCCACTGCATGCGGCGCGCCGCTGATGCGCTGCGCCAGCCACCAGATGCTAAACCCCAGCGGGCGGTAGTACGCAAAGCCTGCAGCACTGGTCCAGATTTCTCCGAGGCCTTTGCCGGCGAGAAAATTAAAGTTGCCTACATCGTCCCAAAAGAAGGGCAGCTGCAGCGCGGGCCAATACAACGCAATAGCCAAGAGCGGCGGCGTGGCAAAGCGCACCCAGCGCATCGGGCAGCCGCCGGCTAGTTGTTGTCCGCCAGCCAGAGCGCTGCCGTTTCCGGCAGCAGGGCCAGCGGCGTGTCGCGCACTTCACACGCGGGCAGCGCATCCAGGAAGTGCACGCCGTACGCCTTGCTGCGCACGCGCCGGTCAAATATCACCACCACACCACGATCAGACTTGCTGCGAATGAGGCGCCCGAACCCCTGCCGCAGGCGCAGCGCCGCCTCCGGCACGGTGTATTCGCCGAATGTGTCTTCAAAGGTGGCGCCGCGTGCCTCGATGATTGGATCGCTGGGCACATCAAAGGGCAGCTTTGTAATCACCAGCACGGAGAGGGACTCGCCCACCACATCCACGCCCTCCCAAAAGCTGCGCGCGCCGAGCAGCACTGCATGCTCCGCAGCGCGGAAGCTTTGCAGCAGCTGGTGGCGCGATGTGCTGCTGGCAATCTGGTCGAACACGCGGATGCCCGCGCGCTCCAACGGCGCACGCAAATATCCAGCCGTCTGGCGCAGCTGTGCATGCGAGGTAAAGAGCACCAGCGCGCGCCCTTTGGTGGCAATGCACAACGCAGCCAGCCCCTGCTCCAGCTTTCGTTGGAATAGCGCGCCCTGTGCCGGCTCGGGCATATCTTCCGCCACACAGATCAGCGTATTCTCGCGGTAATTAAATGGCGAGCCAACAATCAGCTCATCTGCATCATGTGCGTGCAAACGCTTCTTGATATACGCGAAGCCTTCGTCCGTGGCCAGCGTGGCGGACGTGAGAACCACCGCGCGCTTGGCAAACCACAAGTGCTTCTCCAGCAGCGGCCCCACCGCCAGCGGCGCAGAGTGCAGCGACGGGCTGCGCGCATTTGGCCCAAGCTCCACCCAGCAGATGCGCGCAGCATCCGCCTGCTCAACAATGCCCTGCAGCTGGTCATTAAAGTTTGTCAGCCAGCGCACCACCCCGGCCAGCGCCGTCAGCAAATCATCGAGCTCGGCGGCGCCATCATCCTGCACTTCAATCACAGCGCGCGCCACGCGCTGCAGCCCCTGCACCACCGGCTGCAGTCCGTTCTTAAGGTTGTCCCACGCCAGCAGCACCTCGGCCCACTCGCCGCTTTCACGCGCTTCATCGCGCAGCCGCACCTTGCGCGAATACGCACCCACTTCACCGTCGCCCGCTGCCAGCGCAAACCGGCCGGCCTGTTGAAAAAAGTTGGCAACATGCACCAGCACCGCCGCCTGCGCAGCTGCCACACCTTCTGTCTGGTGGCGCAAGCCGGCTTGCTGCCCAACGCCCAGCTGGCTGCCCACCCGCGCAACTACCTGCGCCAGCAGCCCGCTTTGCGGGCCCGTCAGTGCGCGCAGCCGAAACTCCAGCTCGGACTGGCGCGCCACAAACGACAGTCCGTCCGTGGTGGCTGCCTCAAGGTGGTGCGCTTCGTCCACAATCAAGTATTGATATTCGGGCAGCACGCGATTCTCCGAGGCAGCATCTGCCAGCAGCAGCGCATGATTGACCACCAGCACATGCGCCGATTCGGCTGCGCGCTTGGCGCGATAAAACGGGCAGCTGCCGCCCTGCAGCGTGGCGCAGCGCTCGGTGGTGCAGCCCTCATCCTCGGCCGAGAGGCGCAGCCACACCTCCAGCTCGCCCGGGCCCGTGAGCGTCAGCTCGCTGCGATCGCCGGTTTCCGATTGCGGCAGCCACACCAGCAGCTTTGCCAGCACGCGCATCTCATCCAGCGTGCGCGCCGGGCGCCGCCGCATCGCATCAAACAAACGCGGGCACACATAATTGCCGCGCCCCTTGAGCACCGCCGCCCGAAACTCCTGCGGCAGCGCCTGCTGCAGCGCGGGCAGGTCTTTGCGCATCAACTGATCCTGCAGATTGATGGTGTTGGTGGAGATCACCACGCGCCAGTCACTTTGCGCTGCCCAGCAAATGGCCGGCACCAAATACGCAAGGCTCTTGCCGGTACCAGTGCCGGCTTCCACCAGCAGATGGCGCTGCCCGGAAAGTGCGCGCGCCACCGCCCGCATCATCTTCAGCTGCTGCGGCCGGCTCTCGTAACTGGAAAACTGTGCGGCCAGTGCGCCGCCGGGCTTGAACATTTCCACCAGCGGTGCCTCATCAAGCGGCGCCGGCTCATCAGCCGGCTGCAGCGCGGGCCCGGCCGCTGCGCCACCGCCCGCAAACAGGCCGCGCTCCGGGGCGCCTGCTCTGCGGCGCTTGGGCGCTGCGCCTTGTTCCGTGCGGCGCCGCAGTGCATCCTGAAAAGTGTAGTCCGCGCCCCACTCCACATCTGCAGCCAACCGCACCAGTTCGGACAGTGTGTCCAGCGAGAGCTCGTCGGCGCGCTTGGCCAGCAGCCCGTACACCTGCTGCGTGGCGCGCGCATCATTCAGCGCGCGATGTGCATCGCGCAGCGGCACGCCCAGCTCCGCAGCCAGCGCAACCAGTGCGTAGCGGCTAGCGCTCGGCAGCAGTGCACTCGCCAGATCATAGGTGTCAATCGACACATTGTTGCGCAGTGCACCGTGCTTTTGCAAAAAGCCAAGGTCAAACTTAAGGTTGTGGCCGATCACCGGCGCATTGCCCACAAAGCGCATCAACTCTGGCAGCGCCACCATAAGCGCCGGCGCACGCGCCACCATCGCGTCCGTGATGCCGGTCAGCTCGCTGATGAAACCGGGAATGGGGACGCCCGGGTTGACGAGTGTTTCATACTCGCCCTCAATCCGCTCGCCGCGAAACTTTACCGCGCCAATCTGAATGATCGCGTCGCGGTTTGCATCAAGCCCGGTGGTCTCCAGATCCAGCGCAACCAGCGTTTCCGTCATGCTAGGTTGCAAGCACGTGGCGCATGGCTGCGAGTGTCCGCTCAACCATCGGCGCCGTGATCCAGCAGTGCGTCACGGCCCGGAAGCCGCGCGAAAATGGCGCGTACAGAAAGTCGATCAGTACGCCTTGCTCGCGCAAGCGCGCCATGATCTGCGCGTCCGTCTGCGCCACATGCGCATCCAGATCAAAGTACACCATGTTGGTGGCCACCGCCCGCGGGTCCAGCTTTACGCCGGCAATGGCTGCCAAGCCATGCGCCAGTTGCTGCGCGTGCGCATGATCATCCGCCAGCCGCTCCACCATCGAGCGCAGTGCCACCAAGCCGGCTGCCGCCAGTATTCCGGACTGGCGCATGCCGCCGCCCAGCACCTTGCGCGCGCGCCGCGCCCGCTTGATGAACTCAACATCACCGCAGAGCACAGAACCCGCTGGTGCAGCAAGTCCCTTGGACAGGCAAAAGGTTACCGAGTCCGCATCCGCCACCAGCTCCGCCGCAGATACATTCAGTGCAACGGCGGCGTTGAAAAGGCGCGCACCATCCACATGCAGCTTCAGGCCGTGCGCGCGCGCCAGGCTGCCCGCTGCCCGCATGTAGTCCACAGCCAACGGCACGCCGCCGCACATATTTTGTGTGTTCTCCAGCGCCAGCACACTGGTGATCGGGTGGTGTTGGTCATCGCCCTGAATTGCACCCGCCACCAAATCCAGCGGCAGTGTCCCGTTGGCAGCTTCCGGCAGCGGATGCGCCTGCACGCCGCACAGCTGCGCCAGCTGGCCCTGCTCATTGCGAAACACATGCGACTGATAACCGCAGATCACCTCGGCACCGCGCTGCGTGTGCGCCATCATCGCCGCCACATTGCCCATCGTTCCGGAAGACACAAACAATGCAGCAGCCTTGCCCGTCATGTGCGCGGCCACCGCCTCCAGCTCGTTGACGGTGGGGTCCTCGCCATAAACATCATCGCCCACCTCCGCCGCTGCCATCGCAGCGCGCATCTCCGGCGTGGGCTTGGTCACCGTGTCAGAACGCAGGTCAATTAGTTCCATGCTTGGCTGCACCTATTTGAGAGTGATGTTGGCGCGGCACAGCGGCCAGCGCCATAATACGCAATGCTTAGCCACGCAATGCTGCGAGGCAAGCCTCCAGCTCGGCGGGCAGCGGCGCGCTAAAAGTTTGTGTGCTGCCGCTCGGCAATTGCAGCGTGAGGCCGGCGGCGTGCAAAAAATGGCGCGCCAGCTTGTATCGTCCGCTGCTCACACCGTACAAAAGATCGCCTGCCAGCGGGCATCCCAAAAAAGCCATGTGCACGCGCACCTGATGCGTGCGCCCCGTCTCCGGCTTTACATCCACCAGTGTGTAGCCGCGCAAAGACTCGCGCGTTCGATACTCGCTCACGGCCATGCGGCTGCGCAGCTCGGGGTTGGTGACCACAGCCATGCGCTGGCGATGGCGCGGGTCGCGCCCGATTGCCGCCTCCACGCGTCCGTTTGGCGTCGGCGGCCGCCCCACCACCAGCGCCACATAATGCTTCTCCACCTTGCGCAGCTTGAACTGCGCCTGCAGCGCACGCTGCGCCGCATCATGCTTCGCCACCACAATCAACCCGGAAGTGTCTTTGTCCAGCCGGTGCACAATGCCGGGCCGCAAGCTGCCGCCCACTGCGCCAAACTCCATCCCATGCGCCAGCAGCGCATTCACAAGCGTACCGGACGCATGCCCGGCGGCCGGATGCACCACCAGCCCGGCCGGCTTGTCGACTACCAGCATGTCCGCATCCTCGTAAAGCACATGCAATGGAATGCGTTCACGGATCAAGGTGGATGGCTCGGGCACCGGCACTGCAACGACCGCAGTCTCGCCGCCTTCCAACCGCTGCCCGGCCTTGGCGGGCAGCTGCCCGTTTATCAGCACCTGCCCGCCATCAATCAAACGCTGAATTTGCGAACGCGAAAGCTCCGGCATGCATTCCACAAGCACCTTGTCCAAGCGCTCACCGGGATGCGCCAGTTGAAAGGTATGCACTGCGCCCGCCTGCCGATCTGCAGCCATCAGTCCGGATTGGAGCCGGGTTCTGCCACAGCCGGTGCCGGCAGTGTGCGCGCCGGCTTGGTCTCGCCGCGCATCACCATTATCAGGATCACCACTCCAATGGAAATGGCCGCATCCGCAACATTGAACACCGGCCAGTAATGCAGATGCAAAAAGTCTGTCACGTAGCCCTGATACAGCCGGTCCAGCATGTTGCCGATGGCACCGCCCAGCTGCAAGCCAAGCGCGGTGCGCACCCACACCTGCTCCGCTGCCAGCGTGCGGTTGTAGTACACAATCGCGCCTGACACCAAAAGTGCCAGCACAGTCAGTAGCGTGCTGCCGCTCTTAAACATGCCAAACGCCGCACCCGTGTTTGTGGTGTGCGCCAGGTCAAACACGTCGCGCAGCCACGGGTGTATTTCCACAGTGTCGCCAATCGCCATGCGGCCGCGCACCTGCCACTTGGAAAGCTGGTCAACCGCAATTACGCCGGCTGCAATCAAGAACAAGCGCAGCTGGCTGCGCATGGGAAGTACGGCAGTGTATTGGGTAGTCATTTGTTATAAACTTTGCCAGCGTCGATAATACCACCGCGAGCCACCGCGCCATTGCGCAAGTTCATGCGGCGCACGTTGCCAGCCGCGCGGCAGCGCATCCAGCAGCCGGCCGCAGCCAAGCAATCAGCGGTTGGGCCGGCTCTCCAACCGCGCGCTGGCTCAGCCCGCCAGTTCAATTTGCACGGCAAGCGACTCCGCGTCGATCAGCCATGCGTCCGCTGAAACTGCGCCCGCCTGCAGCGCCACCGCCAGCGTCTCGCCCGCAATATAGTCATGATGCTCGGCAATCGCCTGCGCAATTTGGGCGCTGGCCTGAAAGCGCACCCGAATGCGGTCTGAGATTTGGAAACCGCTGCTCTTGCGCAGCTCTTGCACGCGCCGCACCACCTCGCGCGCCAGCCCTTCACGCACCAGCTCCGGGGTCAGGTCCGTCACCAGCGCGGCAACCAACCCGCCCTCTGCTGCCACCGCAAAGCCGCTGCGCGCTTGCAGGCGCACCTCTACTTCGGTCGGCTGCAGCTCCAATGCCATGCCATCCACCTGCAGCGCCAGCGGCTGCCCGGCCAGCAGTGTGCGCGCGGCAGTGGCTGCATCCAGGGCGGCCAGTGCGTCGCGCACGGCCGGCAGCCGGCTGCCGTACTTCTGCCCCAGCTCGCGGGGCAGCGCATGCAGCTCGTAAGCCACCGCCTCCAAATCAGAGTTGAGCAGGCGCACCTGCTTCACGTTCAGCTCATCCGCAATCAATGCGCCATGGCGTGCGATCACGCCGGCCGCATCCGCGCCCGCCCAGAATGCAGCTTCCGGCAGCGGCTGGCGCACCTTTAGCTTGCTGCGCTGGCGCGCGCTGTGCCCCAAGGACACAAGGCGTTGCACAATCTGCATGTCATGGTTCAGCGCCGGGTCGATGCGCGCTGCTTCAGCCGCCGGCCAGTCTGCCAGGTGCACCGACTCCGGCTGCTGCGCGCCCGCAAGATTGCGGTAAATTGCATCCGCAACAAACGGCATCGAAGGCGCGAGCAGCTTGCTCAAAGTCAGCAGGCACTCGTGCAGCGTGGCATACGCAGCCTGCTTGTCCGGCCCGGCACCACTCTTCCAAAACCGGCGCCGTGAGCGGCGCACATACCAGTTGGAAAGGTCGTACACAAAGCGCTCGATGGGGCGCGTGGCACCCGTCACATCGTAGCCTTCAAACGCGGCCGTCACGCTGCCCACCAGCGTGTGCAGCTCAGAAAGGATCCAGCGATCCAAGTCCGTCAGCGCTGCGGGCGCAGCCGGGCTGCCGCCAGCCGCCGGCTGCCAGCCATCCAAGTTGGCATACGAAACAAGAAACGCATACGTGTTCCACAGCGTAAGCGTAAAGTTGCGCACCACCTCGCCCACAAGATCCACAGAGAAGCGCCGCTCCTGGCCGGGCGGGCTGGCCGTGTACAAGTACCAGCGAAACGCATCAGCGCCATGCGCTGCAATCACATCCCACGGATTCACAATGTTGCCCTTGGACTTGGACATCTTCTGCCCATCACCATCGAGGATCAGGCCAAGGCAGGCAACATTTTTGTACGCGACGCTGCCAAACAGCAGCGTGCTAATGGCGTGCAGTGAATAAAACCAGCCGCGCGTTTGATCCACCGCTTCGCAGATGTAATCGGCGGGGAACTGCTCGGCAAACAGCTGCTTGTTCTCAAACGGGTAGTGCCACTGCGCCACTGGCATCGCACCGCTGTCAAACCAGCAGTCAATCACCTCCGGCACACGCCGCATCAGCTTGCCGGTTTTAGGATTGGCAAATGTGATGGCGTCCACATGCGGGCGGTGCAGATCCAACTTGTCCAGCGCTGTGCCCGCCAGCTCGGAAAGCTCCGCCACCGAGCCCACCATCAACGTGTCGCCATCATCGTCCACCCAGATGGGCAGTGGCGTGCCCCAGTAACGCTCGCGGCCCAGCGCCCAATCCACATTGTGCTCCAGCCAGTTTCCAAAGCGCCCGTTCTTCACATGGTCCGGATGCCAGTTGATGGTTTGATTGAGGTTGACGAGGGCTTCTTTGGCGCGCGTGGTGCCCACATACCAGGTGTCACGCGCGTAGTAAAGCAGCGCAGTGTTGCAGCGCCAGCAGAACGGGTACGTGTGCAAAATGGTGCCTGCCCGGTGCAACAGCTGCCGCGCCTGCAGATCCTGAATGATGAGCGGATCCGCATCCTTGACCCACATGCCCGCAAACGGCAGCACAGCATCAATGAAGCAGCCGCGCACGTCCACAGTCTGCAGCACCGGCAGGTTGTGCGTGCGCGCCACCTGCATGTCTTCCGCGCCGTAGGCCGGCGCAAGGTGCACAATGCCCGTACCGTCGGTGGTGGTCACAAATTCGCCGGTAACCACATAGTGGGCTTGCTCTGCAAATGGCATGAAGCTGTACAGCGGCAGGTATTGCAGCCCGGCCAGCTGCGCGCCGGTGTGCTCTGCCACAATCTTGTGTCCACCCTCCCCCAACACCTCCACCACAAGCTCCTGCGCCAAAATCAGGCGCGTGCCATCCGGCTGCTCCACCGTAACGTAGCGCACCGCAGCACCCACAGCGCAAGCCACATTTGCGGGCAATGTCCATGGCGTTGTGGTCCACACCAGCAGCGCGGTGTTGGGATCATCCTTGAGGCGCATGCGCACATACACAGACGGGTCCGGCACGTCGTCCTGATAACCCAGCGCCACCTCGTGGTCAGACAGCGCCGTGCCGCAGCGCGGACAGTACGGCACAACTTTGAAGCCGCGGTACACCAGCTGCTTGTCCCACAGCTGGCGCAGGATCCACCACACTGATTCGATGTAGTTGTTCTCGTAGGTCACGTAGGCGGTTTTTAAATCCACCCAAAAACCAATCCGGTCCGTGAGGCGCTCCCACTCTTGAATATATTCAAACGCGGACTGGCGGCAGCGCGCATTGAACTCGGCGATGCCAAACTTTTCAATCTGCTCCTTGCCCGTCAAGCCCAGCTGTTTTTCAACCTCAATCTCAACCGGCAAGCCATGCGTGTCCCAGCCGCCGCGCCGCAGCACATACTTGCCGCGCATTGCCTGATAGCGCGGAAAAATATCCTTGAAGGCGCGCGCCAGCACATGGTGGCTGCCGGGTTTGCCGTTGGCCGTGGGCGGCCCTTCATAAAAAACATAGCGCGGCGCGCCCGCGCGCATCTCGGTGGACTTGCGAAATATCTCGCGCTGCTTCCAGAACTCGAGCACTTCGAGTTCCATTTGCTGCAGGTCGAGTTTGGAGGAAACAGGTGCAAACATAATTTGAATTCTATTCTGTTTTGCGCTGCCGGCCTGTGGGCCGCGGGCAGCTGCGGGCAGCCTGCTGGTCAGGGAGCGGCAGCCTGCAAGCGCTGGCGCAGCTGGTCAACAGTTTGCCGTTTGCCGCTGCTGCCATCATCGTAAAACCAGTGATCCCAGCCGTTGCAGGCGCTGCCGCGAATCAAACTGCCAATTTGGTGGATGGATCCGGTTTGTCCGCTCCAGCGCAAGTGGCCATTGGCCAGCACCACTGCGCGCTGCGCGCCTTGCACGCCAAAGTAAAGCGTCTGCCCCGGCTGCAGCAAACCATTTTCCAGCAGCGCGCCAAACGGCACGCGCGGCAGCGTGCGCCGCTCCGGCGTGCTCACCGCGTGCAGCGCGGGATCCGGCGGCGGCACCGCCGCAATCCGCCGCCGCGCCAGGTTGATGTATTTACGCTCGCGCTCGATGCCCAGCCAATGGCGGCCCAGCTTGCGCGCCACCGCACCCGTTGTGCCGCTGCCAAAAAACGGATCGAGCACCACGTCGCCGGGATTGGTGCTGGCCAGCAGCACACGGTACAGCAGCGCCTCCGGTTTTTGTGTGGAGTGCGCCTTGTGCCCGTTCACCTGCAGGCGTTCCTTGCCGCTGCACAAGGGCAGGCGCCAGTCACTGCGCATTTGCAAATCATCATTGAGCGCCTTGAGCGCCTGATGGTTGAAGGTGTGGCGCGCGCCCTTGGTCTTCTGCGCCCACAGCAGCGTCTCATGCGCGTTTGTAAAGCGCACGCCGCGAAAGTTTGGCATCGGGTTGGCCTTCACCCACACCACATCGTTCAGGATCCAGTACTGCAGATCCTGCAGCACTGCGCCCACGCGGTAAATGTTGTGGTAGCTGCCAATCACCCAAAGTGTGCCGGTGTCCTTCAGCACGCGCCGGCAGCCCTGCAGCCACGCACGCGTGAATGCATCGTATGCGGCAAAATCTTCAAACTGATCCCACGCATCCGTAACTGCAGCCACACGCGAGCTGTCCGGCCGGTAGAGCGCCTGCTGCAGCTGCAGGTTGTAGGGCGGATCGGCAAACACCACATCCACTGATGCCGCCGGCAGTTGCTCCAGCACTGCGAGGCAGTCGCCGTGAATAAGCGTGTCCAGCGGCAGTTGAGCCATGGGAGAAGTTTGTTTGCGGGCCGGCATGCGCTTGGCTTTAGCCAACCGTCAGCACCAGGCGCTTGTTGATGCGCCCCTTGCTCTTGTAATCCGAAATGCGCAAATGCCCGACGGCGCTGGTGTTGTCCACATGCGTGCCGCCGTCCGCCTGCAGGTCCAGGCCCACAATTTCAACGGTGCGCACTTCTGCAATGCCCGGCGGCAGCAGGTTGACCTTGGTGCGAATCAAATCCGGAATTGCGAAAGCTTCAGCGCGCGGCAAGATCTGCACGCGCACCGCGCGCGCAGCGGCAACTTCTGCATTGACCTTGGCTTCAATTTCCTCCACCAGCTCGGCCCGCATTGTTTCAAATTCAAAGTCCATGCGCCCCTGCAGCAGCTCCATGTTGCCGCCCGTAACGCTGGCCCCGTAATCGCGCCAAACCACGCCGCAAAGGATGTGCATGGCGGTGTGCGTGCGCATCAGTGCATAGCGGCGCTCCCAGTCCAGTGCCGCACTTACAACGCTGCCAGCCGGGGGCAGCGGCCCGCCCTGCAGCGCGTGCCACACCACAGCGCCCTCCTTCTTAACCGCACTAACTTCCCACTGCTGCGTTCCCAATTGCAGCGTGCCGGTGTCATGCGGCTGGCCGCCGCCACCGGGATAGAACGCGCTGCAGTCCAGGGCAACGCGCGTCTCTTCGGCTGCGGTCACAGTCGCCGCAAAGCTGCGCAAGTACGCATCTGTTTGGTAGAGCAAAGTTGTCACAACACTAATCGCAGAAGAATGGAGTTTAATCGCTACCAACCCAAATTTCCCACGCCGTGCTGCACCCCCCATCTAAGATGCGGCCACCAGAAGTGCGGCCCCAAAAAACCACCGGAGCCAGTGGCGGCACACAAACTAAACTTTCCTTTGCAGCCCGCATTCACGCCTGTGGTGCGAGCGACTGCTCGCCAGCGCACTGCTGACTTCGCGGAGCACCTGCTTTTTCGTTATTTGGATTTCCTGGCTTTCACAAGCGTGCGCTTGCGCCCCGTATCAACCTTGCGCAGCGCGGGCTTTGTTTTCACGGGCTTGCTCATAGCTTTGGGCTGCGCCACTTTTCGCATTGCCGGTTTGGCAGCGCGCCGTGGTGCGGGCTTGGCTGCTTTGCGCACCGGGCTGGCCCGCTTGGCTGCTGCGGGCTTGCGCACCGGGCGCGCCGTTGCGCGCGGTGTGCTCGGGTACGGGCGCACACTCCGGCGCAATTGGTCATACAGTGCGTTCACATTGGTCTGGTGCAGATTTTCCGCAAGGCCGCCCATCTGTACTTTCACCAGGTTCGTGGAAACCAGCAAAAACTTTGCGAGCGTCTCCTTGGACAGGCGGCGCTTGAGGGTGCGGCGCACATGCGCATCAATGGTTTGCAGATAGCGGATCTGGCCGCGCACGCTGTCACGAATCTCGCCGCGCAAAATTACATCACCATGACCCTGCACCAGCATCTCCACATCCGTCAGCACCACATCATGCAGCGAACCAAGCAGATTCTTGAGGCTGCCGCCCGTGCCTGCAATACTGGGAATGGACATGACCGTATCCGAGGCAAACAGTACGCGGTCTTCGTTCACAAGCACCGTCACCAGATCGGGGCTATGGCCCGGCGAATGCGTCAGGATCAGCGTCTTGCCGCCCAGCGTCAGGCGGAATTGGCTGGTGCGAAAGGTGACGTGCGGCAGCACAATTTGCACCTTCGCCATGTCAGGAGAGTCTTGCTGGGCACGCTTCAGCGCTTCGCGCGTGCGCGTATGCAGCAGCTCGGCACACTGCGCATGCGCCACCACCTGCGCGCCCGTAAAAATCCAGGTGCCAAATACATGATCCGAATGGAAGTGCGTGTTCACCACATAGCGCACCACACTGCCCAGTTTGCCCTCAATGAAGTCGCGCATAAAGCGCGTCTCGTCTTCGTAGGGCAGCGTGTCAATCACAATCGCGCCGTCAGGAGTTAGCACCACGCCGGCCGTAACCTGCACATAGCGGTCGCTTGTAAAAACGTATACGTTGTCAGAAAGTCGCTCGATTTTTGTCACAGCTGCGCCTGCTCCATTCAGGCAGCCGCCCACGCGCTGCCAATGTGATTGCCCCGATTTGTTTGTTGCATGGGCCGGCTAAACCTGGATGCGGGACATGTGGGTGTGCCGCAAATATTCACCAGCCGCCAAAGCGCAGCGCGGCAGTACAGCCATAAAAAAGGCCCCACTATGCCGTGTGCCCGCTAAGTTTTGTGCCCGCGAGTGCAGGCCGGGCGCAGATCTATTTGTTCCACCTTGGCTGCAGCCGTTTTACGGGCCTGCCTATCGTGTTGCAAAAAGAATAAAACGTCCGTATCAATCATGTTGGCCCAAAACCACAAGACGGTATCACGTACACGGCAGGACCAAGCAAACAATAACACATGCGCCACGCAGAAGCAAGTCGGCTGCGTTTAGCACTGATTTGCCTGTTTTAAAGGGGTTTACAGAGGATGCTGGACAAGCAAGAGCCGGTCGTGCCCCGCCAGATCAGGCACTACCTGCAGGCGCGCTGCCGGAAAGGCTGCTGCTGCCAGCCCCAGCACAGCTGTCTTTTGCGCAGCCCCCAGCTCAAGGCAGATTGCGCCGCCCGCTGCCAAATGGCCAGGCGCCGTCGCCAGCAATTCCGCAATCAGCTGCAACCCATCCGCCCCGCCATCCAGTGCACCGCGCGGCTCATGCCGCCCCACTGCCAGTTGCGCTGCCTCTTGCGTTGTGAGGTACGGCGGGTTTGCGCAAATCAAATCAAAGCTGCCAAGCCCGTGCAACAAGTGCGCGTGCGCAAACTGAATGCGCGCAGCCACCGCATGGCGCTGCGCATTGGCCCGCGCAACCTGCAGCGCATCGGCTGAGATATCGCTGGCCGTAAGCGCAATCGTCTGGTTGTGCAATGCCAGCGCCACCGCTATGCAGCCGCTGCCGGTGCCCACATCGGCCACACGCGCACCTGCCCGCATCAAGCGCAGCGCGTGCTCCACCAGCAGCTCCGTCTCCGGACGCGGAATCAATACCGCCGGACTAACGGCAAAGCTTGCACCATAGAACTCCCACTCACCGATCAGGTACGGCAGCGGCTCGCCTGCCTGCAATCGCACGCGCGCGCCTTCAAACTGCGCCAAGTGCGCGGGCGAAACGGCTGCACTCGGGTTAGCCAGCAACTGCGTGCGCGAAACGCCCAGTGTGTGCGCCAGCAGCACTTGCAGGTCATTGCGCGCTGCGCCGCCCGCAGCCAGTGCGCTGCCCACCGTTGCGTGCAGCGCCACGGCCGCCATCACAGCCCGGCCTCTGCCAGCCGCTCCGCCTCGTTGCTAGTCACCAGTTCGTCAATCAATACTTCAAGCGCACCGTCGAGCACATCCGTCAGATTATGGACCGTCAGGCCAATGCGATGGTCGCTGATGCGATTCTGCGGATAGTTGTAGGTGCGGATTTTTTCGCTGCGGTCGCCGGTGCCCACCTGCGAGCGCCGGTCCGCAACTTCCGCGCTGCGGCGCTTCTCTTCTTCCAGGTCAAACAGGCGCGCGCGCAGGATGGCCATCGCACGCAAGCGGTTCTGCAGCTGCGAGCGCTCATCCTGGCACTGCACCACCAGCCCGCTGGGCGCATGAATGAGCCGCACGGCGGTCGAGTTCTTCTGCACATGCTGGCCGCCCGCACCGCCGGCCCGAAAGACTTCCATGCGCACATCGCCGTCCGGAATGACAATCTCCACCTCGTCCACCTCAGCCATCACAGCCACTGTGGCAGTGGAGGTGTGAATGCGCCCTTGCGCCTCGGTGGCCGGCACACGCTGCACCCGGTGCACACCGGACTCATACTTGAGGCGTGAGTACACCCCCGGCCCGCGCACCTCAAAAGACACTTCCTTGAAGCCGCCCACGCCACTGGTGTTGGATGACAAAATCTCAGCGCGCCATTTTTGGCGCTCGGAGTAGCGCGTGTACATCCGGAACAAGTCAGCGGCAAACAAGCCGGCCTCGTCGCCGCCGGCACCGGCGCGGATTTCCACAATCACATTGCGATCATCGCGCGGATCCTTGGGCAACAGCAAGCGCCGCACGCGCTGCTCAAGCGCCAGCTGCTGCTCCTCAAGCTGCGGCAGTTCGGCAGCCGCCATCTCGCGCAGCTCGGAATCCGCCAGCAGCGCGCGGGCGTCAAGCAGGCGGGACTGCAAAGCGCGCAAGGCCTGCGCCGAATCCACCAGCGGCTCCAGCTTGCTGCGTTCCTGCGCCAGCTCCACCAGCCGCACCGGATTGGCAGACACTTGCGGGTCGGCCAGCAGCGCGTTTAGTTCATCAAAGCGCGCCTCAATGCCGGCCAGTTTATCAAGCATGATGGTGATGCAGCGCGGGCGCCAGTCCTCCCGCCGGCTGCATGCATGCCAGGCGGGCGGAGCAGCTGCGCAGCGCGCAGCTAGTGGATGAAGCGCGAGAGCACAACCAGCCCGGCAATCAGCACAACAGACAGCAGCCCGATGCGCTTCAAGTCCGAGCGGATGTGCGTGTAGTCGGCAGCAATGTCCTCGCGCTTTAATGCGCCGGAAGCGGTGCCAGCTGCATAGCTGAAGGTGCCGGCTGCAGCGGGAAGAGTGCGTTTGCGGCGGTCACGTTTGGTCATCGAGGATTGCTCATTTACGCCCTAATCATACCGTAAAGCGCGCGCACATTACGGGCCCGCCTGCAGCTCGGCAAACACTGCAATGCGCTTGGTATCCACCAAGTACGGGTAGCATGAGATCAACGTCAGCGTGGACGCGGTAGTCGTGGATAAGACGCGCACGTCAGTCGGTTCCACAACTTCGCTCCCAGTAACGCGATAAGTAAACCTTTCCGTGGTGGTTTGCAGCGCAATAATATCGCCGGCCTGCAGCTTGTCCAAATATCGGAATATCTCGCCAAAAATATCGTTGTGCGCAGACAGCACCAGGTTGCCGGCCTGCCCAGGGTCAGTCGTGCCCAACATTTGGCCCACGCCCTTCTTCAGCTGCTCCCAGCTGTCCCCGCGCACCACGGGTGCATCAACGCCGATCGTGCTGATTTGAATGCGCACCGCCTGACGCGGGCCGGGCGTTGGCGGTATCGCAATTGGCTGCGCTGCTTGCACAAGCGGCCGCAAGTGCTCGGGGATTTCTGCTTCATTGAACTGTGCTCCGCCGGCAGCATTGGGCGGGGTGTGGCCGCCCGGCAAGACTACGGCCGTGATGCTGGGCGTGGGAGCCGGCGTGGCTGCGCCGGCCTGCATCACTTGCTGCGCTTCGCGGTTTAGCAGGTTGCGGTCAGCCCATAGCTGGTAGCCAAAGTAGATCAAGCCCGCAACCGCAAGTATCTCGATGATTGCAAGCAGTGCATTTCCCACCCAGCCCAAGCGCAGAAAGCGCCAGCCCGTCGGCTGGTGTTCGCCTTCAGCAAATTCCAGCTCGGCGCTGCCGGGCAATGCGCGCCCCGCATCGCGGTATCGCCGCAAGCGGTCCGCACGCACCGCAGCGCGCCGCACAGAAAGCACACGCTCCAGCTCTTCAATCGAGAGGTCGCCAACGCGGCGCCGATCCTTCATAGCCACATCCGGGCAGCAAGCCCGCGGCGGTGCATCAAAGCTTCCATGCCACGGCAAAAACCTCGCGCTCAAAAAACCAGCGGAAAGGCGGCCAGCGAAAAGACATATGCCGCAACATGGCCAGCGGCGCACGCTCGCGGCGGTTTTGCGGCGGGCTCTCCAGCCACACCCGGCTGCCGAAACCCGCTGCGCGCAGCGCGCGCCACAAACTCAACGCACTCTGCTCGTTGACGTGCACCTCCACATTGGCGGGCGTGTTTAGCGCGCGCGGGTTGGCGGGATAGTGCGTGCCGCCGATGCGCCGCATGGCGCGCACCAGCGGATAGGCAAAACGGTCGTACCATGCGTTGGGCGCCGTATGCAGTACAAACAACCCGTCGGCATGCAGCACGCGCCGCACTTCATCGAACGCAGCTTTCATTTCCCATGGATACAAATGCTCCACCACATCAAACATCAGCACCCGGTCGCAGCTGCTGCTGGGAAACGGCAGGCGCTTGGCATCTGACTGCGCCACGCCGGCCGGCGCAGCCGCGCTGCCATCAATCACGTGCCGGCTCAGCTCCACCGCCACGGGCGCATAGTCCACTCCAAACGCAGCTGCGCCAAGTGCTGCGCAGTGGCGCAAGATCTCGCCCCGGCCGCAGCCCACATCCAGCACGCGCATGCCGGGCGTCACCTGCGCCACCGCAAAGGCAGCCTGCAGCCGGCGCGAGAGGCGCGCACCGTTGGTTTCATTAAATTCGTCGAAGCCTTCGCACGCTTCCCGGAAATATTCCTCGGTGTACAAGTGCGCGGAAAGCGCGGGGCGGTTTGGGGCTGGCATAAAAAATAATTATAGCGACGCGCTTAGCGCGCTGCCGGCCGTGGCAGCAGCTGCTGGGCCTCGGGCACGCGCGCCAGCAGCAGCACGCCAAAATAAATTGCGGCACCAAGCACGGCGGGCAGCGCCACCAGCAGCAGCTCGCCCGCCAGCCCGCCAAACGCCAGCCAGCGCTGCAGCAGCTCCAAGCTTGCAAGTGTGCCGGCCGCCATCAAGGCCGCGGCTCCGCATGCCTGCAGCGTAATGCGCAGCAAGCCATTTCCCGCCAGCGTGCCCACGCGCGCGTGCAAAAACCACCACATGCACAATGCATGCGCCGTGAGCTGCACCGCGTTTGCAACAATCAAGTCCTGCAGGCGCATGGGCCGAAAGAGCGCGGGCCCCAGCGCAGCCGCAAGATAAACGCCAACGCCCGCCAGCCCAACCATGGCCGGTGTCCACGCATCCTGGCGCGCGTAAAATGCATTCACCAGCGGCAGGTCCACCGCAGCCGCAACCACCCCGAGCAAATACAGGCGCAGCACAATCACGGTCATCTGCGTATCCGCCGGCAGGAAGCCACCGTGCTCAAAGAGCAGGCGCACAATTGGGCCAGCCAGCACATACATGCCCGCAACAGCCGGGATGATGAGCATAATCACCAGGCGCAGCCCGTGCGCCAGAGTTTGCAAGAACTCGCGCTGCTCCACCGCCGCCGCCTGGCGCGCAAGCGTGGGCAGGATGGCAGTTGATACAGCAATCGAAGTCAGCCCCAATGGAAACTGCATCAGCGTCGTGGCATAGCCCATCCAGGCAATGCTCTGGTCGCCGGTGCTCGAGGCCAACCGATACGACACGGCGCGGCTGACCATGTCCACCAGCAGGCCAAGCACAATCGGCAGATACAGGCGCGCAATGCGCTGCAAGGCGGGCTGGCGCCAGTTGAACACTGGCACCAGGCGCGCATCCAGCAGCCCGCTAAACTGCAGCAGCAGCTGCAGCACTGCACCGCACAACATTCCGCCCGCCATGGCGTACACGCCATACTGGCGCGCAAACAGCAGTGTTGCTGCCACAATCCCCAGGTTAAACATGGCGGCATTGAAGGCCGGGCGCGTGAAGCGCTGCAGTGCAAACAATAATCCGGCCAGAATGCCCGCCAGATTCAGAAACAACATGGTGGGCAGTGTCAGGCGCAGCAAGCTTGTGGTGAGCTGCAGAGATGCGGGGCTGAGGCCGCCGCCCACCAGCCACGCCAGCTGCGGCGCAAACAATTCGCCCAGCAGCGTCAACACCGCCAGCGCAATCGCGCTGATGGTGAGCAGGAATGACGCCACCTGCCACAACTCCGCGCGGCGCTCGGCGCGCGCATACTCGCTGAAGACCGGCACCAGCGCTGCACTAAGCATGCCGCCCGCCAGCAAATCGTAAATCCACATTGGCACCTTGGCTGCCATGTCAAAGGCGCTCACCGCACCGCTGGCGCCAAAATAGTTGGACTTGACCGTGTCACGCACAAGCCCCAGCACACGCGATGCCACGTTGCCCGCTGCAATCATGCCGGCAGCGCGTGTAACCCCGGCCATTTCGGCCGGCGCGTCTGTTCCCGATTTTTGCAAGATTAAGTGCGGTGCTGCGCGCAGCGCCAAGGCCGGCGGCTAGGCCAGCACATCCTTCACGGCGCGCGCCACATCGCGTGATACGCCGCGCACCTGCGCCAGGTCTTCCAGCTCTGCCGAGCGAATGCCATCGATTGAACCAAAGTGCTTGAGCAGCGCCTTGCGGCGCGCCGGCCCAATGCCCGGAATCGCATCCAGCTGTGAAGCCAGCCCGGTGCGCGTGCGGCGCGCGCGATGCAGCGTCAAGGCAAAGCGGTGCGCCTCGTCGCGGATGCGCTGCACAAGGAACAGCCCCGGCGAACGCCGCGGCAGCATGATTGGCGCAGCGCGCCCCGGCACAAAAAGTTCTTCATTCTGTTTGGCCAGGCTGGCCAGCGCCACCTGCCCGCTCAAGCCAAATGCCTGCAGCACCTCCACCGCCACGCCCAGCTGGCCCTTGCCGCCATCCACAATCAACAGTTCCGGCAGGCGCAAGAAAGACTCGTCCGGTTTGTGGCCGGGCGCATGCTGCGCAGCGTGCAGGTCCTGCCAGCGCTGCAGGCGGCGCGTTAACACCTCGCGCATGCTGGCGTAATCATCAGGGCCGGCCACACTGCGAATTACAAAGCGCCGGTAGTGGCTCTTGGCGGGGGTGCCTTGATGGAACACCACCATGCTGCCGGTGGCTGCGGTTCCCTGCGTATTGGAAATGTCGAAGCACTCGATGCGCGTGGGCGGCGCCGCCAGCTCCAGCCCGGCTTGCAGCTCTGCCAGTGCCGCCTCCTGCTTGTGCGTGTCCGCCTGCCATTGCGCGCGCAGCCCGCCCAGCGTCTCAGTTGCATTTTCCAGTGCCATCTGCACCAGCTTGCGCTTGTCGCCGCGCTGCGGCACCACCAGTGAAACCTTCTGGCCGTTGCGCTTGTCACGCAGCCAGCGCTCAATGATGGTGGCCTCCGCCACCGCTGCGGGCAGCAGCACCTCGGCGGGAATATGCGTGGCCTTGTGATAAAACTGCTTCAGGAACGCACCCAGCACCTCGGTGTCGTTCTCCTCTGCCACGCCCTCCAGCAGGAAGTGGTCGCGCCCGATCAGCTTTCCACCGCGCACAAAAAAAACCTGCGCACATGCGTCGTTGTCCTGGCGCGCAAACGCAATTACATCTGAGTCCAAATGCTGCTGCGAAATTACCTTTTGCTTTTCCACCACGCGTTCAATGGCCAGCAGCTGGTCGCGCAATGTGGCAGCGCGCTCAAAGTGCAGCTTCTCGCTGGCACTGCCCATCTCCACGCGCAAGCGCTCCACCACTTGCGCCGTCTCGCCCTGCAAAAAGCGGCTGAGGTCCGCTGCCATTGCGCGGTACTGCTCCTGCGTGGCGCTGCCAATGCAGGGAGCCATGCACAGGTGAATGTCAGCGTACAGGCAGGCGCGCGCATCTGTGCCGGTTATGTCGCGGTCACAAGTGAGATATGGAAAAAGCTTGCGAAGCACATCCAGCGTCTGGTGCACCGCCCACGAGCTGGTATACGGCCCAAAATAGCGCGCGCCATCTGTATCCACGCGGCGCGTCACGGTAACTTTTGGAAACGCATCCTGCCAGTGCACCTTGATATATGGATACGCCTTGCCGTCCTTCCAGCGCACGTTGTAGCGCGGCTGGTGGCGGTTGATGAGGTTGTACTCAAGCAGCAGTGCCTCAAGCTCGGAGTTCTGGATGATCCACTCAATATCCACCACGCGCCGCACCAGCTCGCGCGTCTTGCCGGAGTGGTCGCTGGATGCATGAAAATAAGAGCGCACGCGATTGCGCAGGTTGATGGCCTTGCCTACATAAATCACGACGCCGCCGGCGTCTTTCATCAAGTAGCAGCCCGGCTGCGCAGGCAAATTTGCCAGCTGCCCCTGCAGTTTCTCGCTCAAATCCATTGTTTTGATTTTAGCATGCGCATTTTTCAAAGCAGCCGGGCTGCTATAATCGGCGACCGTCCGTGTAAATAATGAAACGACAGATTCTAGTTTTCCTGCGTGGAATAGCAGCTGCCGCGCTGGCAGGCGGGCTGCTGGCTACGGCAGTGCAAGCTGCGCCCGCACCTGCCACCAACCTGCTGACCAACGGCGGCTTTGAGGACACCTTTGTCAGCGGCGTTGCTTCCGGCTGGACCAAGTGGGTGGTGTCAGGCAGTCCCACGTTCAAAAGCATCACTACCAGCCAGGCAGCCGCGCGCGTTGCCCAGGGCGTCAGTGCGCAGCAGCTGGAAGTTTCGAACGGCACCTACACAGCCGGCATTCAGCAAACTGTAACCGGGCTTACCGCCGGCGCCACCTATCGCTTCACGCTCTCAGCGCATGCGTGGGCCAACTCCAGTGATGACAGCGCAGCGTCAAGCGGATCCATTACGCTGAAGGCCGGCATCGGGCAGGGCAACGCCTTCGCGTCAGATGCCGGGAATGTGTGGGCCTCTGCGCAGTACGTTAACAGCTACGGAACCATCAACGTGGAGGCTGTGGCGACCGGCACTAGCATTACCGTCTTTACCTTTGCATCCACAGCTGTGTCGCTAAAGCACAACGATGCTTATTTTGACAATGCGGCACTGGTTGTACTGAGCGCAAGCACTGCAACGCCAGCGGCTTCAGCTGCAACGCCGGTGGTAGCTGCGGCGCAGGTGAAAATAGCACCCACAAATTTTGCGGTTCCCACCGCCGATGCCAGCGGACAGCAGTTCTGGGTGGTCCAACCGGGCGACACACTGGTCCGCATTGCATCCATAGTGTGCGGCAACACGCCGGAATGCCTCGAAAAACTTAAATCACTCAACCCCGGTGTCACCAGAATGCTTTCACTGGGCCAAAAAATTATTGTGGGGCAGGCGGACACGGCGT
>Ga0209553_1000468_pt1 | contig 21267 bp, 16 predicted proteins | sample LauGreFBDMM110DN_2_FD_188217 | JGI IMG/M metagenome (GOLD analysis project Ga0209553, IMG submission 188217) | Freshwater lake microbial communities from Lake Michigan, USA - Fa13.BD.MM110.DN (SPAdes) (version 2) | ecosystem: Environmental > Aquatic > Freshwater > Lake | place: Lake Michigan...
CAATACTCCTGATCGAGATTTACGATGACCGTTTTTCGTGCCACATTGGCTATGACTCTATTGATTTCAATCGCGTCGTCGTACGACGTAGCGGCTCAGGTGCTGGATAAGACGACGCATCTGGAGGCGCAGACGTTTTGGGATAATCGGGACTGGGATTGGTATGCCGCCCAGATTCCGTTCTTTGAATGTCCGGACGCGGACATCACGACGACGTACTACTATCGCTGGGAGCTGCTGACAAAGCATCTGACGTATGGTTCGCCGAACAGCGGTTACTCGTTTACGGAATTCATCGACAGGCCGTTCTGGTCGGGGGCCTATGGAGCGATCAGCTGTCCGGCTGGGCATCAGCTTTATGAAGCGCGGTGGTTACGGCAACCGAGGATTGCGCGGGACTATTTGAAGTATTGGTTCCGGACGCCGGGGGCTCAGCCGAGGAATTATTCAACGTGGCTGGCGGACTCAGCATGGGCGGTGAATCAGGTGCATCGCGATGACGCATTGATGATCGATTTGCTGCCGGATCTGGTGCGGAACTACGAAGGCTGGGAGCAGCGTCAATTCGTTCCCGAGGTCGGGCTTTTCTGGCAGACCGGTCATGACGACGGCATGGAATTCAATATCAACAGCCGGCAGACCCAAGACATTTTGCGGGGAGCTCCGAGTTATCGGCCGTCATTCAACGCTTACATGTGGGCCGATGCCGTAGCGATTGCCAAGGTCGCTCGACTGGCAGGGCAGGGCAATCTGGCCGAGCGATTTGAGAAGAAGGCCGAGTCGCTGAAAGCAAGGATGCTCCAGTTGCTGTGGGACGACCAGCGAAAATTCTTCTTCCCGGTTTACAAGAATGATGAAGAGCGTGACGGCTACAAAATCAAAGCACTGACAAAGACGTACGAGGACGGCGAGTTTGCCGGTGATGCCCACGGGCGCGAATTGATCGGCTATGTTCCGTGGCAGTTTAACATGATTGATCGCGGCAAAGGATATGAGGCGGCTTGGCCGAAGTTGATGGATCGCGACGGCTTTTACGCCGACTTCGGGCCATCGACCGTCGAACGGAACGATCCGATGTTCCTGCTCAAGAACTCCTGCTGTTGGTGGAGCGGTCAGTCGTGGCCGTATGCGACGACTCAGACGCTGAAGGCTGTCGCAAACGTCGTGCAGCGCGACGGTGAAGCGGAATCGCTGCCGACAAGGGCCGACTACATTAAGCTGCTGCAGATCTATGCTCGTTCGCACCGCAAAGATGGCAAGCCGTATCTCGCCGAAGCATTGCATCCTGACACGGGCTCGTTCGAGGGCCATGACGGCTACAACCACTCGGAGCATTATTTTCATGCGGGCTTCTGCGACCTTGTGATTACCGGCCTGGTCGGATTGACTCCGCGTGATGACGACAGTTTGGATGTGAATCCGCTTGCGCCGGCCGCTTGGGATTACTTTGCGTTGGATGATGTGCCGTATCGCGGTCACCTAATTAGCGTGGTCTGGGACAAAACCGGCAAGCGATACAAGCTTGGAGCTGGGCTGCATGTGCTGGTGGATGGCAAGCCGGCTGCGAAGTCGTTAACGCTGAGTCGCCTGACTCTCCGAGTCGAGCAGAAAAAAGAACCACTCGAGTCAGCCAGTCCAGCGACGACGGCGACGAACTTTGCGGTGAACAACGATGGCGATTATTACCCTCGGCTGACTGCGTCATACGTGTCGCCTACGACGTCCGCCAGCAAGTTGAACGATGGCAATTATTGGTACCTGCCGCATCCGCCGAATCGCTGGACGTGTGAAGGATCACCGAACGAGCAGGATTCGGTGATCATCGATTTCGGCACGCCCCGGACGCTTCATACGGTGAAGCTCTATCCGCTCGACGACAGTGACCTGGGGGATTCCACCGTGCGTGCTCCGCAACGAATCGAACTGGACGCATGGATCGACAATACATGGCGTTCGATCAAATCGCCAGATGGTGTGCTTGGTAGTCCGGCTGGTCACCGCGCGAACGTCGTGAAATTCGATCCGCTCGAAACCACAAAACTTCGAGTCACGCTGCATCATGCGGCGGAAGGAAAATCGGGACTCACGGAGATTGAAGCCTGGGGCGATGTTCAGCTTCCGCTGGAATCGGTCGCGCCACCTGCAGGCAACCTCGCGTGGAACCCGAAGCCGGACGGTTATCCGAAAGCATCGGCTTCATACTCAGATCGTTTCGGCGGCAAGCCCGCAAGTGCCATTGACGGTCGGACTGTTTTTCTGCCGACGCCGATGAATCGCTGGACCAGTTACGAATCGAAGTCTGAGACGGATTGGCTGGAGATTGACTTCGGTCGCGATGTGGAGTTTCGTCGAATCGAACTCGCGATCTACGACGACCGGGGCGGCGTGCAACCACCCACCGCGTATGTGATCCAGCACTGGACGGGCACAGAATGGCATGACGTTCAGAATCCGAAAAATTCGCCCGCCCAACCTCTTGGCAGCCAATGGAACGAAGCCCGCTTCGAGCCTGTGACTTCCGCGAAAGTCCGGATTGTGTTCACGCATCGCGGGCAGTCGCGCAGCGGAGTTTCGGAAGTGTTGATCTGGAACGATTGAAGTTGCCTCACGATCATCGTACGCTTTGTCATCCGCCAACTCCTACCGGAATGAAGCCCATGAAAGATCTTGCCCCACTCATGATCACCTTTGCTTTCTTGTCCGGAGCTCAGGCTCAGGATGTCAAAAGTAACCTGCCCTATGCCGAAGCGCCACATGAGCGGCAGGTGCTGGATGTTTATGCGCCGCCGGATGCGAAAAACCTGCCGGTGGTTTTCTGGATTCATGGCGGAGGCTGGCAGACGGGTGACAAGACGAGTGTCCAGTTGAAGCCGCAGGCCTTCGTCGATAAGGGATTCGTCTTTGTCTCAACGAACTATCGATTACTGCCGGATGTCGAGATGGAGACGATTTTTCGTGACATTGCCAAGTCCATGCATTGGGTACACGATCACATTGCGGAGTACGGTGGCGATCCAAACCGAATGCTCGTGATGGGCCATTCTGCGGGCGCACAACTCGCGGCTCTGATCTGCATCGATGATCGATACTTGAAGGCGGAGGGGTTGTCTCTGGCCAGCATCAAAGGTTGCGTGCCAGTCGATGGAGACACTTTCGATGTGCCCGCGATTATCGAGACCGCGGAAACTCGTCGCCGAGTCCATCAGCAGCCGCAGGCAAAGTTTGGTCACCGCGAAAAGTTTGGCAACGACCCTGCGAAACATCTTGATTTCTCGGCCGTCACACATGTGGCCAAAAACAAGGGCATCCCTCCGTTTCTAATTCTCCATGTGGCCGACCATCCTGACACCAGCGCCCAAGCCCAGCGTCTCGGCGCTGTACTGAATGATGCGGGGATTCCCGCTACGCTCTTCGGGGGCAAAGAGACGACACATACGCGGATCAACGAGAACCTTGGCCAGCCCGACGATCCGGCGACAATCGCCGTGTTTCAGTTTGTCGATGCGGCTTTAAAAAAATAATCGCCCGTGTCTTGGCGAGCCCACGATTGGGGATTTAAGCTGGGGGCCGGACCAAGTTCCGGCAGGTTGGGTTCGCTCCACCGCCGCGGAGTCAAGCGAGCACGTCGTTCACAACCACGCCGTCCACATCGGTCAGGCGCCGTTCCAGCCCGTTGTAGTAAAACGTCAATCGTGCGTGGTCGAGTCCTAGCAAGTGCAAAATGGTGGCGTGGAAGTCGTGGACGGTGACGATGTTCTCGACGGCTTTGTAGCCGAAATCATCGGTCGCTCCGTAGCTGAACGGAGCTTTAACGCCGGCACCGGCCATCCAGCAGGTGAAGCCATCCGGATTGTGATCACGTCCGCTGGCACCCTTTTGAAAAGTCGGCATGCGTCCGAATTCGGTACACCAGACAACGAGCGTGTCTTTTAGCAGTCCGCGTTGTTTGAGGTCTGTGATCAGGGCCGCGGTGGGCTGATCGAGGACCGGACCGTGGATGCTGTATTGATCGGCCAGCACTTTGTGACCGTCCCAGTTACTGACGCCTTCGCCCCCCGTCTGATACGCGCCGTTAAACAACTGCACGAAACGCACGCCTTGCTCCAGCAAACGCCGCGCGAGGATGCAGTTTTTCGCGTAAGCAGCCTTCAGTGTATTCTGCGCGTCGTCGGCGCCGTACATGGCCAGTGTCGATGCGGATTCGGTGGAGAGATCGCGGACTTCTGGAATACTGAGCTGCATCTTTGCCGCCAGTTCGTAACTGGAGATGCGAGCAGCCAATTCCGTGTCGCCGGGGAAGCGTGCAAGATGGCGTTCATTGAGCCGCTTAAGGAAATCTCGAGTTTTCGCGTCAGCAGATTCGGAAATAGCGGATGGTCGAGCGAGGTTGCGAATCGGCAGAGACGTATTGAAGTCCGTGCCTTGATAGGCGGCAGGTAGGAATCCCGGCCCCCAGTTATTTACGGAATTCTGCGGCGTGCCGCGCGGATCAGGAATCGCGACATACGCCGGCAGATTCTCGTTCTCCGTTCCAAGGGCATATGTGGACCATGCCCCGATGCTCGGGAAACCATCCAGCGTGAAGCCCGTGGACATATAGTTTTCCGCGGGGCCGTGCGTATTCGTCTTGCCCTTGATGGAATGCAGAAAACAGATGTCATCCGCCAGCGCGCCGAGATGTGGGACAAGGTCCGAAATCATCTTGCCGCATTCGCCGCGCGGCTGAAACTTCCAAGGGCTTTGAGTCACATTGCCCTGTTCTCCCTGAAACGTAATCAGCTTGTCAGCGCCCGGCAGGGGCTGACCATGGCGCGCGATGAGCTCCGGCTTATAGTCGAACGTGTCGAGATGACTGCAGGCACCCGAACAGAAGATCACGACCACGCGCTTCGCCGCTGCGGGGAAATGCGACGATCGTGAGGCGAACGGATGAGATGGTATGATGTCCGGTCGAATGGGACTCTGCCCGCCGACGGTGCTAGGATTGGTGTCGTCGGCCTGCAGCAATCCCTGCTCCGCAAGCAGCATCGCCAGCGCGATGCTGCTGAGTCCGGTGCCGGTGTGGTCGAGGAAACCGCGTCGGTTGAGCAGATGATGGCCGGTGAAGTCACTGAGTAGGGTCATGAGGTTAGCGCACCAAAATTAAATTGCTCGTCGGCGGAGCGACGGATCTACGGTAGAAACACGAATTCATTGCTGTTCAACATGGCCCGACAAAATGCGGAAAGACCCTGTTCAGCCACAAAATCTTGGGACGTAGATAACTCTGAAGGATCAGGTTCGCGACCGTAGCACAGCCAATACGCCCGCGCAATCTGCTGGCTGGGCTGGTCACCGCAATCCTGTTCAAGGCGCTCGGCCAGTCGTTCTGCCTGTTGCAGCATGAATGGGCTGTTAAATAAATTGAGTGCTTGGAGCGGAGTCGTCGAACGACTACGTTTGGGGACGGATGTAGCGGCGTCGGGGCAATCAAAGATGCCGAAGACGGATTCTTTTTCTAACCGGACTTTGGTCATGTAGATCATGCGTCGCCAGTCTTCCGGCCCGTACTTTTTCTTTGGGAAATAGTGGCGTACGTTTTCCAATTCCACTTCAAAGCCGCTGAAGCCGGGGCCGTACATGCGGCGGTCAAGCACGCCGGTTACCGCCAAAATACTATCGCGAATCGGTTCGGCCTCAAGACGGCGCGGAGGAAACCTCCACCACCACTGTGTATCCGCGTCAGCCTGCATCGCGTCCTCACGAGGATGACTGCTGAGTTGATACGTTGCGGAATTCAGAATCAGTCGATGCACATGCTTGAGCGACCAGTTGTGCTCCATGAGTTCCAGCGCCAGCCAGTCGAGAAGTTCGGGATGAGTCGGCGGCACTCCGGCCTTGCCAAAATCGCTGGGTGTCGCCACAAGTCCCTTGCCAAAATGAAACTGCCAGAGTCGATTGACGATGACGCGTGCCGTCAAGGGGTTGGCCTTCGACGCCATCCACTCGGCCAGAGCCAACCGCCGTTGTTGTTCGGGCGAGGCTTCTGAAATTGCTAACTTTCCGAGTGCGGCGACGGTGCCGGGTTCGACTTGCTCGCGTGGGGCGAGGGGCTCGCCGCGGAACAGGCGATGCGTCGGCCCAGGCTGCTGAAATGTTCCTGCGTAGACGATCGCGGAAGCTTGGAGTTGCGATTTGCGTTGTGCGTGCTGTTCTAGTTGTTGGAGGAACCCACGACCCTCTTCAGCTTTTTCGTGCGGAAACTTGGCGAAATCGTATTCAGGCTGAGTCGCAGCCGCGCCGGTGAATGGAAGGCGATCGGCGGAAGAAGCGACTTGCTGCCACTGATCTGGCTCAACCGCGACCTCAATCACGTACTGCGTGGCGACGCGATCACCGAACTTGCCTTCGCGATCTCGAGCCCAAACGATGCGCTGGATCGTCGCCACTTCCGGCAGCTCGATCTGAATCCAACCCTGACCGGATTCATTAGAAATCCAACTGCGAGGATTACCAAAACGACCGTCGTTGATATGTTCCAACTTATGCAGGTCATGCCCTGGCAGCGTGCTTGAGCAGGTCGCTTTGGCCCCCGTTGATGACAAGGCCACGTTTTGAGTATCAGCGAAAACTTCGAGTTCATCAAGGCAAGGTTGTGACGCATTCGTTTGTTGGATTGTGAATCGCACAAATCTGGCCGCTATGGGTGCGAATAATTCCTCATTCCCCTGCGCGTTCACGGGAGGTCGAGTCAGACCGACATCTTTGATAAACGGCTGGAGTTGGTCTCGCAGCTGCACCAACTGTTGATCGATCTCCTTGATTTCCTGTTGTTGCTGGTCCGTCAGCGGCAGCGACCGATCACCATGCTGAATGCCGGCGAAGATGGCCTGAAGTGAGTAATAATCGGTCTGTCGGATTGGATCAAACTTGTGATTGTGGCAGCGCGCACAGCCTAATGTCAGACCCATGAAGGCTGTTCCCGTCGTGTTGATCATGTCGTCGAGTTCGTTCTGACGCTGCATGAGAGTCAGGTTGATGTCCGGGCTTTTGACGAGATCGTAGGGCCCTGCGACAAGGTAGGCGGTGGCTTCCGGGACTCCGAACGCATCGCCTGCAATCTGTTCTTTCAAAAACTGATCGTACGGTTTGTCGTCATTGAGAGACCGAATGACGTAGTCGCGATACGGCCATGCGTTCGGACGTTCACGGTTGGTTTCATAGCCATTCGTTTCCGCAAACCGCACCAAGTCCAGCCAGTAACGCGACCATCGTTCACCATAATGCGGACTCGCAAGAACTCGTTCGACGAGCTGTGCATAAGCATGCGGCTCACGGTCCGCCACAAACGCCTGAACCTCTTCCGGAGTTGGTGGCAGGCCTAGCATGTCGAGCGCCATTCGCCGCATGAGTTCCGGGCGAGTCGCCCGTGCATTGGGTGTTAGGGAATGCTCCTGTAGCTTCTGCAAAATGAAGGCATCGATGCCGTTGGTCACCCAAGGATCATCAGTCTGCGGGGGCTCACTTGTGCGGACCGCCTGAAACGACCAATGATCCGACTGCTGCGCTGCGTCATCCACTGCACCATCCGGCCCAGGCCACACGGCACCCCCATCAATCCATGCCTCGAGCAGTTGGATTTCATCGTTCGACAACCGATCGGCTTCATCGGGAGGCATCCGCTTTCCAGCGTCCACGCCACGGACTAACTGCATCAAATGACTATTCTGGCCGTCGCCCGCGATAATCGCTGGCTCACCGGAATCGCCGCCCCGGAGCATTGCCGCTCGACGATCCAACCGCAGATGGCTTTCCTGCGTGTCAGATCCGTGGCAGTCGAAGCATTTCGAGGCGAGAAGTGGTTTGATCTGAGTGTCAAAGCGGATGTCATCAACGGCATCGACGCTGGTGGGCGCGATGAGTAGCAAGAGCAGGATGCAGTCAATAGATTTCATATGAGCTAGGTAGGAAGCGTTAGCGGGAGTGATTGAAACGGTTCGCATTGTGTCATGAACACCCCTGTCGCGTCCAGTGCCCCAGCCGCACTTCGCATGCTTCGGGGCCCGCGGCCCGCATTTTCCGCAGAAATCTGCGTCCAGAGAGACAGTCGAAAATACCCTCATAGCTGATTCGATTTACGCGGATTACCTGACCGCAACACGGGATGGAAAAATCTGAATTAGGGGATGGCATAGGCTCAAATAGCAGCCCTGAAAATCCGAAAAATGAGGGGATTGCATAAGACCCGTGTTCCCCGAAAATTCCTCGCCCCGTGCCAAATCGGCAACAATGGCTGGAGTTCTTAGATGGTACGGCGTTTAGGGTAGAGACATAGCATTTTTCATGAATTCGTGAAGCAGATGCCCCTGATTATCATGCAGCAAAGATCCATTCATTTTCAAGCAGCAATTCAGCGATGCCTGTTGGCCGTTGTGGTTGTCGCCATGCTGCCGACACTGTGTGTGGCTCAGGATGGTTGGTTGTATGCGTGGAGAAACCAGCCTTCCAGTGAGTTTGCAGCGGACTACCGAAAAATCGATCCGTTTCAGCCGATGTTTTCGGATGCGGATTTTGAAGCGCAGGCCGCCCGCAAAGCTCCATCTTTCTTGACCCAGTTTACGTCGAATGTAAAAACGTCGGCCCGGCAGGATGCTGCTGCCGGCCCCGTACCAAATGTGCCGCCAGTTGACGCACTCCTCCGTGATGACTCGGCTGACTATGAAACTGAGCTGGCGTTGCCGTTTTCGCAGCAACCAGCAGAAGGTTCGACAGGCTACGCGCCGTTGAATGAGTTAATGCCGCAGGCTGAGAGGGAGTTACCGATCACACCGCAGCAAGTCTTCGCGAATGCCCCAACTCAATGGGGCAGCAACTTTGGCTGGCAGGTGCTTCCCCAAGGGCTCATGTACAAGTCCTACTTAGCTGGTGAAAAAGAGCCGCGCATGCAGTTCGTCCAATTGTATGACACACGCAGCAAACAGCGCGTGTGGGATGCAGTGCTGGGCGGGCGCATCGGACTGTTGCGGCATGGGAATTATGACTCCGCCAACCCACAGGGATTTCAGATTGATATCGAAGGAGCAGTGTTTGCCCGCGTCCTGCCTGACCAGCCAAGCGCGATGCTGCAAGGTTCCGACTACCGCGCAGGTTTGCTGGGCACGAATCGTCATAATGGAACTGCCTATAAGTGGGGTTACTACCATGTCAGCTCTCACATCGGCGATGAATTCTTACTAGCAACACCGACTTTTAATCGCATCAATTATGTGCGTGACTCCGTGATCGCCGGTGTGACGCAGGATCTGAATTATGACACGCAGGTTTACGGCGAAGTGGCTTACGCACTGGGAGTGGAAGATGGCGCGAAACCGCTGGAGTTTCAGTTCGGGACTCAATATCTACCTGTGGCAAAATCTAGCCTCCTCGGTGCCCCGTATGTTGCTGCGAACTATCATACCCGCGAAGACTTTCAGTTTCAGGGGGGCTTCAATACGGTCGCAGGCTGGGGCTGGCAAGGTCTCCAGACACGGCATCGGCTGCGCGTCGGGATGCAGTATTACAACGGCCCTTCGATGCAGTACCAGTTCCTGAACCGTGTGGAGAACCTGTACGGCGGCGGGATCTGGTTGGATTACTAACTCCAACCATCACTGCACCACTAGCCACTCTTGCATGAAATACCAAGTCGTCAGCACGATGCCGATGCCAATGACGATCCTGCGCACAACGGCCCGGTCCATCCTGCGGGCTAGGGTCGCACCGAGCCAACCACCGATCGATGCGGAAATCATCATCGGCACGCCGAGTTTCCAGTTCACGCTGCCGGAGATCACAAACACCACGACGGCAATTCCGTTGATCATCCCCGCGAGTACGGTCTTAACTCCGTTCACATGATGAATGTTTCCAAGATGCAACAGGCTGAGAGTACTGAGCATCAGAATTCCAATCCCGGCCCCAAAGTATCCGCCATAGAAACCAACCAGCAGTTGCAGCCCGAACACCAGCCACAGATAAAGGCGACTGGGTGCGTTTGCCGTTGAATCGTCCGTCGTGCAATTCTTTAGTGCGGCGCCCGCTTTTGGCGCAGGCATCAGCCGCGGCTGCAAAATGAACAGCCCGGTGGCCAGTCCAATCAGCCACGGAATCATGGCTTTGAAGGACGATTCCGGCGCGAGGACAACAACGTACGACCCAGCCACGCCGCCGATCAGACTTGGTAGCGCGAGCCATCGCACCCATTCCCACTGTGCTCGCACCTCGCGGCGATAACCCCAAGAACCTGACAGCGCGCCAGGACACAATGCGACCGTGTTTGTCGCATTGGCAATGATCGTCGCACCCGGAGTGCCACCCAACGCCCATAACAAAGCGGGAAATGTCACGAGCGTGCCGCCTCCGGCCACAGAATTGATCATGCCCCCGATCAAAGCTGCCGGACAAAGCACGAAATAGGCCAGCCAAGGTTCCATCGTAGTTTTTCTTAAGTGGTGAACGACGTCCCTTGAGGACTCTTGACCAGTGTCAGCAAAGTTGAGGAAAGAGTGACACCGCTCATTTTTAAAAATTATGAGTCAGTGACACAGGTTAGATTGTAACGACTCACGCGGGACATTGTATGCTGCCGCTCGGAGATGACGCACCTGCGAAGTCAGAATCAGGGGACTCGTCGTTGACAATGCTTTTCATCCGCGTGGTTTTGCTTGAGATGTTTTGTTGTCGCCGGATTCGTCAGAAGTTGGCCATGCATCATGGCACCTCCGAATTCTTGCGAATCCGGCTACACTCAGCGGATGCTTACGCGGCGATAAATTGCATCAGCACATAAAAGGGGAGTCAAAAATAATGGCATTGCTCAGCATCGTGACAGACTCAAGGGAATCCACTGAAGCTTCGGTCTACGATCGCTATGCTGCGGCATCAAGGCAGGTGGAGCCGGCGCTTTGCTGTCCAGTGCAATATGCTGGTCAGTATCTAAAAGTTGTCCCGCAGGAAATTATTGATAAAGACTACGGCTGTGGAGATCCCAGTGCATGGGTGAATGCCGGTGACACGGTCTTGGACCTTGGTTCCGGGACCGGAAAACTGTGTTACATCATGTCGCAGGTTGTCGGGCCGCAGGGAAGAGTGATTGGCGTCGATTGTAACATCGAAATGCTGGAGCTCTCTCGAAAGTATCGCGATGAAGTCGCCGGGAAGATTGGCTACAGTAACGTGGATTTTCGCTACGGCCTAATTCAGGACCTGCAACTGGATCTGGATCTGCTCAATAGTCGCCTTGCCGAAAAGCCCGTGCAAAGTTCATTAGACTGGATCGCAGGGAGACAAGTGGAAGCACAATTGCGAAAAGAGCGACCCTTAATCGCAGACAATTCTATGGACTGCGTTGTGTCGAATTGCGTGCTGAATCTGGTGCGTCAACAAGATCGCCGGCAATTGTTCAACGAAATTTTTCGCGTGCTGAAACCGGGAGGGCGCGCGGTCATCAGTGATATTGTGAGTGATGAGACAGTGCCGGAGCACATGCAGCAGGATGGATATCTGTGGTCCGGATGCCTCTCCGGCGCTTTTCGCGAAGACCTGTTTCTGGAGGCGTTTGCCGATGCCGGATTTCATGGCATCACGTTGGAAAAACGGCAGGCAGAACCTTGGCAGACAATTGAGGGGATTGAATTCCGATCAATGACGGTGATGGCATGGAAGGGTAAAGATGGTCCGTGTCTGGAGCGGAATCAGGCGGTCGTTTATAAAGGCCCGTTTCGCCGTGTGGAAGATGATGACGGACATCTTTTCGTGCGCGGACAGCGCATGGCGGTGTGTGAAAAGTTGACGCGCTTGGTTCAGCTGCCGCCTTACGCTGGCATGTTTGAAACGATTGAACCGCATCAGGAAATTGCGGTGGATGCCGCACAATTATGCGATTGCCGATGCCTGAAGATTCGCGACCCCAAAGAAACGAAAGGCCGGGGTTACAACGCGACAATGACAGCCACTGGTTCCTGCTGTAATGGCGATGAATCGTGTGGCTGATGTTGCCGTGCAAAGGAAGTCCGTCACGAAATTGTGGAGGCTGAACCAAGCAACGCAGTTTGACAATTGTCCGCGAATCAACCCTCGCCAAAACCTAAACTCGACGGAGAGAGTTGGGCGATGTGAGTCACGAATCTCAAACAGGAGCCAACATGCCGGTCTTATCACTTTTGCGTCAGGGAAATCCGCTCGCGAACGCACAATGTCAGCGAGATGTCCTTGAACGTGACGGACAGGCAGGCATTCCATCGTTCCAGGCGACGCTGACAGGCCATGGAGTTGTGTCGTTGACCAGCAGATATCTGACATCGTTGCAGGTCAATGTCGGGAAACTTTGCAATCAGACGTGTGGGCATTGTCATGTCGATGCTGGACCGGATCGCCGGGAGTTGATGACCAAGGAAAATTTCCTGCACTGCCTCCGCCTGCTTTCCGAATCAACGATCCAGACGGTGGATATCACCGGCGGTGCGCCGGAAATGAATCCCCTGTTTGAATGGTTCGTGACCGAAGTGCGGCGGCTTGGTCGCCATGTCATTGATCGCTGCAATCTGACCATTCTGACGGCTCCAGGATTCACGCACTTACCGCAGTTCCTCGCAACTCATCAAGTCGAAGTGATCGCCTCCCTGCCATGTTATTTGGAGGCAAACTGCGATGCACAACGCGGCGACGGAGTGTTTCAAAAATCGATTGAAGCCTTAAAGCTGCTGAATGGACTCGGTTATGCCCGCGAAAATTCGGGACTGAAACTGTCGCTGGTTTACAACCCGGTTGGCCCGTCACTGCCGCCAAATCAGCAGCAACTGGAACAGGCTTACCGGGATCAGTTGCGGCAGCGATTCGGGATTGAGTTCAATCATTTGTACACAATCACGAACATGCCCATCAGTCGTTTTCTAGCCGACCTGCTGCAGACCGGACGCTACGCCGAATACATGGCACTGCTCGTCAATTCGTTCAATCGTGATTCCATTGAGAACCTGATGTGTCGGTCCACAATTTCGATCGACTGGCAGGGCAATCTCTATGACTGCGATTTCAATCAGATGCTCGATCTACCACTGATAGATAAGCTTCCGAGGCACATTAGCGGCGTCCAGATCACAGACCTCGAAAATCGCGAGATTACCGTCGGTCGCCATTGCTACGGCTGCACGGCCGGTGCCGGTTCTAGCTGCACAGGATCACTCGTGAGAGATTAGCCGCCAATTGCGGCCTTGATTGTCTGGCACAACAGTTGATCGTCGCATCGATCGACGGAGCGCAGGTCCAGCAAGACGGCGGCGGCTTCGATTCGGCCCCAGATGGCGGGGACGTGCATGCGGAGGTTTCGAGCGACCGTTTGAGCAGGCGTGCTGGACGATTGCAATGCGATCGCGACAGACGGAACTGGATGTCCAGCACACGAACCGCCGCCGACTTCAGCGATGCTCGGGACGATTTGTAAGGTCACATCCCGCAGCGAACCCACCTGCGCGACAATCGATTCGGCTCGTTGATTCAACGCGGAGATATCTGCTTGCAGCATCTGATAAAGCGGTAACTCGTCGGTTGCCGTTCCTCGAGCATGGATCAGCAGTGTGGCATGCAGGGCGGCGAGATTAAGTTTGTCGATTCGCAGACAGCGCGCCAGCGGATGATGTCGCAGCGTCTGAATCAACGAGGAGCGACCAAGGATGATGCCTGCTTGCGGGCCACTGAGAAGTTTGTCACCGCTGCCCAGCACAAGATCTGCACCGCCTGTGATACTTGTGCGAAAGTCTGGTTCCCCGAATGAGGCCAAGACGGGATTCGCGAACAGTTGCCCGCTGCCAATGTCGTCGAACATCATCAGGCTGCGCGCGTGGGCAAGTGCTGCGAGTTCCCCGCTCGACGGTTCGGCAGTGAAGCCGACAATGCGAAAGTTCGATGCATGAACGCGCAGAATGGCGGCCGTACGTTCAGTGATCGCCGCTGCATAGTCGCGCAGATGAGTGCGATTTGTGGTGCCGACTTCACGCAGCACGACCCCTGCCGTCTGAAAAATCTCCGGCAATCGAAACGATCCACCAATCTCAACCAGCTGACTGCGCGAAATCAGAACTTCGCGGCCCTGACAAAGGGCCTGAAGCAGCAGGACGGTCGCACCGGCATTGTTGTTGACGATCAAGCAGTCTTCGCAACCCGTCAGGGCCTCGAACAATTCATGGACCTGAAACCCCCGATACGCACGTTCGCCAGACTCCGAATTCACTTCCAGCAGACACGCGCCCGCCGCATCCAAGATTGCCTTCCGTGCGGCATCGGCGAGCGGCGCGCGGCCAAGACCCGTGTGCAGCAGCACGCCGGTTGCGTTGATGACTTTTCGCGGAGCGTTCAGGAGGCAGCGATCCATGTCGCTCACGAGCCACCGGATCACCAGTTGCTCGGAGTCCGATTTCGAGCCCATCAACACGCCGTTTGCAAGATGCTGCCGCAGGCGCTCGATCGCGCCTTGCAGTTTCATCCGCACGATATCCGGGCCGAACCATGCAAGCAGCGACCTGACTTCCGGCCGCGCCAGAAGTCGCGTCATCGATGGGATAATTTGGCGGATATCGTCAGACATGGGAAAACAGCATACCCACAATCGCCGGCCGTGCGAATCCTCCGCAGTACGTTGTTTCGCGAGTTCAGCTACCCGGGATCGCGTTCTCGGGCTTTTCGTCAAATCCGGAAAAAACGAATAGGTGATGCCTTGCCAGCCCAAACTCGCAGTCGTAAGCTACTGGGATAATTTGTGGGATAAATGCCCACAAAGATCTTTGAAAACCAGTTGAAAGTGGGTTTTGTGCCCGGTAGGCTGTGCAGCACGATGTTCGTTCTGCCCTCATCCGGGTCAGTTCTGATCAGGTTGCCACCACGTCTTTGCCACGAAGGCTTGTCATGTTTCTCACTGGGGAATTTCAGCGAACGATCGATGATCGCAATCGGCTGATGTTGCCTCCCGAACTGGCATCTGTGGTGTCCGACGAGAACGGTGATCTGATTATCGCGAAGGAAAGGGCAGGGTGCCTGAGTCTGTGGAGGCAGGCGGAATGGCAGCAACGCTTAGACAGCGGGATTGCTTTGCTCCGTCAGAAAATTGACTCGGGACGAATGGAGCAGCGTTGGGGTGAAGTCCAGCGGCTTGGCCGCTTGTTATCGACTCGCCATCAAACCGTCCGCCTTGCGAATCGTTCACGCCTGTTAATCCCGGATGGCTTCCGCACATTCCTTGGCGTTGGTGCCGGGAAAGAAGTTGTCATTGTCGGTGCCGTCATTTGTGTCGAGATCTGGAATCCCGAAGCATGGAACAGCGTGCTTCGCGATGAGATGCCAGACTTTGGCGAATTGTTTAAGCAGTTGACGCAGTAGTTGAGAAAAGGCTTCTCCTCGCCGCCGATCGTCACAAACCCACATTCGACTCTGGACGCAGAACGGATCGAAGCAGAGAACAGCACTACTCATTCACGCAACCCACTCCTTTCAGGTCGCTTGCTCACTCAACAAGACACGCGATTGGCCTTAGCTCACCAGGGATGGCCTCCTGGCAGGGATGCCGCTTTTCTCTCTTCGATCCGTTTATTTTTGTACGTTGGACATTCCTGTCCGACATACCCTCACCGGCGTCCCTTCAGCACAAAACTGCCGCTGCTTAAAAACACTGCAGAGCGCAGTTGCCCACCACCAACTGTTTATGGTCCGCGTTGGCACAAGCGGCGTGTCGCCGGACGCGTCAGAAGCGGGCGTTAGGCCACGTTGGCCCGAGCAAGGGATCACTTTTTTCATAAAATGAGTATCTCTAAAGCTGTCATGATCTCTAGCATACCGGGAGATTCTGGGATTTTTCGGATGATTTCAAAGTCTGCAGACACCCGTCTAATTCCAGCTTTTCCTTGGCCGCAACAAAGGCCGCTTGTATTCCAGATTAAAGGATTCTCATGTTGCGTTTCATGGTAGTCACGGTGCTGACGACACTTTTTTCAGCCGCATCACTGCCAGCGGTCGAGAAGCCTGTTCGGGTCTTTATTCTGGCTGGCCAGTCGAATATGGAGGGCAAGGCCCGTAACAGTCTGTTGGACTATCAAGCGACGGCTGCAAACACGAAACAACTTTTTGCTCATCTACGAGCCGAAGAAAAGTGGATCGTGCGGGACGATGTGTTGATTAAGTTCTTGGATCGCAGGGGACCGCTCACGGTCGGCTACGGATCGCCTGACTGCACGGGGATCGAGTTGGAATTTGGGACAGTGATGGGGAACCACTTTGATGAGCCCGTTCTGCTCATCAAAGCCGCGTGGGGTGGTCACTCGCTGTTCAAACTCTTTCGTTCGCCCTCAGCAAAAATTCCCGAAGCGATGCTTCAAGCCGACCTTGAGCAAGCTCAGGTGCGCGTCAAACAAGAGAACGAAAAAAACAAGACCGACACACCTCTTCCGACCCTGGAAGACATTCAGCATGAGTACGGATCATCGTATCGCCAGATGCTCGCGGAAGTGCATGATGTGCAAAAAAACTACGCGACGCTCTTCCCTAGCCTCGAAGGAAAAACGCTGGAACTGACCGGGTTTGTCTGGTTCCAAGGTTTTAATGATATCTTCGGGGCCGAGCATGAATATGCGTCGAACATGCAGCACTTCATCAAGGACGTACGTCAAGACCTGAACACGCCCAATTTGCCGTTTGTCATCGGCGCCTTGGGGCAGAACGGATCGAAGCCAGCAACCGGCGGAATGTTGATAGTTCGCGAGGCACAACTTTCCATGAACGACGTGCCGGAGTTCACTGGCAACGTCAAGGCCTTCCCCGTGGATGTGCTTGTGGACAAGGCGGCAGAGGAGATGTTCCCGAATTGGCAAAACGAGCCGGAATGGTCACACACGGGCAGTGATCGCCCTTACCACTACTATGGCAGCGCGATCTGGTTCAATCGAATCGGTAAGGCCATGGGGGCGAAGATGTTGGAACTCACACCTCCAAAGTAAGTCAGGAAACAGCATGCATCGGAGAAACTTCTGCAACATGGGGGGACTAGCAATCGGCGCGGTCACTCCCTTGGGACTGTCGTTGCCAGAGTTACTAGCGCACGAAGCCACAGGTGGCGTCAAGAAGCAGATCAATGTGATTTTTATGTTCCTTCAAGGTGGCGCAAGTCACATTGATATGTATGACATGAAGCCGGATATGCCGGAGGAAATTCGCGGGAAGTATCAGCCGTCGCCAACAAAAATTCCCGGACTACATTTAAGCGATCAATTACCCAAACTGAGCAACTGTGCCGATAAGTTCTCACTCATTCGCTCGATGCATTCCTATAGTTCCATGCATGGTGAAGGTGATGTCCACATGATGTGTGGAAGCCCAGTGGATAAGAACGTCCAAGCGCCAGGAATTGGGGCGGTGCTCAGTTTGCAGCAACGGCAACAGTCTCCCATTCCGCCGTTTGTGCATTTGGGCAACATGAAGCATCCTGCGCATAGTATGCCTGGTGCTGCTGGATTTCTGGGTCGCACGTACAATCCGTTCATCATTCATAAAAATCCAAATTCACCGGATTTTGCGGTGTCTGAATTTGATGTGGCGCCAGCCGTCGATGTGGATCGCCTTGCCGGTCGCAGACAGCTACTGCGTTCGCTCGATCGCTACCAAGCCGAGCGCGAAAGGCAGTTAGAATTTGCTGTCGCCCATGACATCTTTACCGAGCAGGCCCTAAACCTTGCAACATCACGGAAAGCAAAAGATGCCTTTGATCTGTCCCAAGAGCCCGCCAAACTGCGTGATGCTTATGGACGTAACCGCGTTGGACAGGGAATGCTGTTGGCCCGGCGTTTGATCGAGGCGGGAGTGCGATTTGTGACGATTCAGGGCTTTGTAGACACGGGGATCTACGCTTGGGATCATCATTGGGGGATCTTTTCGCATCTGGACCAACAACTGCCAATTTACGACAGCAGTTATGCGGCACTCTTACAGGATCTCGATGACCGTGGTTTGCTCGAAACGACTCTCGTTATTACAACTGGCGAGTTCGGAAGAACGCCGAAACTCAACACGGATAAGCAAGGACCGGGACGCGATCATTGGGGTCGTTGTTTTAGCCTGACGATCGGCGGCGGCGGGGTAAAGACGGGACGAGTCATTGGTGCTAGCGACAAGTTTGGTGCCATCCCTGAAGATCGCCCGGTATCCGTCCCCGACTTTGTCGCGACCGTCTATCATGCGGTAGGACTTGACCGCCACGCGGAGTTTTTGGCTCAGGGACGTCCGATGAAAATGCTCCCTCAAGGCAACGTCGTCAGCGAATTGTTCTAGCCCCGGTTGTATGATAAAATGAGATTCCGTTGCGAGAGGTGCAAACACAGGAACCGGGGCTAGCGCCCGAACGGCTGATCAGGAAAGGAGTTCCATCCTTTCCACTTCGGCATCGGCACCGTCCACATTACTCCCCGTTTCAGCCTCGTTTCAGTAGCATCTGCCCCCCGTGGGGCGGTATTGTGTCCGGGGAGTGGTCACGCACGAAGACGACGCACACACAGCCAATCCACCACGAACGCACAATCGGCTCACCCAACCACCCCATGTTCGAACAAGCCTTCAAAAACATCGACGACGTCCTCTGGAAAGACGCCGGCTGCACCAGCGAACTCGATTACACCGAGCAGACCTCCTGGCTCCTCTTCCTGAAATACCTCGACGCCCTCGAGCACGACAAGGCCACCGAAGCCGCCCTCGACGGCAAGAAATACGCCCACATCCTCGATGCCCCCTACCGCTGGGAGGCTTGGGCTGCGCCGAAAAAGGACGGCCAGATCGACCACAACACCGCCCTCACCGGCGACGACCTCATCGCCTTCGTCAACGGCAAGCTCTTCCCCTACCTGCACGGCTTCAAGGCCAAGGCCACCGGCCCGAACACCATCGAATACAAGATCGGCGAAATCTTCGGTGAGATCAAAAACCGCATCCAGAGCGGCTACAACCTGCGCGAGATCATCGACCACATCGACGAACTCCGCTTCGCGTCCCAGACCGAGAAGCACGAACTCTCGCACCTCTACGAAGCCAAGATCAAAAACATGGGCAACGCCGGGCGCAACGGCGGCGAATACTACACCCCGCGCCCGCTCATTCGAGCCATCATCACGGTCGTGAATCCGAAAATCGGCGAGACCATCTGCGACCCCGCCGTCGGCTCGGCCGGCTTCCTCTGCGAAGCCTTCGATTACCTCCGCGCCCAGAACCCCAAGCGCACCACCGCCTAGGACCGCGCCCTGCAAGAGCGCACCTTCTACGGGAAGGAAAAGAAGTCCCTCGCCTACGTCATCGGGGTCATGAACATGATCCTGCACGGCATCGAAGCGCCCAACATCATCCACACCAACACGCTCACTGAAAACCTTGCCGACATTCAGGAGAAAGACCGCTACCACATCGTCGTCGCCAATCCGCCGTTTGGCGGCAAGGAACGCAAAGAGGTCCAGCAGAATTTCCCGATCCGCACGGGCGAAACCGCGTTTCTGTTCCTCCAGCACTTCATCAAAGTCCTCAAGGCCGGTGGCCGCGCCGGCATCGTCATCAAGAACACCTTCCTGTCCAACACCGACAACGCCTCCGTCAGCCTGCGCCAGAAACTCCTCGAAGAATGCAACCTCCACACCGTGCTCGACTGCCCCGGCGGCACGTTTATCGGCGCGGGCGTGAAGACCGTGGTGCTCTTCTTTGAGAAAGGCACAAAGACGCGTAAAGTCTGGTTCTATCAGCTCGACCCCGGCCGCAACATGGGCAAGACCAACCCGCTCAACGACGCCGACCTCGCCGAGTTCATCGCGCTGCAAAAGACCAAAGCCGACTCGCCCAAAAGCTGGAGCGTGGAAGTGGCCGCCATCGACCCGAAGACGTTTGATTTGTCCGTGAAGAACCCCAACAGCGGCGAGGAAATCGCGCACCGCAGCCCGCAGGAAATCATGGACGAAATCGCCGCGCTGGACGCCGAGAGCGCGGAAGTGCTGGGCAACATCAAGCAACTCCTGAACACCGGGAAATCCCATGCCTAAAAAAATCGAGGTTCTCGCCCGCGAAGTCCGCCTCACCGGCGTCAACGACCAGGATTACGTCTGCCTGACCGATATCGCCCGCTACAAAGACCCGGAGCGCACGGACTATCTGATCTCCAACTGGCTGCGCCACCGCAACACCCCCGAATTCCTTGGCCTCTGGGAGCAGATCAACAATCCCGGTTTTAATCCCATCGAATTCGAGGGGATTAAAAAGCAGGCCGGGCTCAACAGTCTTTTCGATGCCGCCTTCACACGCCCCAAAGGGGCAGCCCATGCTAGCCTAGGGCAACGCCCTGGGAACCAATCCGACGAAAAATTCAAAGCCCTGAAAGGGCGGCCCAACCCATGCCCCAGTCCCTCGCCCGCCTCCACATCCACCTCGTGTTCAGCACCAAAAACCGCGAACGCATCATCACAGACGACGTCCGCAGCCCCCTGCACGCCTACATGGCCACAGTCCTGCAAAACCTCGGCTGTGCTCCTGTCCTTATCAATTCCGTCGAAGACCACGCCCACCTGCTCTTCGATCTCGCCCGAACGATCTCCATCAGCCAGGCCGTCGAAGACGTCAAAAAATCCTCCTCCAAATGGATCAAAACCCAAGGTCCAGAATTTGCCGGATTTGCGTGGCAGGCGGGCTACGGAGCGTTTGCCGTTTCAGAATCCAACGTGGAAACCGTCCGCGCATACATCGCTAATCAGCGCGAACACCACCGGACGAAAACCTTCCAGGAGGAATACCGGGCGTTTCTTGAGCGGCACAACGTCGCGTTCGATGAGCGCTATGTGTGGGATTGAAATGATTAGGCCGGGCTTTCAGCCCTCATGGATTGGTGAAACCGTAACCCAGGGCGTTGCCCTGGGCTGGCGTAGGGCCGGGGCTTTGCCCCTCCGGAACGGAGGAGTGAAATGAGCGACGCGAAAACCAAGGGGCAAGGTGAGCGCGGAAGTGCTGGGCAACATCAAGGCGCTGCTATGAAGAACGGGTGGCAGACGAAGAATCCCGGAGCGTTGCCCCTCCGGAGCGCCAACGGCGCGGTTCCAAGCCAGCCCAGGGCAACGCCCTGGGATGTAGCCGCCCATTTTGCGCAATACCGTTTTTTACGGGGTTTGGTTGGCCGTAAGGTACCAAGAAACACTCATCAAGCCGGGGCGGTTTGGGTTGGTGGAGCTCTTTTTGACTGGATTGCTTCCAGTT
>Ga0209553_1000469_pt1 | contig 21252 bp, 20 predicted proteins | sample LauGreFBDMM110DN_2_FD_188217 | JGI IMG/M metagenome (GOLD analysis project Ga0209553, IMG submission 188217) | Freshwater lake microbial communities from Lake Michigan, USA - Fa13.BD.MM110.DN (SPAdes) (version 2) | ecosystem: Environmental > Aquatic > Freshwater > Lake | place: Lake Michigan...
CAGACCTGTAATTGATACAGTCCCATCAAGGCAAGCACCCACCTCTATTACTTAATCCACATTTTTAAAGAGCATGTAAACCCCGTGTCTGATGACACAGAGGGGGCGTATTATACGTAGCCAATTAACTTTAGCAAGCGCTGAAATGACTAATTACCCGAGAATTTGAAATAGTTTATTGAGGATTGAATTCCAAGCTTGGCAATTCGTCACATACGTGGCTAATTAAATTAAACCAACTTGAGCAGGTGGAATTGTTTCTTGCCTCTTCGGAGCACGAAATAACGACCATGCAACGCGTTAGACCTGCTCAGTTGAAATTCAACAGAACTAACTGATTCCCCATTTACGCTAACCGCATTGTTAGTAATGAATTCGCGCGCCATCTTGTTTGATTTTGCAAGCTCGGTCAGTACAAGAATTTCCACAATTCCCTGAGCGGATGCGGTCATTGCAGTACAAGGCAAACCATCCAGCTCCAGTTGTCGCAAGTCGTCCAAAGTAAGTTTGGATATATCACCTGAAAATAGCGCCTCGCTAATGCGACGCGCAGCCAGCAGTCCTGTTTTTCCATGCACGAGTTCAGTAACTGCGGCAGCAAGAATAGCCTGGGCTTCAGGTTTGGTATTTGAAGATTGGTCACTGCGCTGAATCTCTGCAATTGCATCCAGCTCAATGAAGGAAAAATACTTCAGGTACTTATATACATCCGTGTCAGCCGTGTTTAGCCAGAACTGATAAAACGCATACGGAGACGTAAATTTAGGGCTTATCCAGATCGTGCCAGTCTCGGTCTTGCCAAACTTGCTTCCATCTGACTTGGTTACCAGCGGCAACGTTGCGCCAAATACATGTTGTTGATGGAGGCGCCGAGTCAAGTCAATACCACCAGTGATGTTGCCCCATTGATCACTGCCCCCAATCTGTAAGGTGCAACCATAGCGCTTGTTCAATTCCGCAAAATCGAAGGATTGCAGAATCATATAGCTGAACTCAGTATAAGAAATTCCCTCTCCATCCCGATCTATGCGTTGCTTGACTGACTCCTTCTGGATCATGGCATTAATGGAGAAATGCTTGCCGATATCGCGCAGGAAACTCAGCATGTTCATCTGTTCAGTCCAGTCCAGGTTATTGGCCAGAATTGCTGGATTGGACTTCGCTTCAAAATCCAGAAACTGACTGAGCTGGGGTTTTAGTCGTTCGACCCATTGCGCCACGATATCCGCTGAATTGAGCTGCCGCTCCACCGCCTTGAAACTGGGATCACCGATCAGGCCTGTAGCACCGCCGACCAATGCGATTGGCCTGTGCCCCGCCATCTGAAACCGCTTCAAAGCTAGAAGAGGCACCAGGCTGCCTATATGCAAACTCTCCGCGGTGGGATCAAAGCCACAATAGACCGTACGACTGGTGTCAGCCAGATGACTACGCAGCTCATCGCCGCCAGCAAGCTGGGAAATTAACTCGCGACTTTCCATTTCAGTGATGATGTTCTTGGCAAACTTTGACATACAGCAGGTAACCCTGGTTCACAAAACTAACAAAAAGGCGAATTTGCCGACGCATTCAAGAGAAATGGCGCTTTTGTTCGTGGTAAAAAGGCGTTGATTTTACACCATGAGGAACCAGCTATCATCAAAGACATGCCATCGGATACCTCTGGCTTACCCTGATTGCTCGCTATAAAAACCGACCGGAAAGGCTTCAACTGCCTGATCTGTCAGACAAAACGACTCAAATTCAACTGGGACTTATAGCACTTGTTGCTATAAACTCGCGCTTTTGCAACAAAACAGCATAACTGTGGTCAAACGGGCATGAACTTAATTGAACAAGCAGCCATCTTCATTCGCAGATACTACCCGCGCGACCATCTATATATCGCCGTTGCGTTAGCAGTCTTCGTAGCACTGCTGTTTGTATTGCCCAGCACCGAGTCAGCAGTTGCAGTCCCGCTCCAAACCAGAGCCCCTATACCCATTGCTACAGACCAAACATCTGGCATGAACCAGATTAACTTGAGCGACTATGTAGTCCCTGCAGGCAACGAACCATTACTGGCCGACATCACAATCTGGAAGAATGTTCAGGTGCAAAGCGGAGATAATCTTTCCGCAATTTTTACCAAGGTCGGCCTCTCCAACCAGGATTTGTTTCGCGTACTCAATAGCAGCGATGAGGCAAAGATTCTGAATCGAATCTATCCAGGTTATGAACTCGACTTCATGATCCCTGATCAGGGGCAATTGGAAGCACTACGAGTTTTTAAATCACCTCTCGAAGGGTATGTATTCACTCGTAACGACAACAGCTACATAGTCGAGTCGGTTCTTAAGCAACCCGATGTGCAACAAACATTCAAAGTGGGCACGATCAACGACAGTTTGTTCATGGCAGGTCAGCGTGAGCGAATCCCGGCAGTAACACTTATGGAGATGGCGAACATCTTCGGCGGTGTTATCGACTTTATCCTCGATCCGAGACAAGGTGACGAATTCAGTATTCTCTATGAAGAGAAATATCTTGATGGAAAATTTATCGGCAATGGTGAAATTCTAGCGTCCCAATTTATTAATCAAGGCAAGAAATACATAGCCATCCGTTATGTGAAAGAAGACGGTACTGTTGGTTATTACAATCCAGAAGGAGAAAGTATGCGCAAGGCGTTCCTGCGCAATCCACTCGATGTCTTACGTATAAGTTCCAACTTCAATCCAAACCGTCGCCACCCCATACTAAATACTATCCGTGCTCACAAAGGCACTGACTATGCTGCACCCACTGGAACTCCGATTCGAGCGACGAGTGATGGCCGTATCACACGTGCGTCTCGCAATGGCTCTTTCGGTAATCTGGTAGTGATTCAACACAACGGCAGTTTCGAAACCAAATATGCGCATCTATCCAAGTACGGCCCAGGTATCAAACGCGGGGTCAACGTGCGTCAGGGCGATATAATAGGCTACGTGGGCACAACTGGTAGTGCTACTGGCCCGCATCTGCATTACGAATTCCTGATGAATGGTGTACATCAAAACCCGAGCACAATACTTGATAACCTGCCACAAGCTGTCTCAATTGAACCCGGCGAAATGGTGCAATTCAAGAGCGATACTACAGAACTTCTGCAGCACTTCAGCGCATTGCACGACACCAAATTTTTGAATCTAGGCCAACTCGCCGCGGACTAATCAATGTCGAATGCCGACTATTATATTGGGCTGATTTCTGGCACCAGTATTGATGGTGTTGATTGCGCACTAGTGCAATTTACCGATGACACTCCCACTGTAGTTGCTACTCATTGCAATCCTATTCCTGCAACTCTCCGTGCGAAAATATTACGTCTCTGCAAAGGCACAGGTTTTGATCTGCAGTCGCTCGGCGCGATTGATGTGGAAATCGGTCGCCTGTTCGCGGCAAGCACGAATACCCTATTGCAATATGCCGGTATTCCAGCCTCCGCGATCACTGCAATTGGCAGTCATGGTCAGACTGTGTTTCACGCACCGAAAGGTGAATTTCCTTTTACTATGCAAATTGGCGATCCCAATTCCATAGCGCAGCTCACCGGCATAACAACAGTAGCTGATTTTCGGCGCCGCGATATGGTGGTCGGCGGCGAAGGCGCTCCGCTTGCTCCACTTTTACACCGTAACTGCTTCGGCTCGGATACGGCGACTCGAGTTATCGTCAATATCGGCGGCATATCCAATATCACAGTGCTGAATGCCAACGGCACTTGTTTCGCGTTTGACACCGGACCAGGTAATGTCCTGATGGATTACTGGATCGAGAAACACCAGCATAAAACCTATGACGAAAGTGGTGTTTGGGCGGCGCAAGGCAAGATCATGCCTGCATTGTTGGAGTTGCTGTTGCAGGAACCATATTTCAAGCTGCCATCTCCGAAAAGCACCGGACGCGAGTTATTCAATGGTGAATGGCTGGAGTCGAAACTGAAGCAGGATGAACTCGCGGCAAACGTGCAAGCGACTCTGCTGGAATTTACCGCGCAAACATTGCGCGCGGAAATCACCAAATCAACTTCACCGCAGGAAATCTTTATATGTGGTGGCGGTGCGCATAACGTGGTGCTGATGCGCCGGTTGCAAGCACTGTTTGGTGATTTTCCTGTTGCCAGCACGAGTGCACTGGGAGTAGGTCCGGATTGGGTAGAAGCGACGGCATTCGCATGGATGGCGAAGCAAACAATGGCCGGTATAGCGATCGACACCACAGCACTGACTGGCGCCGCGAAACCGGTAATACTCGGGGGAATCTATCGAGTGTAGTTTTGGAAGTTGCGATCGGCGAGTCAGTTCTTCAAGCGATTAAATCGAGAATGAAGACCCGCAACCACAAGTAGCTTTGGCCATCGGGTTTTCCACGACAAATCGCGACCCTTCCAGTCCTTCGACATAGTCGACCTTTGATCCCACCAGATATTGATAGCTCAGGGGATCAATCAGCAGGCTGGCACCCTTGTTCTTAACGATAGTGTCATCCTCGTTCACTTCCTCGTCGAACGAGAACCCGTACTGAAATCCTGAACAGCCGCCACCAGTTACGAACACTCGTAACTTCAGCTGCGCATTACCCTCCTCAGCGATCAAGCTTTGCACCTTGTGCGCAGCATTGTCGGTAAAGGACATAATTGTTGGTTCGTGTGACTGGACTACAGACATCGTAATTCTCGGGATTCTGTTGGGCGTCTGGTTTTAGAGTAGATCAGGGCACCTTGCTGCGTAATATCGGGTGCAAAATCAAGATTACAAGACCGCAGCAGCCCCGATTATCGCAATACTTGACTAAATTAGTCAATTAATTGCAGGTGCTCTCAGGATTTCTCGATGGCATGGCGGTCAAAAGGTAACTTCTTCTTTTCGGACAACAAGCGCTTCGCCTCAGACTGATTGGAGCTGATGTGCATCAGGTTGCCATTTACTTCCGAACCCATGACCATCTCAATCAGGTTGTAATACACACTGCCCAGGACTACTGCCTTGGCCGCCAGTTCAATATGGCTGGATGAACGTACATCGCCCTGCACCAGCCCATTGATCACCGCCGAAGGTACGCATATTTCCCCCTCAACGGCACCTTTCTCGGCGATTCGGATAAGAGCCCGAGAATCATCATCTGCGTAGATGTTGCCTTTCACTCGGCCTTCGATAATCAGTTCGCCATTGAAGTGTATATCGCCAATGATCTCTGTCGTTCTGGAGATCAACGTATGGGCTGCACCATCTGTTGACTTGTCATCTGTGCTTTTCTTGAACATTGCCCTACTCTCCTTCTACAACCCAGCTGAAATTTTGATCGATACTCTTGGCCACCGGTTCGGCTGCAACTGCGGCGATTTGAATTCGTTCTGGCTCGAAACCTTCCGGCAGCGCCAGCTCACCCTCTATGCTCTGAAAAAACTTGAAGCGCAGCCGAATATCCAACTCATCCACATTCTCTGACACCTCACGCAGTGGCAATATCACCTGATCTGCGCCCTGCCTGCCAACCAGGTTAACGTTGACATGCCCGGTGAGAAACGTATCGCCGTCAGCATCCTGTTGGCGTAATACCAGCTTGTAACGAAACCGACGCTCGGAATTGGTGGCACTGATGTCGAATTGACCAATGGTCAATCCTGTCGACCCTGTCTCCTCGGACACCACTTGCCGATAGAACACGATGTCCTGCTCCAGTTGTGCTACTCGCTCGCGCAATCCGAGAATGGTCGCCTGCACTTCTTCGGTTGCACGCTGATCCATGACACTGCTTGTATCCAGTATGGCAACCTGGCGGTGCAATTCGGTATTTTCCTGCTGCACTGCAGTCAGGTCGCTGGTGAGGCGCTGCAAGCTGGTCTGTGCATTTTGTTCTGTATTCAGCGTTTCATAATATCCATAAAAAAAGCCGACTACCGCGCTTACTGCCACCGCGAAGACAACAGCGTACGTAAATACCAATCGGCGCTGCGGACGATACGGCACCACTACCATTTTTTCCTGTTTGCTACCTTTGACGACGTTGGGCATCAGATCATTCCAACTTTGTTGCAACCCTGATTAATTCGGGTTGCTGCTACTTAGGGCAGGAGAGCAATTGTTTTCAAACCTGCAGTTTCTTCGAGGCCGAACATGATATTAAAATTTTGAATTGCCTGACCAGACGCTCCTTTCACAAGATTGTCCTCGGCTGCCACCACTACCACCATATTGGTATCTGCCAAATAGGTAACGGCTATTTCACAACGATTGGAACCCCTGACATTGCGCGTAGCTGGCCAGATGCCTTTGGGCAGAACATCGACAAACGGTTCCTTAGCATACCGAGCTTCAAACAATGATTGCAATTGTTCTTGTGTGAGCTTGCTTCCAGATTTAGCGGGAGCGTACAGTGTGGCCAGAATACCGCGCACCATCGGCGTCAGATGTGGAATAAAGGTCAAACTCACCGCTGTTTTGCTGGCGCGCTGCAAGCCCTGACAGATTTCCGGATGATGTCGGTGCCCCGTCAAGCCATACGCCTTGATCGATTCAGTGGCCTCACACAAAAGATAATCTTCGACCGCCTTGCGACCAGCACCACTTACGCCTGACTTCGCATCAGCAATCAATTGCGAGGTGTTTACCAGATCATTTTCCAGCAGTGGCAGAAAGCCGAGCTGAATAGCTGTTGGATAACAACCAGGCACTGCCAGCAGGCGCGCAGTTTTAATTTGCTCACGATTGACTTCGGGCAATCCATAAACTGCTTCAGCTACCAATGCAGGACTCGAATGACTGGTTTTGTACCACTGCTCCCAGAGTGCGATATCCTTGATACGGAAATCAGCGGAGAGGTCAATAACCCGGACATTCTTCTCGAGTAATGCCGCAACAGAATGCATGGCGACGGCATGGGGTGTTGCAAAAAATACGGCATCGCACTCGAACAGTTGCGGATCATCAGGCGCAGAAAAGTTTTTGTCGATGTGCCCGCGCAGATTGGGAAAATGGCGATGCACTGGTACACCTTGCAGTTCACGCGAGGTCACCACTGTAATTTCAACATCAGTTCGAGGTACCAGTAGTCGCAATAATTCGACGCCGGTATAGCCAGTTGCCCCAACAATTCCAACCTTGATCAAGGTGCACCCATCCGTTTAATGCCGTTCATTAGATTCCGTGTAAGCCGCCAGTGGATAATAATTTTCTATCCTCAGCTGCGGGCCGGACCCGGTATCTTACACGCCAATTTCTGGATTGCAATAAAACGGCCAAATTCATGGCGTAAAATCAATAGGTTAGAGATATCATGTCATTGCAAAACAAGCGGCAAAGACAGGCATGAGATGCTGTGCTAACTTTTGCTGGTAGAGACAGGAATTTAACAAGGAAAGCATTATGCTTTGGGTGAAAGCCTTTCACATTATTGCCGTCGTAACCTGGTTCTCCGGTTTGTTCTATCTACCGCGGCTATTCGTCTATCACGCCATGAGTGAAGATCAGGTCAGCAAGGACCGGTTCGTCATCATGGAAAGCAAATTGTTCTGGGGCATCACCACCCCATCCGCGGTAGTTACGGTGGTACTGGGCAGCTGGTTGCTGCTGGCTAATCCCGGTTTTTTTCTGGCCTGGTGGTGGATGCACGTCAAATTAGCGCTCGTTGCAGTCGTAGTGATTTATCACTTTGTATGCTGGCACTTCATGGTGACATTGCGGGAACAAACTAATCAGCACTCCCATCGCTTCTTTCGCCTATTCAATGAATTGCCGGTGTTCCTGCTCGTTCCAATTATTATCCTGATCGTCGTGAAACCCACGCTGTAGGTGCGCCCGATGCAAACCCGCCACGAGAACTGTGTGCAATATGCTCATTAATAAACCCATTGTTATGTGTTTTTCCGGGCTAGACCCAACTGGCGGGGCGGGCATTCAGGCAGACATCGAAACTTTGTTCAGTATCGGTTGCCACTGCGCCCCCATTGTCACCTGCCTCACGGTACAAAATTCCCAAAACGCACTCAGTGTAACGGCGACCAATCCGGCCCTGCTCGTGCAGCAGGCGCGTGCGGTGCTGGAAGACATGCCGGTGCAATGTTTCAAGATCGGATTGCTGGCCGATGTGCAAAGCGTTGAAGTGCTGCACACATTATTCAAAGACTATCCGCACATTCCTGTGGTGCTGGATCCAGTCATCAGCGCCGGTGGCGGCTTCGAGTTCGGCGGCCAGGAATTGGCCGATGCCCTGAGAAACCTGTTGCTGCCGCTCACCACAGTATTGACTCCGAACACCGAAGAAATCCGGCAGCTCGCTCCCCATGCGGATACTCTTGACGCCTGCGCCAATGAATTGCTGGATACCGGATGCGAACATATCCTGCTGACCGGAACCCATGCCGCCACTACCCAGGTTGAAAATCGTCTCTACTCCACGCATCAGGAAGTGGTGTTGTATGACTGGCCGCGACTGGAATTCAATTACCACGGCTCCGGCTGCACATTGGCCGCGGCCGTCGCTGGCTACCTGGCCCATGACTCCGATTTTCGTGCTGCAATTCAACAAGCACAACGCTTTACCTGGGAAGCATTGAACCATGGCTGCAGGTTAGGATTCGGGCAACATCTGCCGAACCGCAGTTTCTGGAATAAACAGAAGGTTTGAAGGTCCATTCCCATGCAATTCGCCGGCATCTATGCCATCACTGATGAAAATCTGTTAGCACCTGATCAATTACTTGCAGCTGTCGAGATAGCGCTCAACGCTGGCATCTGCATGCTGCAATATCGCAGCAAGACTGGCAGTGACGCAGACCGGCTGGAGATGGCCAGAGCTCTGCAAAAACTTTGCACTGCTTGCGCGGTGCCGCTGATCATTAACGATGCTGTAAACCTTTGCGAGGCAGTGGGTGCGGCCGGTGTGCATCTCGGTCGACAAGATTCCGAATTGCGGCAGGCACGCAGGCAACTGGGTCCTGCTGCAATAATCGGGGTTACCTGTCACGCTTCACTCCCACTCGCATTGGCAGCTGAACAGGCGGGTGCCGACTATGTCGCATTCGGCCGCTTCTTCCCTTCACACACGAAGCCGCAAGCACCAGCGGCTTATCTGTCACTGCTCACGCAGGCGCGTCGCGATCTGACAGTACCAATAGTTGCTATTGGCGGGATCAATGCGGAAAATGGCGCTGCCGTGCGGCAGGCCGGTGCCGACATGCTGGCCATTGTGCATGCCATTTTCGGTAGTAGCGATGTCGGAGCCAGCGTGCACAAGCTGGTGCAGCTGTACCAGTGAATGCCATTAAAGAAGCAATACACAGGATAAATTGAACAATGAACAATGATAAATCCAGGAAGTTGTATGACCTGGCACTCAAAGTTATACCCGGAGGCGTGAATTCTCCGGTGCGTGCATTCAAGGGCGTTGGCGGTAATCCACTTTTTTTCAAATCTGGCGATGGTGCCTATCTCACTGACGTTGATGGCAATCGCTTCATTGACTACGTCGGTGCCTGGGGTCCCCTGATACTCGGTCATCGTCACGCCAAAGTTATTCAAGCACTGGCAGCGCAACTGCAACTCGGACTGGGCTTCGGCGCCTCCACTGAGGCGGAATTGTTGATGGCACAAAAGATTTGTGCGCTGGTCCCCAGCATTGAACAGGTAAGACTTGTTACATCAGGTACCGAGGCGACGATGAGCGCGATTCGTCTCGCGCGCGGCTATACTCGCCGTGACAAGATTGTAAAATTTGAAGGTTGTTATCACGGACATGCGGACGGCTTGCTGGTGAAAGCCGGCTCCGGCGCGCTGACTCTGGGCGAGCCTGATTCGTTAGGCGTGCCCAAGGCATATACTGATCTGACTCACGTCTTACCCTATAACGATGCAGAGGCACTGCAAAAATATTTCGCGGTCTCAGGTGATGAGACTGCCTGTGTGATCATTGAACCAATCGCTGGCAACATGAATTGCGTGCTGCCACTGCCGGGCTATCTCGAATTACTGCGGGAGCTGTGCAGCAAGCATGGATCCGTTTTGATCTTCGATGAGGTGATGACTGGATTCAGGGTCGGGCTCGGCGGCGCGCAAGCCAAATATGGTATTACTCCTGATCTGACCACACTCGGCAAAGTAATTGGTGGCGGCTTGCCAGTGGGAGCATTTGGTGGCAAGCGCGAGATCATGGAGTTGATTGCGCCGAAGGGCGGCGTCTATCAGGCAGGCACGCTGTCTGGTAGCCCGCTCGCAACAGCTGCCGGGCTGACGATGCTCGAGGAAATCTCACGGCCCGGTTTCTATACGGACCTCGAAGCCCGAACTACATCGCTCATGCAGGGACTACAGGAGAGAGCTGACGCCGCCAAGGTCCCATTCACTACCAATATGGCTGGTGGCATGTTCGGCTGTTTCTTCACCACAGAACCGAAAGTAAGTCTCTTCTCGCAGGTTATGCAATGCAATGTCGCGCATTTCCAGAGTTACTTTCACACCATGCTCAACAATGGCATTTATCTGGCACCTTCAGCCTATGAAGCCGGGTTCGTATCGGCCGCGCACGGCGTCCAGGAAATCAACGCCACTCTCGATGCGGCCGAAATCGCATTCAGCGCCATTCGCACATAACACTTATCAGATATAGATTCAGGAATTCACAGCATGACGAAATATGATGTTTATGGAGTTGGCAATGCCCTGGTCGACCAGGAATTTGAAGTCGACGACGCCTTCTTCGAAAAGAATAATATTGAAAAAGGTCTCATGACACTGGTAGATCAGGAGCAGCAACAGCGTATTCTGGAAGCTCTTGCAAAAGATTACAGCCCCAAGAAACGCGCTGGCGGCGGCTCGGCGGCAAATACCCTGTATGCGCTCAGTCAGTTTGGCGGCAAAGCATTCTTTTCTTGTAAAGTCGCCAGTGACGACACGGGTGATTTTTATCTGGAACAACTCGGTCATCACAATATTGAAACCAATACGAGCAGTCAGCGCGGCAAGGGCACAACAGGCCGCTGCCTGGTCATGATCAGCCCGGATGCCGAGCGCACCATGCTTACACATCTGGGCGTGTCAGCGCTGGTGTCAAACGCGGAGCTGGACTTCGCGGCAGTGGCTGCCTCCAAGTATATCTATCTCGAAGGTTACCTTGTCACTTCTCCGAGCGCGAAGTCGGCGATCACCGAGCTCAAACAATATGCCGAACAAAACCATATCAAAACTGCAATGACGTTCTCGGATCCTTCCATGCTGGAATATTTTCATGACAACGTAAATGAGGTGCTCGGTACTGGCGTCGACTTGTTGTTTTGTAATGAGAAGGAGGCTTTGTTGTGGAGCGGCACAGCTACATTGCCGGACGCATGCGCTGCCTTGCGCAAGAAGGCTCGCCAATTCGCCATCACGCGCGGCTCGAAAGGAGCGCTATTGTTCGATGGGCACAAGTTTATCGATGTCGATCCGTATCCCGTCAAGGCTGTCGATACCAATGGCGCTGGCGACATGTTCGCCGGAGCATTCCTGTATGCATTAACCAGCGGCAAGGACTTTACGACGGCGGGAGCATTGGCGAGTCTGGCATCGGCAACTGTAGTGTCGAGTTTCGGTCCGCGTCTGGAAGCGGCGCAGCACGCGCCAATTGCACGCAAGATACTGGTTTAGGACAGCAGGGCCAGCAATAGCCGGGTTCGTTATTCCATCAGTTCGTCGACGAATTTTTTCACGCCGTCGAACCAGCTGCTGCGCTTCGGTGACTGGCGCTTGCCTTCACCTTCCTGAATAGTCTGGAATTCTTCGAGGATTTCTTTCTGACGCTTGGTCAATTGCACGGGCGTCTCTACCATTACCCGGCATAACAGATCGCCGGTACCACCACCACGCACCGAAGTAACGCCTTTGTTGCGCAATCGAAACAACTTGCCGGTTTGCGTCTCAGCCGGAATTTTTAATTTGACGCGACCATCCAGAGTCGGCACTTCCAGTTCACCACCCAATGCCGCGTCTGCGAAACTGATGGGAATCTCACAATGCAGATCGGTACCATCGCGTTTGAAGATTGGATGCGGGCGCGACTTGATTTCAACATACAGATCACCGGCTGGGCCACCGTGAGCACCAGCCTGACCTTCGCCTGTCAACCGAATACGGTCGCCGCTATCAACTCCGGCGGGCACCTTGACTGACAGCGTCTTGGTCTCATCCACGGCACCGCGGCCATGACAGGTGTGACATGGATCTTTGATCTGTTTGCCGGAACCCTGACAACGTGGACAAGTTTGCTGCACAGAAAAGAATCCCTGCTGCATGCGCACCTGGCCGTGCCCGCCACAGGTGCTGCAATCTACCGCCGCTGTGCCTTTCTTGGCGCCAGTGCCGGTGCAGGTTTTACAAGTCACCGCCGTGGGAATCTGGATTTTTACTGAGGTGCCTTTAACGGCTTCTTCCAGGCTTAGATCGAGGTTGTAACGCAGATCGGCACCCTTGCGCACGTGACTGCGGCCGCCACGGCCACCCCCACCACCAAAAATATCGCCGAAGATGTCGCCGAAAATATCGCTGAAATCGGCGGAGCCGCCACTGGTGTGACCTTCTACTCCGGCGTGCCCATATTGATCATAGCGCGCCTTTTTTTGGCTATCGGACAACACTTCAAAAGCTTCGTTCGCTTCCTTGAACGTGTCTTCAGCAGCCTTGTTATCAGGATTACGATCAGGATGATTCTTCATCGCAACCTTGCGGTAAGCCTTCTTGATGTCAGCTTCCGATGCGTCGCGGGCAACACCCAAAATGTCGTAATAGTCGCGCTTGGACATAAATCCTTTGCTCTAATCTCGTTATTCTTGAATTGGTCTTAACTAGTATTTTTGAGTTCCGTCAAATTCCCCTCAACACAAAAAAAACCAAGCCATCGAGATGGCTTAGTTTTCCAGCGTGCTGCGGATTGTATAAGGAGGCCAGCATCCCTGCTGGCAACAAACACACACAATTATTTGTCTTCTTCCTTCACTTCTTCGAACTCGGCATCGACGGCATCATCGTTAGGAGATGCTGCAGCGGCGTCAGCGCCACCGGCATTCGGATTGGCCTGTTGCTTGGCATTCAGCTTCTGTGACAGGTTGCCGTAGGCTTCGGACAAGTCTTTCGTCTTTGCCTCAATCGCGTCGAGATCCCCCGCTTTGACTGCGTCCTCAAGGGCGCTAATCGCACTATTAATAGTAGTTGTTTCGGCTTCGGTAACCTTGTCACCCGCTTCCTTCAGTGACTTCTTCGTGGCATGTATCAGACCATCGGCCGAATTGCGCGCGGTAATCAGCTGCTCGAATTTCTTGTCATCAGCTGAGTGAGCCTCGGCGTCTTTGATCATCTTCTCGATCTCTGCATCCGACAGTCCGCTGGAAGCCTTGATCACGATGGACTGTTCCTTGCCTGTTGCCTTGTCTTTTGCTGACACGTTCAGAATACCGTTCGCGTCCAGATCAAAGGCCACTTCGATTTGCGGCATGCCGCGTGCCGATGGCGGGATATCACTCAGGTCGAAGCGACCGAGGGATTTGTTCTGCGACGCTTGCTTGCGCTCGCCCTGCACAACGTGAATTGTAACTGCAGTCTGGTTGTCATCTGCGGTAGAGAATACCTGTGTCTTCTTGGTTGGGATCGTGGTGTTCTTCTCGATCAAGGTGCTTGCCACGCCGCCCAATGTCTCGATACCGAGTGACAAAGGTGTCACGTCCAGCAGCAATACATCATTCACTTCGCCTGACAATACTGCGGCTTGAATTGCCGCACCAACCGCAACAGCTTCATCCGGATTCACGTCACGACGTGCTTCCTTGCCGAAGAATGCCGCTACTTTCTTTTGCACCATCGGCATGCGGGTCTGACCACCGACGAGGATGATATCGTTGATCTTGGAAACGTCCAGATCGGCGTCAGCCAGTGCTGTCTTCAACGGACCCATGGTCTTGTCGACGAGATCTTCGACCAGAGATTCAAATTTTGCGCGTGTCAGTTTCTGCACCAGGTGTTTCGGGCCGCTGGCATCAGCGGTGATATAGGGCAGATTGATTTCCGTCTGCTGCGCGGATGACAGTTCGATCTTCGCTTTCTCTGCCGCCTCTTTCAGGCGCTGCAGGGCGAGCGGATCGTTGTGCAAATCCATGCCGGAATCTTTCTTGAATTGTTCTGCGAGATATTCGATCAGGCGCAAGTCAAAGTCTTCACCGCCGAGGAACGTATCCCCGTTCGTGGAAAGTACTTCAAATGTATGTTCGCCATCAGTCTCGGCAATCTCGATGATTGAAATATCGAACGTACCACCACCGAGGTCATACACCGCGATAACAGAGTCACCGCCTTTCCTGTCCATACCGTAGGCGAGTGCGGCTGCGGTTGGCTCATTGATGATGCGCTTGATCTCAAGACCGGCAATACGACCGGCATCTTTGGTGGCCTGACGCTGTGCATCATTAAAGTAAGCTGGCACCGTAACAACGGCTTCCTTGACCTCTTCACCGAGGTAGTCTTCCGCCGTCTTCTTCATTTTCTTCAGCACTTGTGCGGAGATCTGGGGCGGGGACATTTTCTCGCCATTGATCTCTACCCAGGCATCACCATTGTCCGCCTTGACAATTTTGTATGGCACCATCTTGATGTCTTTCTGGACAACGTCGTCCTTGAACTGACGACCAATCAAACGCTTGATCGCGAACAAGGTTTTGGTGGGATTGGTGACAGCCTGACGCTTGGCCGGCTGACCAACCAGAACTTCGCCATCATTGGCATAAGCAACGATGGATGGCGTGGTGCGATCGCCTTCTGCGTTTTCAATGACCTTCGCTTCGCCACCGTCCATGACGGCAACACATGAGTTGGTGGTACCCAGGTCAATTCCAATAATCTTAGCCATTCTTACAATCTCCGATCGCTAAATGATCCGTATGTTTTCAATATTGGCCCGATCCAGTGCATTTCAAGGATCGAACCCCTAATTCCTGCAAATTCGTGTGGATATTTCCCGGTGGCAGGGAAAGGGCACCTGCAACCACTTTATTTAGAGCCTTTTTTGCATCTCTTTATTCTGCATCTCTTTATTTTGAAACCAGCACCATGGCGGGTCGAATCACCCGGCCGTGCAGCGTATAGCCTTTCTGCATCACGGCAATCACGGTGTTTGGCTCCACGTCCGGATTCTCCTGCAGCGAAATCGCCTGATGTTTTTGCGGATCAAAGGGCTCGCCTAATGGGTCAATGGGCTCAATATTGAAGCGCTTGAAGCAGTCCTCGAAGCTCTTTCTGGTGAGATCAACTCCGGCATAAATGGCCTTCACGGTCGCATCCTCGTTGGCGCTGGCTGATTCCAGGGCGCGTTCGAGATTGTCCATCACCGCCAACAGCTCACTGCTGAAACGCTCCTGACCGTATTTGTGCGCCTTCTCAATATCCTGTTCGGTGCGCCGGCGCAGGTTTTGCATTTCGGCCTGCACGCGCAAGTAATCGTTCTTCGCCTGCTGCCTGGCTAACTCGGCTTCTGCGAGCCGGGTCAGGAGTTGCGCCACATCCAGGGCATCGAAATCCGCCTCGGGATTGGCGCCATCGTCGGATGCTTCCTGCATAGTTTCGCTGCTGGCAGCTGGTTCCTGGTTCAGTGGTTCATCTGGCTGATCTGAAGTCTGCTTGGCCATGCCTGCCTCTGGTGTTGTTTGGCAACTGGCCATCAATTGCTGACCAATTGCTGCCCAATTGCTGGTTGCTACTCAAGGCGCACCGGCATCGACCCGGTTGCCAATGGGCATTTGACTGACAGCTATATGGGGTCGTAGAACCTCGTTTCAAGCATCCTTTAGTAGCTTTTAATTGGTCAGAGCCAGAGCGGTTCTACCTGCAACCGGAGCAGGTAGCCGGGCAGAGGCCGCTGACTAATTTCAGTGCTATTTCCAGCAACCATCACCTATACTTTGCCCCCATGCTGCGCCAACTTTCCATCAAGAATTACGCCACTGTCGACTCTCTGGATATCGAATTTCGTGCTGGTATGTCTGTCATCACCGGGGAAACCGGCGCGGGCAAATCCATCATTCTAGGCGCACTCGGGCTGACACTGGGTGACCGGGCCGATAAAGCCATCGTCCGTACCGGGGCAGACAAGGCCGACATCTGTGCCGAGTTTGATACGACAGGAATTCCTGACGCCAGCAATTGGCTGGAACAACACGATCTAAACGACAATTCGAACGCTTGTCTGCTACGCCGCGTGGTTGGCAGCGACGGCCGCTCCAAGGGCTACATCAATGGCTCTCCAGTGACCATGGCAAATCTGCAGGAACTGGGCGAGATGCTGATCGATATTCACAGTCAGCACGAACACCAGTCGCTGCTGCATCGCCGCACCCACCAGCGCCTGTTGGATGAATTCGGTGTAAAACCTCAATTGCTGGATGACTTGCACGCCAATTTCAAACAATGGCAGCAGAATTTCCAGCGCATGGAATTATTGCAGGATCGCTCAGAGGAACATTCCGCCCAGACCCAGTTGCTGTCCTACCAGCTCATCGAACTGGACGACATGGCTATAGGCACGAATGAAGCGGATGCGTTGGAGGCGGAGTTCAAGATTCTGAACAATGCCGATGAGTCCATCGCTTCTGTGCAGTCTGCGCTCGCACTGTGCGCAGACAATGACGAGCAGAACCTGAGTTCGATGTTAAATCAGACGCTCAGCATCCTCTCTGCATTGCCGGACACAGACACGCGCATCAACAGCATTCGCACTCTGCTGGAAACAGCCAACATCCAGATCGAGGAAGCGCTGGCGGATTTGCGTGCATTCAACGATGAATTTGAGGCAGACCCGCTCCGCCTCGAACAGGTCAACGCCCGCCTGAGCGCATTGCATGCACTGGCACGCAAGCACAAGGTGAAGCCAGCTGAACTCGCTACTATCACCGCCACGCTGCGCCAGCAATTAAGCGAACTGGAAAACAGCGATGAGGAACTCGCCAGACTCTCGCAACTGGATGCGGAGCTGCGTAAGCAGTACAAGGTATTGGCCAAAGAAGTGACTGGTCAGCGCCAAACTGGTGCGAAGAAACTCGCGCAACGCGTAAACGCCCAACTCAAGAATCTCGGCATGCCGAATGCGACTCTGGAAGTGCAGCTCAGCAACACCGATGCAACTGAGCCCGCCATGCATGGCAATGAATGGGTCGAGTTTCTGGTGAGCACCAATCCCGGACAGACTCCGAAACCGCTGATCAAGATTGCCTCGGGCGGTGAACTGTCCCGCATCAGTCTGGCCATCCAGGTCATTACCGCACAAACCTCACACACACCGAGCCTGGTGTTTGACGAAGTCGATGTCGGTATCGGTGGAGGAGTAGCGCGCACAGTAGGTGAACTGATGCGCGAGCTGGGCAAGACCACGCAGATTTTGTGCGTCACGCATCAGGCGCAAGTGGCCGGACAGGGACATCATCATTTATTCGTCAGCAAGAGCAGTGACAAGAAGTCGACCTTGACCCACATCGTCGCCTTGACGGACCAGGAAAAAGTGCGCGAGGTGGCGCGCATGCTGGGTGGTGAAGAACTCAGCGAGGAATCGCTGGCCCATGCGCAACAGATGGTGGCGTCGAACTAAAATCGATTATTGCTGGCAGTGCTTGCAGACGCCGTACAGATACATACTATGATCGACTATCTTGAAGCCATATTTCTTCGCAATCTTTTCCTGTTGCTCTTCGATCAATTCATCGTAGAACTCTTCGACTGAACCACAGCTGTTGCACACGATGTGATCGTGATGTTCAACCGAGGTCAGTTCGAACACGGAGTGACCACCCTCGAAATGGTGGCGCATCACGAGCCCGGCGGCCTCAAATTGCGTGAGTACGCGATAGACGGTGGCAAGCCCCACGTCCTCATCCGCCTCAATCAAGGCCTTGTACACGTCTTCAGCGCTCAGATGCTTGGTCGCGGAACCTTCCAGAATTTGCAGAATCTTGACTCTGGGCAGGGTTACCTTGAGCCCGGCATTGCGTAGTTCCTGATTCTCGGTAGTCATAATATGCTCACAGGGCTGCGCGGGTTAATTATCGGGGTGAGTGCAAGGCCGCTGCTGCAAACACGCGAACTACTGCGAAATTCGGCAGTTTGCCTGCCGAACAAGGTAGGGTATTATGCCTGCTCCGCGATCTTTATTAAAGTTTGGGCTTAGAAAAGAAAGCATTCATAGAACGCATTCATAAAGAAAGTGATTGGAAAAGAACCATAACCATGACATCAAGCACAAGCTTACTCAAGACGCTCGGCACGACTCTGCTGCTTTCGCTGCTAACTGCATGTAGTGGTATTGGCTCTTTGGAATTCCCGGGTGTGTACAAGATTTCCATTCCGCAAGGCAATATCATCACTCAGGAAATGGTGGATCAATTGCGTCCGGGCATGACCAAGCCCCAGGTAATTTTCGTGATGGGCACGCCACTGGTGCGCGATCCCTTCCATCAGGATCGCTGGGATTACATCTACAGCTTCCAGCCCGGTGGCGGCATTCGCGGGCAAGAGCGCGTCACTATAAATTTTGTCGATGATCAACTGGTAAGCTTCACGGGTGATTTCGTGCCCAGCACCGCAAGCGATAACCAGGCTCTCATCGAGACACCTGCAAGCCAGGATTCTGTCAACTAGTCCTCAGAATTCCCAGCGCAGACCCACCTCGATTGCACGCCCTGCAGCAGGCGCAACATCTTTCAGTAATGAGGTGTGGTGCCGGATAGTTTCATCCAGCAAGTTTGAACCTTTCAAAAACAGAAAGGCTTCGTCGTCGCCAAGATCCAGATGATAGTCCGCATAGAAACCAATCAGTACGTAGCCATCGGTATCGGTTTCGTGGATAGTGGTTTTATTCTGGTCAGCAAAACTGCTTATGCGAAGCTTCGCCTGCCAGTGTGTGTGTGAATGGCGCAATTCCGCACCGTAACTGAGCGGAGGAATCTGCGGGACATTGCCAGCACTGTTGAATTTCGCACGCACATAATCACTGAACAGACCCAGCTCGGTCAGATGCGCACCGCTTTGTAGCAATGGCACACTCAGTTCTGCTTCGAAGCCGCTGAATACCGCATCCTGCTGCTCATAGCGGGAAATCTCGATGTCATCCACAAACTGGTCGGTGTCATTCAAATAAATAAAATCACCGATGTCGTTGTAATAGAGCGTGATCTCACCAGTTACCGCGCCGAGATGTTTGCGCAGTGCCAGTTCGATATTGGTGGATTGCTCTTGGTCAGCATTCGGGTTGCCTATTTCGAGCCGTTGCGTCGCTGCGTGCGCAACCAACGCAGTTATATCCTGCGGGTTACACGCGCTGTCGATATTGGAAAAACGCTCCTCTACTGTGGCAGAGCGCTGGGAATGGGCGAGCGACATCACCAGATTGGTGTCGTCGCGAACACGCCAGATTGAGGCAGCACTGGCGCTAAAGTTGGTATCCGCTTCATCACAACCACCACGGGTCTGCTGCAATGATTGTCGCTCACCACGCAGCCCGAATTCATAGATGCGATTATCAACTTCGATACTCTGCACTGCAAACAGGCCAAGCGTGTCGACGTCCGTTGCCGGGATAAACGCCTCTGCACCAACAGCGGAGAATTTGCGCTGGCTCACCTGCAGACCAAGCACTCCCTCGGCATCTGAACTCGTATTAAAGTGCAGCGCAAAACGTCCTTCACTGCCATCCTGTTCGAAGACCGTACCGATTTCACCATTGCCTTCCACTTCACTGTGCTGGTACTCGACATGACTGATCCTGCCATGTATTTCATTGAAGACGCCAAGATCTGTGAGTGCCAACCTGGTCTCAAAATCAACTCGCTCCTGTTCCATAACCAAGCGTATACCGTCTTCAGCTTCCTCGAGTTCCTCATCCTCATGCTCTTCATCTGCGTGCTCATGCTGCGCATGGGCGGCAGCGGGTATGCCGTAGTTGTTATCCAGTTTGTTCACAGCCAATCCAACATAACCCTGCTCCAGCATCCAGGATGCTCCCAGAGTTTTCGCTTCGGCCTTCATGCTGGAATTGTCCAGACGACCACGACTATCCAGGAGTTGCTCCAGCGCTTCGCTGTCATCTACATCAACGTTGTCCGGATTGATTGCGAAGCCATTGATCTCTACATCATTGCTGTCGCGGCGCACACCATCCACATGCCATGCCAACCGGCCGGCGGCACCTTCCAATTTCATAACATGTACTTGCTGATCAGAAGCACTGTCGTGGCGCGTCTCCAGCAAACCGTCAATTCCATCTGGCAGGGTCGTCGGGATGCGATTATCGATCACATTCACAACGCCGCCGATGGCGCCATTGCCATATAACAAAGTTGCTGGACCACGCAGCACTTCGATACGTTCTGCCAGAGCGGGCTCCAGGCTGTTGGCATGATCGGCGCTAACCGAGGAGGCATCGATATTGCCAATGCCGCCCTGTAATACCTGCGCCCGATTTGCTCCCTGCCCCCGGATCACGGGTGAACCAACCCCTGCTCCAAACGATGCCGTCGTCACACCAATCTGATCCTGCAAGGTATCACCCAGCGTGGCGCCAATGCGCTCACGCAAAGCTTCGCCGAGCAGCACATTGACAGGCAGCGTTGTGTCTGCCTGGCTGCGATGCAAGGTTGAGGTGACGATGATTTCTTCCAGGGCTGAATTGTTGTGGTCAAGTTCAACAGCATCGGCGTCAGCTGCGTGAACAGAATTATTGGCCACACCCAGGGAAATTCCCAAAAATATGAGTTTCCGGTACATAAATACGCTCTCTTTCTTTATTCATTTGATTACGAGTCCATCAGTGCTGATGCCGCGATTTGAAAATCGAGGCACTCGCAACAGATCGGTGGGTTGGAGCAATGAACTCGATCAGAGCAGGTGGAGCGCGGGCCCGAAAGGCAGGTAAGACAGGAGTGACGATATGGTATTGCGGCGCCACATAAGAGACAGCAGATCTGGCGAGGTCAAAATCAAATGAACTGCTGGCAATGGCGTGATCAGACGAATTTACCTTGAGGCATATATCGCAATCGAACTGACGCTGTAAGTCACCATCATGGCTGTGCAGCAGGGTAGCGCTTTGCGCGAATACCAGAAAGAAGCACAGCAACAGACGAACTGGTATCAGCCTGAAGCGTTGCACCGCTGCCTTGTATTTAAGTTTTGTGGAAAGAAAACTGAACATGCATCACTCAGGAGTGTCGATCGGAATCTACCCAACTAGACC
>Ga0209553_1000470_pt1 | contig 21215 bp, 19 predicted proteins | sample LauGreFBDMM110DN_2_FD_188217 | JGI IMG/M metagenome (GOLD analysis project Ga0209553, IMG submission 188217) | Freshwater lake microbial communities from Lake Michigan, USA - Fa13.BD.MM110.DN (SPAdes) (version 2) | ecosystem: Environmental > Aquatic > Freshwater > Lake | place: Lake Michigan...
GCCATCGAGAAAATGCCACGTGAGGTTTTTGTTGAGGAAGCATTCCTGGATCAGGCCTATGCCAACCAAGCTTTGCCGATTAACTGTGGCCAAACCATTAGTCAGCCCCTGATTGTCGGCTTGATGACCCAAGGGCTTCAAGTTGGTAATCGGCACAAGGTGCTCGAAGTTGGCACCGGCAGCGGCTATCAGGCCGCAATTTTATCCAAGCTGGCGCGGCGTGTGTACACCATCGAACGCCACCGTGATTTGTTAGCGCAGGCCGAGAAGCGATTCACCAAACTCAATATCCGCAATATCACCAGCATGGCGGGCGACGGATACAAAGGCTGGCCAGCACAGGCCCCCTTCGATCGTATCCTGGTCACGGCCGCAGCTCGTATCGTACCGCCAGAGTTAGTGGCCCAATTGTCGGACCAGGGTGGCATTATGGTTTTACCGGTTGGCGAATCTGGTGACGTGAATCAAGAAGTCATCCGTGTCCGTAAAGATGGCACGACGTATCACAGCGAACGCATGTTCCCAGTGCGATTCGTGCCTTTAGTCCAAGGCCTGCCAGAGTATAAAAGTGCGACGCGGCGGCGAGAATAACCAGGCATCTAGATGCTTTAGGTCACAAACAAAGGTATAGTGGATAGATGAACGCCATCCGTCACGCCCTGCTGATTATTGCTGTCGCAGTTCTTGCCGCCTGCGCGCCGAAGTTTGAACCGCCTCCGGGTTTCACGGGTGGCTTTCTGTGGGATGCGGGCCAAAGCCGCACCGTGACGGTGCAACAAGGCGATACACTTTATACCGTCTCGCGGCGCTATAACGTGCCAACGCGTGCCATCATCGAGCGCAATGGTTTGCAATCGCCTTATCAACTCAGCATGGGGCAGCAACTCATTCTTGATCCCGCACGCTCACATAAGGTCGAAGCGGGCGACACACTCTCGAAGCTTGCCCGGCAATATGAAGTTGAGATGCGGCTCATCGCATCATCCAATGATCTTACGCCGCCCTACACCATTTTTGTGGGGCAGATGCTGTGGATCCCTGATCCTTTCAGTATCGCTGCCGCTCCGGTCAACGCCGATCTGCCGCCGGTCAATGTAGCTGTGCCACCGGGAAGCACGCCACGCTCAACTGCAATTGCCCGCGAGAGCCTTGCATCACCGCCGGGTCAACCGCAGCCCATGACTGAGCCGCTAGCTCAGCCTCAACCGCCGATACAGTTGCTGCCGCGCGAGGTTAGCCCCGAGCCTGCAACAACGCCGATGCCATTGGCAGAGCCAGCCCCGACCTCGACCTCGGCGGCCCCGATTCAGTCAGCCTCGCTGCCACCTGAGCCAAAACCATTAACAGCTCCGCCACCCCGGGCCGCGGCGCGCTTTATATGGCCACTAAAAGGCAAGGTCCTCTCGGGCTTTGGCCCCGCGGCCAAAGGACTTCATAACGACGGCATCAACATCTCTGTGGCTGCCGGCGCACAAGTGAAAGCCGCCGATAACGGCGTGGTGGCCTATGCTGGCAACGAACTGAAAGGTTTTGGCAATTTGCTGCTGATCAAGCATTCCGATGGCTGGATCACGGCTTACGCCCACAACGACAAGCTTTTGGTCAAGCGCGGCGATGAAGTGCAGCAAGGCCAAGTCATCTCAACGGTCGGGCGCACCGGGAATGTGGATCAGCCGCAACTGCATTTTGAAATTCGTCAAGGCACGCAGTCGGTTGACCCGATGAAGCATCTCGACGCACAGGGCTAAACAGCCTTTGAGACAAGCGCTGCTGCGGTGGGGGTGATCACCCACCGCAGTGAGCTATGAATTTAAACCTGAACGTCATCTGCGCTTCTAACGCGTGGGTACTTTGGTCCTTGGCACCCAGCAGACCTCTGTACCCAAATGCGGCAACCATGCCGTCCGACATTTCACCGCTGATAGAAGCTTCGATGCAGGCTGTCGTTATTCCCGGACGCTGAACTGAGCTGGTCCTAGAAAATGGTGCAGGGTGTTAAGGTGTATTCCTTCGAGTAACGGAGGGATTGGCTATAAGGACGCGTAGACGGTTTACGGGCGAGAGGCCTTGCGACGCACAGGAGGGGCTTTCTTCCGGGTCATAACAACCAGGTTAACAGATTGTGGGATATAGGAAAAAAGCATAAAATTACGGGCTACGGCGTTTCCCTAAACCGCAACTGATAGTGTTTGCAATGCCCCCCTGCCTGAGTATAGTCCGCCCGCTTTAGGCGGCGTCTCGGCTGCCACCGTATTAATTGCGCGCTGCGTGCGCATGACCATTAATAGGAGTCTCGGATGTTCGTCTCCCCGGCCTACGCCCAGGCTGCTGCTGGCGACCCTGCCAGCGCCTTCACCGCATTCATTCCGCTCATCCTGATCTTTGTCGTCTTCTACTTTCTGCTCATCCGCCCTCAGCAAAAGAAGATGAAAGAACACAAAGCGATGCTTGAAGCGGTGCGTCGTGGTGACCGTGTTGTGACCAATGGCGGCATTATCGGCCTGGTTACCAAAGTGATGGAAACCGAGCGCGAGTTGCAGGTAGAAATCGCCGATGGCGTCCGGGTGCGGGTGTTGCGCGACATGATCTCTAGCGTGCTTAATAAGACGGAGCCCGTTGCCGCTAACGACTCTGACAAAAAAGACGCCGACAAAGATAAAAAGGAATAGGACGCACGCGTCGCGTCTAGACCCCACAGATGTTACATTACTCCGCATCAAAAGTAGCCCTGGTTTTGGCTATTAGCTTTCTGGGCTTTGTGTTTGCATCACCAAACCTCATGACCAAAGGCTTCCGAGATTCTCTACCGTCATGGATGACAAATGTGCTCAAGCCGATTCAACTCGGGCTTGATTTACAGGGCGGCTCTTATCTGCTGCTCGAAGTCGATCTTGATGCGGTTACGAAAGAGCAAATTGTTAATTTGGAAGAAACAGTTCGCGCCACTTTGCGTGAGCCACGCATTGGGTTTCGCAATCTCCGTGCGGCCGAAGATGGCGTCTTCGTTTCCATTACAGACCCAGAGCAATTCAAGCAGGCGCGAGATCTGATTGTAAAGGCTGCTGTCGATTTGAATGTCGAGTCACTCGACGAGGGGCGTCTCCACATTACAATCCCTGACAAGGTCAAGAAAGAGCGCGAGATTGCGGCGATGAGCCAGAGCATCGAAATTGTTCGCCGTCGTGTGGATGAGTTCGGAACCAGCGAACCTTCGATTCAGCGCTCGGGCTCAGACCGCATTATCGTTGAATTGCCCGGTGTCGATAACCCCGAGCGTATTAAGGCGCTGATCGGGCAAACCGCGAAGTTGAATTTTCATCTTCTCGAACCGGGCGTCACAGCCATGACCGACCCACGCAACGTTCCGCCAGGGGTCATGATGGTTCCAGGTGGAAAAGACGACCCCGAGCGTTATGCCGTGCGCCGCCGTGTTGAAGTGAGTGGCGAGCGCTTGGTAGATGCCCAAGCAACATTTCAGGAAGGTCGACCCGTTGTTACCTTCCGCTTTGACACCCAAGGTGGACGTCGGTTCGGCGGTGTCACGGCTGCCAACGTCAATCAGCGTTTAGCCATTGTCCTGGATAACACGGTGATTAGTGCCCCCAACATTAAAAGCCCCATCACGGGTGGCAGCGGATACATTGAAGGATCATTCACAGTTCAGAACGCACAAGACTTAGCGCTCTTGCTTCGTGCAGGCGCGCTGCCTGCACCTTTGATTATACTTGAAGAGCGTTCAGTTGGGCCAGGGCTGGGTGCTGACTCGATCGCTGCGGGGGAAACGGCCAGCGTCATCGGCGTGATCTTGGTCGCGGGCTTCATGGTGTTGGCGTATTTCACCTTTGGCCTATTCGCCGTCGCCGCGCTCACAGTGAATATCGTTTTACTGTTCGCACTGATGAGCATTATTGGCGCAACTTTAACCTTGCCTGGTATTGCTGGCGTTGTGCTGACGCTTGGCATGGCGGTTGATGCAAACGTGCTGATCTACGAGCGGATGCGCGAGGAATATAACAACGGGAGAACTTTGCTCAATTCGCTGAGCTCGGGATTCAGCCAAGCGTTTATGACGATCTTGGATTCTAACGTAACGACCGTCATCGCAGGATTGCTGCTTTATTTTCTCGGCACCGGCCCGGTCAAGGGCTTTGCCGTGACGTTGGTCTTAGGGCTCATGACGTCCATGTTCTCGGCGGTCATGATTACGCGCCTTCTTATCTGGCTTTGGTTTCGCTCGGCCAAGCGTACCGTATTGCCGCTGTAGGATCGACCCATGAAACCCATAATGGCGTATCTGCCAAAAGAATTTTTTTATGATTTCATTCGCGTCCGTGTCTACGCGTTTACCTTCTCTATGATCTTGGTTGTGGGGTCCTTGGTGTCATTGGCGACGCAAGGCTTGAATTTCGGCATCGATTTCGCTGGCGGGATCTTGATCGAGGCGCGCTCGAAAGAAGCATTTGATTTAAGCGCTACGCGCAGTGCGTTAAATGAGATCGGGCTTGGTGATGTTTCAATTACCACTTTTGGTGATGAAGATCGCGATTTGATGATTCGTGTTCAGCAGCAGCCAGGGGGCGAAACCGCCCAGGTCGCGGCACTCAAAACGCTGCAAACGGCCATCGGCGAGCGCTTCGAGATTCGCCGTACCGAAGTGGTTGGTCCGAAAGTTGGCAGTGAGCTGATCATCAATGGAGCCCTTGCGATTGCCTTGGCACTAATCGGTATTGGCGTTTACGTGTGGTTCCGCTTCGAGTGGCAGTTCGCACTGGGCGCGTGCTTGTCACTGACCCATGACGTGATTTCGACCATCGGGTTGTTCTCTATCACCCAAGCGCAGTTTGACCTCAATACCGTCGCTGCGGTTTTGACCATCGCGGGTTTCTCGATTAACGATACAGTGGTCGTTTACGACCGCGTTCGCGAGATGCTGCGTAAATACAAGAAGATGAACACGCCTGATCTGCTGAATCTGTCGTTGAACAAAGTCTTGTCCCGTACGCTGGTGACAAATTTAACCACCACGCTTGCCGTGCTTGCCTTGGTCACCATCGGTGGCCCGACGTTGCAAGGGTTCTCGTTAGCGATGATGTGGGGCATGTTTGTAGGGTCATATTCGACGGTCTACATTGCGCTGCCCGTTTTGGTGTATTTTGAAATGCGCCGTGAAGACTTTACCAACACGCAGCCTGGCGTTGCTCAGGTCCCCGAGTATGAACGCCAATTGAAGTGATGCGGCCAGTTTGGGTGTTTTGCCCTGATGGATATCAAGCGTTCGCCATTGCCCGCTGTTGCTGATCGCCCCAAGATTCAAAAGTACGGGGCAGGGCGATTTATCATTTCGGGTCAGGTTTATACGAGTGGTGTTTTCGTGTTACCCCGCCAAGCACTCTCATGGCCTGCAACCGATCTAGCCTCCCTCAGCGATGAAGCCATCGACCTTTTGTTAGCGCACACATCTGAGATCGATGTGTGCTTGTTGGGATGCGGCCCCAAAACTCTGCCGATCCCCGCTACACTTCGCACGCGCTTCAAGGCTGCGGGCTTTCGTGCCGATGTCATGGATACGGGATCAGCGTGCCGAACTTACAATGTGTTGATGTCTGAAGGCCGAGCGGTCGCGGCGGCCTTAATCGCCATATAGCAAAAGAAAACGGGGACCTTTTTGGGCCCCCGTTTGATATTCCGGTCTTCGGCTCGTCTGTTTACCAAACAACCCCATTCTGTTGGCCGACCATGCAGAACAGCATGGGGACCGAGAGGATCATGTTGGTGCGGCTGAACAGCATCGCGGTGCGCGCCGACTTGGCTTTCAACTCAGGCGTTGTTTCCACAATGCCAAGCGCGCGTTTTTGATTGGGCCAAATTACAAACCACACGTTGAACGCCATGATGGCGCCCAGCCACATGCCAATACCAATCGTACGTGAGCCTTCGGCCAGCGTAATGGATTCGATCAAGTAGCCGGAGATATAAGCCAAGAATAAGCCGGTGAGAATCGTGGCCATGGCGGCCCAACGGAACCAGAACAGCGCTGTAGGTGCAATCACTTTGCTGATGGCCGGTTTTTGTTCATCGGGAATTTTCGGCATGCTGGGGATTTGCACAAAGTTGAAATACCACAGCAAGCCCACCCACATGACACTGCTCAGCACATGGAGATATTTTGTAATCACGATCTCTTGTCCACCGATTTGGCCCTGCGTGGTGAACCAAAAAACAGCCAGCGTTAGTACAACGGACGTGATCACGGCGTTGCGTAAGTTTGGAAGAATCAGATTGATCATCTCGTTACCCCTTCGTTGTCCAAGCCGGCCACACATCGACCTGCCTTCAAAGCATCGCGCATGTTACCTAAAACTGCGCGTGAGGCAACCCATGGTGAGGGCCTGGAAGCTGGAAAAAGGGCGCAAAATCAGGTGCTTAGAATCGCCTTAGGGGTCTTACGGCAAGTGCAGCGGCCTTAAAACCTGACTGAATCGCGCTTTCCAGTGTACAGGGCATGCCCGACTTCACCCAGTCGCCTGCTAAAATTAGGTTCGCCAGATGTGATTTTGTAGTCGCTCGCAAGTCATTGATACCAAGAACATGACGTAGCGTTGCGCGGCGCTCTTTAACCACATGTACCGGTGGCAGTGGCGCGTTGGGGACACCGAAGATCGGAGCAATTTCCGCCCATATCTTTCCTGCGATCACATCGCTATCGGTGTTTAGATGTGCCTCAGCCGCGCTGATTGTGACGGTTGCCAGTCCATCGCGAAGCCATAACCACTGACTCATGCCGCCCACGATGCCGATGAAATTCGATGCTTGCGTTGTTACAACCTGAAAATGCGCATTCACGATCGGTGACGGTTTGAGGTGCTCGGTCATGATTCCGGCCTGGGTCATCAACTGTGACCACGGCGGCACGGCCAGCACCACGCGATCCTCAGTTCCAATCGAGATTGTGTCGTGATCGAAGTTCAGCCGCTCAACGTGCCCGCCCTTGATTATGATTTCGCGAAGTGGAGACTGAAGCCGGACATTGGCACCTTTTCGCTGAAGCCACTGGGCTGCCGGATCAATGTAGGTGTGCGTCAAGGAGTGGCGTGGCAGTTTCAGCCCCAGGCGCAATCCGCTGAAGCCTAGCATCCCACGAACAACCGCTGATAAAATCCTGCCATCGGCCTCGGCTAAAGGTGTATTTAGCGCCGATGTGCAGAGTGGCTCCCACAGCTTATCGATGGCACTGGGCGTTGCCTTGAGTATTTGAACTGATGACGCATTTGGATTTCCCCACATCAGTCGCGAGCCATTCAACACATCAAGTGTTGATGTTTCTGGCGGGCGTGATGATGAGTCCCACAAAGCGCGTGGCAATTTGAACCGCCATGTCTTGCCATCGCGAAGATCGACAAAGTTTAGGCCGTCGCGACTATTCGTTTGCAGTCGATCCGACGCGCCAATAATGCCGAGATAGCGGTTGACTGCCTCATTGTTAGCCAACACTGCATGGGCACCATTATCGAGCACAGCATCAAAAGAGTCATGACGATAGCTGCGGCAACGCCCGCCGAGCTGTGGCGCAGATTCATAAAGAGTCACGGCGAGCCCGCGCTTAATACAGCCAATTGCGGCTGCCAATCCGGCCACACCGCCACCAATGATGTAAACACTCATGCTGTTAAGGATATCCGAACCACGCCACGCGCCCAGCCGTGAGCATGACGCGCCAGGGGGGAAGAGTGACTTTAGCCGCTCCGGGCTTCCAGCCCTTCTGACGCAGTGTGCGCCAAAGCCCCCGATAAACCGCCATCATGGCAAGCGCAGCACGGATTTTAGTGCGCGTCTGGGCATCGGGCAAAAGTGAATCGGATAGATAAAAATTTTCTTCTGCCATCAGCGCCAACGCCAGCCACGCATCGCCCAAACGCTTATCAGCCATAACAATCTTCGGGTCTTGCGCATCAATACCTGCTGAGTCTAAAGCTTCGCGGGGTAAGTAGAGTCGGCCTTGCGTTGCGTCCTCATCCATATCGCGGAGTATATTTGTGTACTGCACCGCTTCACCCAGCGCGTGGCTAAACTCGGCGGCACCTTTGCCGCGCCACCCGAGAACATTCAAGCAAAGCTCGCCCGGAGCGCTGGCCACCGCATGCGCATAGGCCTGGAGCATTGCCAAACTTGGTGCGCGCATTACTCCGGCGAGATCCATCTCCATTCCGTTCATCACGCGCAAGAATAATCCACTTGGAAGATCATGCGCAGTAATCGCCGCACTTAGCGTCATGGCGATCATCACGGACTCGCTGTCCATCGTGGTCGCTGATCGTTCGTTCAAAAAATAGCCCCGCCACAGTGCCAGTACGGCGGCTTTGTCTTCTGGGGGTAGGGGCCCATCGATAATATCGTCCATGTGGCGGCACCAGGCGTAAATCGCGAAAAGCCCAGAGCGATAGGGTTCGGGCGCGATCCGCATGGGCCAGTAGAATGAACTGCGTCCGCTGCTCATGATCTGAACAACCGCACTCTTGCGCCCATAACGCCAGCGACCATCCAATCGAATGCGCGTAAGTCAACACGATGGTGCCATGGATCAACAGCGCGGAGGCGCTGTAAGAGTCTCCGTGCCAAGCAAAGAATTGCAGCGCTTTGTGCGGCTAGCCCACGATTCATTAACAGTCGAGGCAGGGGCTGAGCCGTCACCAAAAGCACCTCAACTTCATCCAGCAGCATGTTCAAGCACGTTCGCAGTTTTATGGCATCGATTTTTTTTGGTTTGATGGCCGTCGTGCTTTCGCCGCCATCCTCTGCGACGTGCTCCGCATAGTCATCACGAATCGCAACATAGCCAGGGCGGAAGACATTCTGGCCCATCAAATTTTGAAGGTCGATTAGGTCAATGCCTTGGGCGTTCAACCAGTCCAGGGGAATATAGCAACGTTTGAGCAATCGTGCGTCCTCGTGCGCATCTTGCACATGGTTGAGGATTTGCAGTGCCGCGCATAACGCATCAGAGGCAGCATAGCCATCTGATGCATGGTGGATCGCCAAAAGAAACCGGCCCACAGGTGCGGCTGAATGCGTACAGTACTGGCGCAAGTCATCCAGTCGAAATATGATGGTATTACGGGCATCGGCCCGAAACGCAGTCAGCAAGTTTGTGGCAAGCGCCATGGGCAAGTCCCGCTCGCGCATGATAGCGCCCAAGCTGCGGGCGACTTGATGCACTTGATCATCAGCCGAGTTTCCACTGCCCGTGCCGTTGAGCAACGCCTTCTCAACATCATCAAGGGCACTCAGCTTCTTAATAATGCTTAAGTCTGTGGCATCAGCAATATCATCGGCTAGGCGTGCGAAGGCGTAGTAGGCCCGAACCGCGGGGCGCAGGTGTTTCGCAATAAACCAACCGGCCACCGGGAAGTTCTCGGCGCGAGCGTTGAAGTCTAATATCTCGGGGGCGGGCGTCACGTATGAACAGGAGTTGGTTGAAATGAGTGGACAGACTATTCTAAAGCATATGGCCCCAGGAAGCGGCAAGGACAATGCAAGACCGTGACAATTTAATTGCTGATATGGTTCGGCGCGAGGATCGTGATCGGTATCTGACGGCACTCTTTGCGCCTGCAGATCGCCGTGCCGATGTGCAGGCGCTTTACGCTTTTAATATCGAATTGGGCCGGATTCGCGCTAATGTGTCAGAAACCCTGATCGGGCGCATGAAGCTGCAATGGTGGCGCGATGTGGTCGAGGGGATTTACAATGGCAAGGGTGGCCCCCAGGGCAACCCCGTCACCGAGGCTTTGGCGCACGCTATTTCAAGCCGTAAACTAAGCCGTTTGCATTTCGATGAGATGATCGCTACACGCGAGCGCGAAATGGAGTCCGATGAAGACGGATTTACGTTTGCCAGTGTCCTCGACCTCGAGGCCTACGCCGAAGGAACCGCTGCGCGGCTGATTAATCTCGTGATCGAGGTGTTAGACGCGTCAACAGATGACACCAAAGTCGCCGCGCGCCATGTGGGCATCGGTTACGCGCTGACCGGTATTTTGCGCGCCGTGCTGTTTCATGCAGGCGAGAATCAACTTTTGTTGCCCAAGGAGATGTTGGCAGAAACGGGGCTGACAGGTGTGCAAGATTTGCGCGTGGCGCAGAATGCCAAGTCAATCGCGAGAACAATTGCAGCGTTTGCGATGACCGCCGAGGCGCATTTAAAAAAAGCGTGGGCCTGTCATGTTCCGCGGATTGCTGTGCCTGCGTTGTTGGGAGCAACTATAGCCGCTCAATACCTGAAGGAACTCCGCGTGGCGAACTATGATCTTACTAACCCACGAATTGGGCGGATGCGCGCGAGCGTACCAAGGCTAATATGGAATGCGTGGCGTGGAACGTTTTAGGCTACTCGGCAGCGGCGCGCAGAGTCCCCAGCCATCCGTCGATGTCGGTAAGTGCCCGACCTGAAAGCGCTTTCTTACGGTCGCGGCCTCGGATCGGTCGACCGCGCGGGTCGCGCGCATCTATCTCGGGAAACAGCCCGAAGTTCACATTCATGGGTTGGAATGTTTCGGCTTTGGCTCCACCCGTAATGTGCCCCAGAATTGCGCCAAGCGCGGTCGTTTTCGGTGGCATCGAGAACGCTTTACCTAATCGTTCGGCGGCGGCGAACCGCCCGGCCATCAAGCCGACCGCTGCACTTTCAACATAGCCTTCGCAGCCGGTAATTTGGCCTGCAAACCGAATGCGCGGCATCGCCTTCAACCGCAAGCTGGCATCCAACAACTTCGGCGAGTTGATGAATGTGTTGCGATGAATACCACCCAGGCGTGCAAACTCGGCATTCTCAAGGCCTGGGATTTGGCGAAAAATACGCATCTGCTCGCTATGCTTCAGTTTGGTCTGAAAGCCGACGAGGTTGAATAAGGTCCCGAGCGCATTGTCTTGCCGCAACTGCACCACGGCGTGCGAGCGCCGTCCGGTGCGTGGGTCCGTCAGGCCGACAGGCTTCATGGGTCCGTAGGCCAGCGTGTCCATGCCGCGCTCGGCCATGACTTCAATGGGCAAGCAGCCTTCAAAGTAGGGGGTGTTTTTTTCCCATTCTTTGAACTCGGTCTTTTCGCCAGCCTGAAGCGACACAACGAAGTGCTCGTATTGCTCTTTGGTCATGGGGCAGTTGATATAATCGGCCCCGCCACCAGGCACCTCGGCCCCTTTATCATAGCGCGATTGAAACCAGGCGATGTCCATGTTTATGGATTCACGATGCACAATCGGCGCGATGGCATCGAAAAACGCCAACGACTCTTCGCCCGTGACGCCCTTGAGCGCATTGGCAAAGTCGGGCGAGGTCAGCGGGCCTGTGGCAACAATGACCGAATCCCAGTCTTCGGGCGGCAGACCGGCAACTTCAGCGCGATCAATGGTGATGAATGGGTTCTGAGAGATAGCGTATTCGACGGCCTTGGAGAAACCATCGCGATCTACTGCCAGGGCAGCGCCGGCAGGCACACGATGGGCATCGCCGCTTTGCAGAATGAGTGAGCCCGCCCGGCGCATTTCCTCGTGCAGCAGCCCAACAGCGTTGTAATCAACATCGTCAGACCGGAATGAATTAGAGCACACCAATTCAGCCAACCCTTGGGTGTGGTGGGCTTCCGTCATGCGGGTGGGGCGCATTTCGTGGATAACGATAGGTACGCCAGCCCGCGCTATCTGCCAAGCGGCTTCGCAACCGGCCAGACCGCCGCCGATAATATGAATGGGTAAGGGGGTGATGGAATTCATGGGTCATACATAAGCCCTTTGTCGTACAAAAGAAACGCCTCAAGGCTTTGGAAAAAAATTCAGTTCGGCTATGGTGTCACTTGGTAATTCGTTGTTTCTGGGATGGCTTTATCGAAATGTCTGATCAGAAATTTTTTGTCGTTGGCGGCGAGTATGCCGATACATCATTCACAGAGCCCGCCTCCGGGACCGAGCTTGAGCGTCGCGGGCCTTTTGGCGAGCGCGAAGCCAAGGCGGTTTGGCGCGATCTGACAGGAAAGACTTTAGATAACGCCCTTGTGCGCTATTTCTTGAAAGCGGCGGAGGAGCAGAACCAGAAAATTCACTGTGTGGTTGGGGGCGAATACGCCGATTCGAGTTTCACCAAATTGGCCTCGGGCAAACAGCTTGAAGTGTTTGGTCCCTTCGAAAAATGGGAAGCTTTGGGCTTCTGGCGCGCACTCACATCGCGCTCGGTTGATGACGCCATGGTGCGTTATGACATTCGCAAAAACTATGACGCCGACAATGGCGCTCAGCCCATGGGTAAAACCAGCGGGCCTGTGACGCGCACTATCGAGATCAAGCTCTCGGGTGGGCGCGCGGCATCGGTGCAACTCACCCGTCCGGAACCGCTCAGCATGGCGGAAGCTGTGGTCTTGATTGGCGAGCTTGAGGGTGCGTTGAATAAATTTAAATCGACTCTGACCACAAAATAGCGCAGCGTTCATGGTGGTGAGTAAGTCAGTTCTTGATCGCCGCGCGGCTTTGGCACTGGCTGGCGCGATTGTAGAGTCGATCACTGCCAGCCCTGCGCTGGCGTAACCCAATATCAAGAATAAGGTTCAATCGCAACCCGATCGATAAGGCCCCCGCGGGCGCAGCAGCGATATCTTGCTCTATCGCGAGATCGAAGAGGTCTTGAAGGAGACGCAAGAGATTTGGAATAGCCAGCAGCCCCCAAACTGAACGAGGTGTGGGATACCGAAGACCCCGTACCCTTGTACATCACCGAGGAAATCATCAAGCCGTTTTTTCCCTGGGACGAGCTTGATGGATACTGGATTCGGGCAGGCGGGTAGGGTCATTGAATTATTCGGTGGCGGCTATCAAATCTGCGCGTCAAAATAATTGATAGCAATTTGGCTTTGGCGATCTTTGATCACGCCTATGATTATGAACTGCAAGGCGCGAATGCCATCCACCGATGGCCAGGCAAGTTCGCTACTTAACGGTTTTACGCCGCGCCAAAGGAAAGTGGCGGCACATTCTTTAAGCGTAATGCCCGCAAGGGCCAGAATCCTGTATCCACATGATGCGCGAGCGCATTCTGATTCCAAGTGTGGGAGCATCACGCGACACGGCAAAGCCAAAAAAGTGACGCCTTTTATTCGCCTTTAATCGACAACTCGATGTATTGCTGGGTGGTGCAGAAATAAACCACCCCTGTGCGTTGATCAGCCGGTAGATGAAAAGTGTTTTCTTTGGTGTGAACCGATTCCAGAAAATAATGCAGTTCTGTAACGGCTGAGAACACCGACGCAATCATTATAAACATCGACGCGATGATGATCGCACGGTCAAGACTGCGTCCGCTTGGGGGATCGATAAAAATAAAGGGCGCGGAGGTTTCCCACCGCGCCCTAGTTTTTAGAGGTGTAAGTAGATTTAGAACTTATACTTCGCGCGTATGGACCACCGCGATGGATCATCCAAGAATGCCACCGGTGCCAAGAACGCCGTGATCACGGTTTCGCCAAAACAGTTCTCGCATTCCGCCGAGACTGACCAAACTTTGTCAGAATTCTCAAACGCAACACCGGCATTCACGCGCCAATAGCTAGGTTGGAAGCCATTGGCTTGGTTTGGCCCCTGGTTTGAGCCCGAGAGCCAAAAGCCCTTGGTGTAACGAGCATTAACCGAGGGGACGACTTGCAAATCGCCACCCACTGGAATGGCGTAGTTCGCCCCCAGGGCGATGGTCGTGGCAGGGGCCCGGGTTGGGATCGCGAGATCGCCGGTGGGCGTGACAATGGCAACGTTACAACTGCCTGCTCCTACACCGCCAGCCGCGCGCGAAGCCCTACATGTCGCCTGTTGAGCTGCGATTGAAGCTGCTGGGTTGACATAGCGGGAATGCTGCGTGCCCAGGCCGAGGGTTAAGTTCAGGCCGTCGGTTGGAATCAATGTGGCTTCGACTTCCACGCCATAGTTGCGAATATCAGCAAAATTGCCGGTGATGAAAACTTGCTGACCTGTCGCGGGATTGAACGATGCAGCTGGCACTTGAACAGCAGAGACATTCATGTAGTAACCGGTCGTATTCACGCGCAGGCGGTTATCCAACCAGTCAGAGCGCAACCCAGTTTCGTACGTCCACACAATCTCGGGATCGAAAGGTTGAATTGTGCCCGCATTCGTACCGCGCGCATTCCAGCCACCTGACTTGAATCCTTTCGTGGCTGAGGCGAATAGCATGACATCGGGCATGACTTGATAGTCAACCGCTAACCGAGGTGTCCAAATCTTGGTTTTCCGTGAGGTCGGAATATTTAACGCCTTGAGATCACGTGTCGAGAAGATGTTGCAGGTCCCAGGGTTTGTCGCTAGGCCCGTCGTAGGGTTAAACAAGGGCTGACCGGCTGGTGCCGTACACGGCACGACGATGCTTCGATTAGGCAGCAGTCGGTTCGGCGCGGTTACATTGGACTGGAAGTCCACCTCTTTCTTTTCGTCGGTGTAGCGAATACCGGCGGTCATGGTCAGATCATCGACTGGCTTGAAGTCAAATTGCGCGTATCCGGCGGCTGATTCAGTTTTGTTGCGCAGTGTTCGGTCAATCGCAACCGTCGTAATGCCGGTGGTCGCGTTGGTCGCATTGTTGTCGGCGAAGTCCGTGATGTTGTCTTCGTAGAGGTAGAATACCCCTGCAACGTATTTAAGGCTGCCGTCCATAAAGGCTCCATTGGCCTTTATTTCTTGAGTGAACTGGTCGTAATCACCGTCTGTCGCGTTGGCAACGCCACCCGTTGGGAATGTGTTGACAAGCAAACGGTCGGTTAAGAACTCTTGGCCAAGCGCGCGGAAGCCAGTGATGAAGTTCACATTGAAGCTTTCACCAGCGCTGGCTTGCAGGTTGGAGATGGCTGACAACATTTTGGCCGTATTGTGTAAGCCCCAGGTGGATTTCTCGCCGGTCAACAGACTGAGGAATGCCGTTCCAGTCTTGCCTTTGCGCATCCCCGAGCGCGTGATGCGATCTCCAGTGGTGGGGTCGTATTGGTTGGCAATATTAGTCAGAGAGGTGTCGAGGTACTCAAGTGATGAATCCCAAATAAGATCGTCCGTCATCATCAAGCGAAGGGCAGCACGATAGCCCATTGAGCTCTCGTCATTGATGCGTTCATTGGTCGTCAAGTTTTTCGTGTAACCATCATCTTTATTGTAGTACGCTGAAAACTTGGTAAGCACTTTGTCGTTGATCGGTGCGTCGACCGAGCCACGGATCTCAATGCGATTATACCGGCCGTAGCCAACCTCGCCGAAACCGCCGAAGTCTTCTTGGGGTTTTCGCATAATCACGTTGATGGCGCCGCCTGTCGTGTTTCGCCCGAACAGCGTGCCCTGTGGTCCGCGTAAAATCTCTACCCTCTCGACATCAAAGAAGCTGAAGTTGTTGGCGTTCTGGCGGCTGATGTAAACATCGTCGACATAAGTGCCAACGGGCGGGTCGAAGGTTGGGATCGACTCCGTGTTATTGAGCGAGCGCAGCGAATATGTGTTCGCAGTTCCCAAGCTGGTGTTGTTCGACCCAGTCATATTTGGAACGAAGTTGACCAAATCGAGCGTCTTGGTGACTTGGCGTCGTTCCAATTCAACGGATGAGAATGCCGAAATGGCAATCGGGACGCGCTGAAGATCTTCCGACCGACGCTGGGCGGTAACGATAATTTCCTCAAGTCCGCCAGATTGTATTTGGGCGTTTTGCTGATTTTGAGCAAAGGCGGCTGTAGTCGATGCGGCTAAGGTGATCGCGGCGACGCTCGACATTAATTTCATTGAAAAACTCATGAACCACTCCCCATTATTTAGAATGCACGAATTATTACCTGAACACAGATATAATCAATGTGCGATAAAAGTGCGGTAACATAGCGGAGGAAAGATAAGCCTTATGGCACGCTTTGCAAGCTCAGCTTACGCCTGAGTGGAGAGGTTAAAAATGACCATGATACGTCGGGGTAGAAAACAACCATCGGTAGTTTCGCAGCCTCCGGTTTGGTCGCTCGAGGGGCCTGTGACGAAATTTAAGAGCTAAAGTATAAACCGGAGTGAAATGATGCGTTTGTTCTTTATTTTTGCCTTCTTTTTGTTGGCCTGGCCCGCAGTCGCGCAACTTGATACGGCGCGCGTACTCGCTGAACTTGATTTACTGGAAGGCGATAAACCAGTGCGCGAAATGAAAGGCTGGAGTAAGCCAAAAAAAATCGCCTTGTTTACTGATGGCCCGGAACGCACGGCTTGGCTGCGTGAAGTGGCGCCTGGCGTCGATGTCATTCCCATTCTGCGGCCAATGGATGCCCCGAAACTCGTCACGGCTGATGTCGATGCCTTGGTCGGCGTTTGTAACCGCGGGGCCGTTGCCGCCGCACCAAAAGCTAAATGGGTGCATATAGGGTCGGCGGGTGTGAACGATTGCATTGATAGTCCGCGTATCGCGACCGGTGAGGTATTAGTGACCAATATGCAACGTGTGTACGGCCCACCGATGGCCGAGCACGTCATCGCGCTGACTTTCGCGCTTGCGCGTCATTTTCCAATGTTCAATGAGTTGCAGCGTCAGGGCGAGTGGAATCAAACAATTTTGCCCTTTGAGAACTATATGGAGTTGCAAGGTAAAACGATTTTAATTGTGGGCTTGGGCGGTATTGGGACCGAGGTTTCCAAACGCGCCAATGCCTTGGGGATGAAGGTGATTGCTGTGCGCAACTCGGGACGCGAGGGCCCGTCTTATATATCCTATGTAGGTCTGTCGAATGAATTGCCAGAACTTGTGACCCGTGCAGATGTGGTGGTAAACGCGACGCCGCTGACACCTGAGACCGAGAAACTTTTTAATGCGGCGATGTTTGCTAAAATGAAATCGACGGCATTCTTCATCAACGTCGGACGAGGGCAGCAGGTGAATCAGTCCGATTTGATTGAAGCGCTGGAAAAGAAAGTTATTGCAGGCGCGGCGATCGATGTTGCCGACCCCGAGCCGCTACCGAAAGATCATCCACTTTGGAGAGCTCCCAACCTTATCATTACGCCACATACGTCAAGTTTCTCTGATTTACGCATGGAGCGTTTTTGGGTGGTGTTGCGCGAGAACCTTCGACGCTATGTGGCCGGTGACAAGATGCTTTCGGTGGTTGATGTGAAGCGGGGCTATTGAGTCGCTTGGTCACCGACGTTTCCTTCAGTAACTAGGGTAGATCGTGGAATCGTTTTGGCTAACCTTAGGGATGAAGGCGTTGGCGACTGCGCTTGTGGTGGTAATTGCCTCGGTTGTGTCCGAGCGGGCGGGGCCCAAGTGGGGTGGCTTGGTAGCCAGTATTCCTGTTTCTGCAGGACCAGCTTACATCTTGCTCGCATTGCAGCACGACGCAGCATTTATTGCCAACAGCGCCTTGACTAGTTTTGCCAGTGGCGCAGCCACTTGGATTTTCCTGATAGCGTTTGTGCGCATTTCTGATCGCCGAGAACTGTGGATCAGCCTTCCAAGTGCGCTCCTGATATGGCTTTGCACTGCGCTTGTGATACGCGCCGTGCCGTGGTCGTGGCCGCTTGCGCTTGGTGCTAATTTTATTGCCTTTGTTGCCGCTGTGAGTTGGGGCATTCCTCAATCGGGCCCTATCACCAAGCAAAATTTGGCTGCGCGGTCATGGTTTGAGTTGCCACTGCGCGGGCTCCTGGTTGGCGCTTTTGTGGCAGCAGTGGTTACGCTCAGCAACGCAATAGGACCCTCGGCGACAGGCATAGCTGCGGTGTTTCCCATCGCGCTGACTAGTCTCGCATTTTTGATCAATCGCGGGTTCGGAGTTGCCGGTGCCGCCGCTGCTTTGGGCGGCGCCATCAAGCCGATGATCGGAATTGCTTGCGGATTTGCCGTCTTGTCGCTTACACCCGAACTTATCGGCACCTGGCCCGCACTCGGGCTAGCTCTATTCACGGCTTTACTATGGCCAATGTGGATTATTGCGCGCCATAAGTCTTGATTTTAACCTACTTGATCAGTCACGCAGCCGAATCAGCCGGGGTGCCGCTGCGCACTACATTCACAATCGCAAATATGTCGGCAATCAGTATCAGAAAACCAAACTGACCATTATTTTCGACAGACATCGTGCGCTCCTCAGTTATGCAACTTTGATTACGATTTTGCCGACCTTGCCGCCGATTTCCATATAGTTCAGCGCATCGATCACTTGATCGAACGAGTAGGTTCTGTCGATGATTGGCTTGATATTCTTTTCAGCAATGGCGGCTACGGCATCTTCTAGCATTTTGCGGCTCCCCACCAGAACGCCTTGCACCTTCAAACGTCGCATAATCATGTTGCGTGGGAAATCTTTGAGGCCCGCGGGTTGAGCATTGTCGCCACTGGGCGTGACGGGGTTTGCGCCAATCAACATGATCCGTCCGTTGGACGCACTGGCTTTGATCGCACGTTCCATCTCGCCGATCCCCACGGTGTTGAACACCACGTCAAGGCCCTTGCCGCCGGTTTGCGCGAGCGCAGCTTCATTCCAGTTGGGTGTGGTGCGGTAGTTGATCGTAAAATCTGCGCCCAGCTCTTTCATGCGCGCCAGTTTGTTATCGCTGGACGAGGTGATGCCTACCCGAGCGCCCAGCATTTTGGCCCACTGCATGCAGAAGACTGACACGCCACCGGTGCCTAACGTCAGAACGGTTTCACCGGGGCGAGGTTGCGCTTCGACCACCACAGCATTCCATGCTGTAAGACCAGCATTGGGAAGGGTGCTGGCCTGTTCGAACGAGAGACTGTCGGGGATTTTGACTAAGCCATCGGCGGGCACAACCGCTTGCTCGGCACAAAAGCCATCGACATTCACGCCGAAATCTATTTTCGACATGGTGGCGTCGTCCCAAGCGCCATCGGTCCACAAGGGAAAATGCGCGCAGATCACATGGTCGCCGGGCTTTACGCGCGTCACACCTGCACCAACCGAGAGCACTACGCCCGCGTTGTCGTCGAAGGGGATGCGCGCGAGGTCTTTACCCGCACCGCCATAAATACGCACGCCTCGTAGGAGGCTCCGATCGCGAGCGTTGAGGCCCGTGGCATGAACCATCATCACCACCTGGCCAGGACCGGCAACAGGAGCGGGGCGTTTGACCATACGCAGCGTGACCGTGTTGCCACCGGAATCGCCACTCTCATAAACCCGGATGGTGTTGGCCGCGTGTGCGCTGCCAAAAGCACTGATGGCGGCGGCCGTCCCTAAAACCGCACGGCGCGAAAGGGTGTTACTCATGGGTATCTCTCATAGAGGGCGAAGCCGTAAATATAGACGAGCAGTGATGTCACGCCAGTTCCCAACATCAAAATCATCGCTATGCGGCCCCAAAACTTGTGCATGGCACTGAACCCAGCGCGATTAGCGCGATAATGCAGAGTACATTGATCCAGTGAAACAGTCGTGTGGTGCGATCACAAACTGTGTATTCCTGCAATATCATGGTCACTGCCTCCGTTAAAGTGCCGTCGGGTATGGAGGCGCGCCATGACATTGAAGCAGAGTTGACTGTGACAGGGATCAATCCAGCTCTGCGTTATTCCTTATATAGCTTGGTATAAAGGCTCCAGGCGGGCACTGTGTTGCGGCCGTGCTTTTTCTTCGCCGCCGCGTTGATCGACAAGTCGATGTCGGCCACCACAAAGCCTTCGTCTTTGCCACCCATTTGCGCTAGCACCTTGCCTTCGGGATTGACGATGGTGGAACTGCCGCCCATCCATTCGCCGTCGGGTGACTTTGGCATATAAATGCGCGATGTGGTGCCCGTGACTAAATACACATGACACTGATAACCGATGGCTTGCTTGATGGCCTGCCAGGGCGTGTCGTCGCCTTCCATGCTGGTGTGCACAATCACCTCGGCCCCCTTTGATGCCAGCAGGCGCGAGACTTCCAGGACCTCGGCTTCGCCTTCTACATAACAACCTAGGTTGCCGATGGGGGTTTGCACCACAGGCAGAATGGAATCGGGCCCGAAAATTTTGGTGTACTCATCGGCCATGTCGCGCAGGTAGCTCACTTCCGGCGCACTTTGGGCTTGCGACTTGGGCGAGCGCAGCACCAACCCCTCGGGCCCCATGATAAAGCCGGTGTGGAAAAACTTGCCCGGCAGTTGCGGCACCTTCTCCTGCGTGCTGGTGGATACATAGCAATTATGCCGACGGCACGCCTCGATGACGGGTTTAAAAATACCTTTGTCCAAGGGCTCGGAAATCAAATCGACGGCGACCATCGACATGGGCGTACCCGACACCGCGCGGCGCGCTGATGTGTATTGCAGCACCGGAAATACAACCAAGCGCGGCTTGGGGCCAGGGCCCTTCATTACGCTCTCAATACCCGCCACCATAGCCTCTGCATTTTTTGTGCGCGTGGCATTCACCGTGTCGAGCGTAGGGGGCACAATCACCGGAACGCGCATAACAGCAACACGATAGGGCGCGGGCGAGGGTGGTGAGGTATGTTGTGCCATGGCCCTTTTGGCAACGAATGATGCCGCAGCGGTGACAACTGAAGCCTGCGAGATGAACGTGCGACGCTGCATGATGTGTGTGCCCCAAAATTGAGTGTGAATAAGCCCAGCCTAGCGGCTGACCCATATATTGGAAGCCCTCAGTTGAAGTCACGCCGCAGAGTGAAGCCTTAGCGATCAAGCCGCGCAGCGTTCCGCTGGCCGAGATTGATCGCTGCTTAGTTCTTAATAACGAAAGACAGTAGGGGTAGATCTGTTTTCTTCAATGATCCAAGCGCTCCTTCAAATACTCGCCAGTGTAACTTCCCTTAGCCTTGGCCACTTGTTCCGGTGTGCCGACGGCAACAATCTTTCCGCCTTTGGCGCCGCCTTCGGGTCCGATGTCGATGATCCAGTCGGCTGTTTTGATCACTTCCAAGTTATGCTCGATGACGATGATGGTGTTGCCTTGATCAACCAGTGTTTGCAGCACTTCCAATAATTTGCGCACGTCTTCAAAATGCAGGCCCGTTGTAGGCTCGTCCAAAATATAAACCGTGCGGCCCGTGGCGCGCTTGCTGAGTTCCTTGGCCAGTTTCACGCGTTGCGCTTCACCGCCTGATAACGTGGTGGCCTGTTGGCCCAAGTGCACGTAGCCCAAGCCCACTTGATTGAGCAGATCGAGTTTTTCACGAATGATGGGCATGGCTTTGAAA
>Ga0209553_1000471_pt1 | contig 21194 bp, 24 predicted proteins | sample LauGreFBDMM110DN_2_FD_188217 | JGI IMG/M metagenome (GOLD analysis project Ga0209553, IMG submission 188217) | Freshwater lake microbial communities from Lake Michigan, USA - Fa13.BD.MM110.DN (SPAdes) (version 2) | ecosystem: Environmental > Aquatic > Freshwater > Lake | place: Lake Michigan...
GACTACACCACGCGCTTTGACGGTTTGCAAGCCGCGAGTATGGCGGATTTGGAGTTGCAGCAGTCTGATTTCAAAGCCGCGTTCGATGGCCTGCCCGAGGCGCAAAAACACGCCTTGCAAGACGCCGCGGCCCGCATACGCAGCTACCATGAAGCGCAGAAAAAAGCCTGTGGCGAAAGCTGGCAATACCGGGATGCCGATGGCAGTTTGCTCGGCCAAAAAGTCACCCCGCTGGACCGCGCTGGTATTTACGTGCCCGGCGGCAAAGCGGCCTATCCGTCTAGCTTGTTAATGAATGCCATCCCCGCGCATGTGGCCGGTGTGGGTGAAATCATCATGGTGGTGCCCACGCCGGTACGCGGCAGTGTGGCGACCGGCGGCGCAGCCGGTAGCGGCACGACCGCCACTCGCGGCGAGCGCAACGAATTGGTCTTGGCCGCAGCTTATGTGGCCGGTGTCAGCCGCGCTTTCACCATCGGCGGGGCGCAAGCCGTCGCGGCCATGGCCTACGGCACCGCCACCGTCCCGCGCGTGGACAAAATCACCGGTCCAGGCAACGCTTATGTGGCGGCTGCCAAGCGGCGCGTGTTTGGCACGGTCGGCATAGACATGATTGCCGGGCCGTCTGAAATTTTGGTGCTGGCCGACGGCAGCACGCCGCCCGATTGGGTGGCCATGGATTTGTTCAGCCAGGCCGAGCATGATGAACTCGCGCAAAGCATTTTGCTCTGCCCAGACGCGGCTTACATAGACGCGGTGCAAGCTTCTATCGACAAACTATTGCCTGAGATGCCAAGGCGCGACATCATCGCCGCGTCGCTCAATGGCCGTGGCGCTTTGATACACACGCGCAGCATGCAAGAGGCCTGCGCCATCAGCAACCGCATCGCGCCCGAGCATTTGGAGGTGAGCAGCAACAACCCGCACCAATGGGAACCTTTGCTGATTCACGCAGGCGCGATTTTTCTGGGTGCATTCACCAGCGAAAGCTTGGGCGACTATTGCGCCGGACCGAATCACGTGCTGCCCACTTCAGGCACCGCGCGTTTTTCCTCGCCCTTGGGTGTGTACGATTTTCAAAAGCGCAGCAGCTTGATTGAAGTGTCCGAGGCCGGCGCGCAAATTCTGGGTCAGACCGCATCGGTGCTGGCGCATGGTGAAGGCTTGCAAGCCCATGCGCGGGCTGCCGAAATGCGCTTGCGCCGTTCCTGATCTGTCAACGGCGTTGGCACAGTAAAAAGATGTGCCCAACGATGAACCACGAGTTTGTTAATAGCCAAACTTCAGTTCGACAGAGGCTCATATACCAATCGCTAAGATGCTTAAACCATGAATGTCAACGTTTTAGAAATAACACCACAAACCGGTACATACACCGGTTGCCAGCTGTATCAGGCCGTCGATCAGCATGCCGACGGCCAGCACCGGCAAGCCCAGGTAAATCAGCGCCCACAAGACCGCCATGCCGGTCAAGCGAGGTTCCGGTATGCGATAGCCCATCACGGTTTGCACCGGGCGGCGTTTGAAGAATTTTTTCCACATAGCCGCATGGTAACCAAAACAAGGCTTGCCATATGAAGGTCGACTGGGGCACGCAAGACATGGCGGCCTGGGACCAGGCGCATGCTGCTGCTGCTGCACCCTTGCAGCAAGACTGGGCTTACGGCTCGACCATGGTGTCGGTGGGAGCGCGTGTCTTGCGCGCACGCGTGCATGCTGACGGTGTGCCGGTGGCGCAAGCCCAGTTCATTGTGCGCAAATTTGCAAAGTACGTCTCATTGGCTTTGTGCACACGCGGCCCCTTGTGGCTGCAAGACCTGAGTGCCAAAGACAAAGCCGCCACATACAAAGAAATGCGCAAAACCCTGCCCTTGCCCGGGTTGCGTTTCATGATGGTCACGCCCAACGAAACGCTGCAGGAGCAGCCCGGCTTGCCGACTGTGCGTCGCATCATGTCGGGTTACAGCACGGTGATGCTAGATATTTCGCGGCCGTTGGATGTTTTGCGTGCCAATTTAGATGGACGCTGGCGCCAACCGTTGCACAGAGCAGAAAAATCTGAATTGAATGTGCAGCGCATGGGCACCAACCCGGGCCAATACCGCTGGTTGCTGGATGCGGAAATGCAGCAACGTGTAGACCGTGGCCTGGAGGGTATGCCCTTGGTCTGGTTTGAGCGGTATGCCGAATCGCGCAAGCAGCCATCGCGCAACTTGTTGTCATTGCGTGCCGATGTCGGACGTGAGCGGGTTGCAGGCATGATGTTTTTGATTCACGGCGAGGCAGCCACTTACCAGGTCGGCTGGACCTCGGACGCCGGGCGCGATTTGCATGCACACAACCTGATGCTGTGGCGTGCCATCGAAGAATTACGCGAACGCGGCGTGCGCAGTCTGGACCTGGGCGGCGTCAATACCCAGCGCAGCGCTGGTGTGGCGCGATTCAAAATGGCCACCGGCGGCACGGTCAGACAACTGGCCGGCAGTTACTTTTTATGAGCAACATCACTTTACAGGTGTCGGATGCCGCTTGTGATCGCGGCGGGCGTCAACTGTTTGCGCCTGTGAGTTTTGATTTGCTGGCCGGTCAGGCCATGCATATACGCGGCGATAACGGCGCCGGTAAAACCAGTTTATTGCGCGGCCTGTGCGGCTTGTCGCCGTTGTCGCAAGGTCTGGTTCGCTGGTGCGGATTACCGGTAGTTCAAGCGAGGGAAACTTTTTTGAGCGATGTTTTTTTTCTCGGCCATGCGCTGGGTTTGAAAGATGAACTCAGTGCGCTGGAGAACTTACAGGCTGCACAAGCCATTGCCGGTCGGCCTGTGAGCATGCAGCAAGCCACTGAGGCCTTGACCGCTCAAGACTTGGCCAGCCGCATGCATTTGCCTTTGCGCGTATTGTCGCAAGGGCAAAAGCGCCGCGTGGCATTGGCGCGTTTGCAGGTGTCTACAGCGCGCTTGTGGTTGCTGGATGAACCGCTGGTGGCGCTGGATGCTGCCGCACAACAAGCCCTCACTGTGTTGCTGCAAACGCATATCAGTGGTGGCGGCATGTTGTTGTTCACCAGCCATCAAGCATTGGATCTGGGCGGTGCTGTGCAGTCGCTGAGGTTGCAGGCATGAATATTTTTTTCACTGTGGTGTTGCGCGATGTTCGCCTGGCCCTGCGGCGCAAATCTGAAGTTTTAAATAGCGTGTTTTTCTTTGCAGTGGTGGCGACTTTGTTCCCATTGGCCATAGGTCCTGAACCTGCCATGCTGCGGCAAATCGGCCCCGGGGTGTTGTGGGTGGGTGCATTGCTGGCTACCATGCTGGGTTTGCCGCGTATGTTTGAGAGCGATTACCGCGACGGCACTTTGGAACACATGTTGTTGTCCCCGCATTCTTTAGGGCTTATGGTGCTTGGGAAAATCACAGCGCATTGGCTGCTGTGCGGGGTGCCCTTGGTAATATTGGCACCTGTATTGGGTTTGCAGTTCGATTTGAGCGCGGATGCGCTGTCCATGTTGTGTTTGACGCTGTTGCTAGGTACGCCTGTGTTGTCCTGTATCGGCGCTATAGGCGCGGCTCTCACGATTGGCGTGCGTGGTGGCGGTATCTTGATCTCTTTGGTGGTGTTGCCCTTGTTTGTGCCGGTGCTCATTTTTGGCTCCGGTGCAGTGCAAGCCCTTGAATCAGGTGTGGGTGCGCAAGCCCATGTGTCAATTTTGCTGGCCATGTTGCTGCCTGCACTGTTTTTCAGCCCCTGGGCTTGCGGTGCCGGTTTGCGCATCGCTCTGGAATGAATGAATGGCTATTCGCTGGTTTTATTACGCTGCACCGCAAAGCTTTTACAGCTTGGCGGCCCGCTTGTGGCCCTGGTTGGCTGCGCTGGCTGCAGCTTTGGGCATTGCCGGTTTATGGATAGGGTTTGCTCTGGCGCCTGCCGATGCGCAACAAGGTGAGGGCTACCGCATTATTTTTGTTCACGTGCCAGTTTCCTGGATGTCCATGTTGATTTACCTTGCCATGGCGTTCTGGAGCGTGCTGGGTTTGACATTCAACACCCGTTTGTCCGGCATGATGACCCGCGCACTCGCGCCTACCGGCGCCATGTTTGCTTTTTTGTCGCTCTGGACCGGCGCCTTGTGGGGCAAGCCCATGTGGGGCACTTGGTGGGTCTGGGACGCACGACTCACTTCTGAATTGATTTTGTTTTTTCTTTACCTGGGCTACATGGCTTTGACTTCAGCGATTGACGATGTGCGCCGCGCCGACCGCGCCGGAGCCTTGATTGCCATCGTCGGCGCCATCAACGTGCCTATTATTTATTTCTCGGTCAAATGGTGGAACACCTTGCATCAGGGCGCGTCGGTATCACTGACACGTTCACCGAGCATGGCGCAATTGATGTTGTGGGGCATGTTGCTCATGGCCTTGTCTTTTTGGGCTTACACCTTGGCTATCGTGTGTTACCGGTTGCGCAGTCTCATCGTCGAGCGCGAACGCCATGCCGATTGGGTGCAGGCATTGCCTGAAGTGTCAGGAGCACGCGCATGAGATGGGACAGTTGGTCACAGTTCTGGGACATGGGCGGCTACGGCTTGTATGTCTGGGGCAGTATGGGCGTTACTGCGGTGTTTATCCTGCTTGAAATATGGCAGGCCAGGCAAGCGCATATCAACGCTTTGGCTTTGGCCAAATCAGAAATTCAGGAGAAGACATGAACCTGAGCCCTAGACAAAAACGTTTTGGTTTGATCGCAGGCGGTGTGTTGGTGCTGTGTATTGCTGCGGCTTTTGTATTGAATGCATTCAATAGCAATCTCGTGTTCTTCTTTACGCCCACGCAAGTGCTCAACGGCGAAGCGCCGCGCAACAAAACCTTTCGCATCGGCGGCATGGTCAAGACCGGCAGCTTGCAGCGCGATGGTACCCGTGTGTCGTTCGTTGTCACTGACACCATCAATGACACCACGGTTCAATACATTGGTTTGCTGCCCGATTTATTCAAAGAAGGCAAGGGCGTGGTCGCCCAAGGCAAAATCGATGTACTAGGTGTGATGACTGCCAGCGAAGTGCTGGCCAAACACGACGAAAATTACATGCCGCCCGAGGCCCAGCACGCGCTGGACAAAGCGGCCCAGGCGCGTGCCGCCCAATCTGTCAAACCTTGAAAGCGAATTCTGAATGATTCCTGAACTCGGTCAATTTGCATTGATTCTCGCCACTGTGCTGTCGGTGTTGCTCGGAGTGCTGCCTTTGTGGGGCACGCTCAATCGAAACACGGTGTGGCAATCGATGGCTCGTCCAGCAGCGTTTTTACAGTTCGCGCTGGTGTTGCTGTCTTTCGCTTGTTTGGCGGCTTCTTTTTTAAGCAACGATTTTTCGGTCAAGTACGTGGCTGAACATTCCAACCGTTTACTGCCCAGCGCTTACCAGTTTGCTGCTGTGTGGGGCGGCCATGAAGGTTCGTTGCTGTTGTGGGTACTGATGCTGACCGGTTGGACGGCAGCGGTGGCCTTGTTCTCGCAAAGCCTGCCGCTTAATATGGTGGCGCGGGTGCTCGGCGTGCTGGGTCTGGTGTCCGTGGGCTTCATGGCTTTCATCTTGATCACTTCCAACCCGTTTGACCGCTTGTTTCCTATTCCTGCTGACGGGCGCGATTTGAACCCGTTGCTGCAAGACCCGGGCTTGGTCATTCACCCGCCCATGCTCTACATGGGTTATGTCGGTATGTCGGTGGCATTTGCATTCGCGATTGCCGCGCTGATCTCCGGTCGTTTGGATGCCGCTTGGGCGCGCTGGTCGCGGCCGTGGACTGTCATCGCCTGGTCGTTTCTCACATTCGGTATCGGCTTGGGTTCATGGTGGGCTTATTACGAACTGGGCTGGGGCGGCTGGTGGTTCTGGGATCCGGTGGAAAACGCATCCCTCATGCCGTGGTTGGTTGGCACTGCCCTGATTCATTCGCTGATGGTCACCGAAAAGCGCGGCAGCTTCAAGGCTTGGACCGTGTTGTTAGCCATCGCTGCTTTCTCTTTGTCTTTGCTGGGAACCTTTTTGGTTCGTTCAGGCGTACTCACCTCTGTTCACGCATTTGCCACGGACCCGGCGCGTGGTGTGTTCATCCTGTGTTTTTTAGCGGTGGTCATCGGTGCGTCGCTCACCTTGTTTGCCTGGCGCGCGCCTGCAGTCACGCTGGGCGGCAGCATGGGCTTGGTGTCGCGCGAATCGTTTTTGCTGCTTAACAGTGTCTTGCTGGTGGTGGCCACCGGCGCGGTGTTGCTGGGTACGCTGTACCCGCTCATCATTGATGCGCTGAATCTGGGCAAGCTGTCGGTCGGCCCGCCGTATTTCAATCTGGTGTTCGCACCACTCATGGTGCCCTTGCTGTTTGTGCTGGTGCCAGGAACAGTGTCGCATTGGCGCGAGGCCAGACTCAATGACATGTTCATGCAATTGCGGTGGATTGGCTTGGCTGCTTTGCTGTTAGCCATAGGTCTGCCATTTGTGTTTGGTGAATGGTCTGCCGGTACGGCGCTGGGAGTGTTTCTCGGCATGTGGGTGGCGCTGGGCAGCTTACAGCATGTGTTTGAGCGCATCCGCAAACCAGGCCGTATTGGCGGTTCTTTCTGGGGCATGCATTTGGCGCATTTCGGTATGGCGGTGTTGGTGCTGGGTATCACCGGTGTCAAATCATTTGAAGTCGAACGGGATGTGCGCATGTCGCTGGGCGACACCGTCAGCATTGCGCCTTATACCTTCCGATTGGTTGATATGGTGGACGTGAACGGTCCGAATTACAAAGCCATGCAAGCCCATGTCGAGGTGTTGAAAAACGACAAAGTGGTTGAAGTGCTTTACCCGGAAAAACGCCGTTACTTTTCCAGCGCCATGCCTATGACAGAAGCCGCCATCGATTCGGGTTTTCTGCGCGACTTGTATGTGTCTTTGGGTGACCCGATTGCTGGCGACACCCCGAGTTGGAGCATGCGTGTTTATTACAAACCTTTCGTGCCATGGCTGTGGGCCGGTGTGTTGATGATGGTGTTCGGCGGTATTCTTGCTGCATTGGACCGTCGTTACCGCCGGGCGGCCGTGTCGCCGTTGCAAACCGCAGGTGAGGCCTTGTCTTCCACGACTTGACCGCAATGAACAAAAAATTTCTTATTCCTCTGGCTTTGTTTGCCGCGCTGGTGGTATTTCTGGCGGTCGGTCTCACGCGCGACCCGCGTGAAATCCCGTCGCCGCTGGTGGGTAAACCGGCGCCTGAATTCAGTCTCCCGGTGCTGGTCGGTGACAAGCCGTTCAGCCCGTCCGACTTGAAGGGCAAAGTCTGGATGTTCAATGTCTGGGCCACCTGGTGCGTGGCCTGCCGTGAAGAACATCCTTTGCTGGTCGACTTTGCCAAAAGCAGCCGCATTCCGGTGGTGGGCTTGAGCTACAAGGAAATACAGCCGCAGGACATGGCCAACGGTCCGCTCAAAGATGCCGAGAAATTGCAAATGGCGCGCGAACGCAGCCTGCGTTTTTTGCAACGCCAGGGCGATCCTTACAGTTTGTCGGTGCTGGACTTGGATGGTCGTGTCGGCATTGATTACGGCGTGTATGGTGTGCCCGAAACCTACCTCATAGACAAGCAAGGCATCATCCGTTACAAGCGCGTCGGCCCGCTGACGCCGCAAATACTGATAGATACCGTTCTGCCCTTGATTCAAACATTGGAAGCCTCATGAAGTGGATGTTGTTGTGCTGGCTGCTGTTGGCGCCGCCCGCATGGGCAGCTGAGGCTCTCCCCATGGCCGAGAACCCGCAGGTCGAGGCGCGGCTGGTGGTGATATCCGAGGAATTGCGCTGTCTGGTGTGTCAGAACGAATCGCTGGCCTCCTCGAACGCCGAATTGGCCGAAGATTTGCGACGCGAAGTGCGCAAGTTGATCCGCGAAGACAAAACCGATGCGCAAATCAAAACCTATCTGGTCGAGCGTTACGGTGACTTTGTGTTGTACCGTCCCCAAGTTAAACCGCTGACCTGGCCCTTGTGGTTCGGCCCGTTTTTCATGCTGCTGGCAGCCGTCTGGGGCTTGTGGCGCTATTTGCGCTTGCGCAAAAACGCTTTGGGTCAGGCACACGCTTCGCCCCGCCCTGCATCGAATGAAGCGGCAACGCACAAGGATTGAATGAATAACGCACAACTTTTTTTGCTGCTGTCGCTGGCCTTGTCTTTGCTGGTGGTGCTGGTGCTGGCTTGGTCGGTATTGCGTGCTGCTCGGGCAGCGACAAAAGGGGGAGATCGCGAACACGTGATGTCCCACGTCAGTGTTTACCGCGAGCAACTTGCCGAACTTGAGCGTGAACTGGCGCAAGGCAGCCTAGACCAGCAAGGCTTTGATCTGTCGCAACAGGAGTTGACCCAGCGCCTGATGGAAGATGCACCGGGTGCTGCCACAGCGCCTGCACCTGCTGCGCCTGCGAGAACCAAACTGTTGATCAGCTCGTTGACACTGACCATACCGGTTCTGGCCTTTGTCATTTACTTTTATGTCGGCACGCCGATTGCCCTGGATCCCGCCTTGCTGGCTCAGGCAAACAGTGAAGAACAAATCACGCCGCAAAAACTGGAAACCATGGCTGAGCAACTCAGCCAGCGTCTGGAAAAAGAACCGAAAAACGCCGAGGCCTGGGTCATGCTCGGTCGCATACAGCGTGCGCTGGCGCGCTACGAACAGGCCGATGCGGCTTTGCAAAAAGCGCTGGCTCTTGAGCGCAATGACGATGTGATGATTGAACGCGCCGAGGTGTTGGCACAAAAGAACAATGGCAGCTTCAAAGGCGAAGCCTGGGCCATCATCAACAGCGTGCTCAAGACCAATCCGCAAAACGGCAACGCTTTGTTGCTCGCGGGCAGCGCTGCGTTTTCTGAAGGCCGATTCAAGGAAGCGCTGGTCTACTGGGAAAAAGTGCGCGGCTTATTGCCTGAGACATCGCCCGACGGTCCCGCCTTGGCCGAAGCGATTGACAAGGCGCGTGAGCGCCTGGGGCTGCCGCCGTTGTCGCCTGCCGTGGCCGGTAATGCCCCGGCCAGTGCCGGCGCCATGCCCAAACCGCAGTCTGACGGTACCGAACGTCTGAGCGGCCGTGTCGTTTTGGGCCCCGAATTAGAGGCGCAAGTTTCACCCAAGGACACGGTGTTCATTTATGCCAACGCCGCTGAGGGGCCGCGCATGCCATTGGCCATCATCCGCACCACGGTGGATAAATTGCCTTACGACTTTGTGCTGGACGACAGCCTGGCTATGAACCCGCAGATGAAACTCTCGCAAGTTAAGTCGGTGATGGTGCGTGCGCGTATTTCAAAGACGGGCAACGCCATGCCGCAAGCTGGGGACTTCGGTGCCAGCGTTGGCCCGGTCACACCGGGCAGTTCTGAGAAATTACAGTTGACGATATCCAATGCTTTGACGCCCTGAGAAAATGCATAAAGCTCAGGTATAAAAAAACCGGCATATGCCGGTTTTTTTACGATAGCCAGAAAACATCAACCCATCAACAAACCATGGGTACGGGCAAAGTGCAAGGTCTGGGTGCGGCTTTTCACGCCCAGGCGGCGGAACAAGCGCCACAGGTGAACCTTGACCGTGTGTTCGCTGATGCTGAGTTCGGCAGCGATGTCGCGGTTGGACAAGCCGCGGTCCAGCATGAGAATCAGTTGCTTTTGGCGCTTGGACAGTTTGATGTCACCGACTACCACTGCATCCGCGTCGACTTCGTCGTCGTCGGATTTCAAAATATCCTGGATGGCTGCAGATATTTCTGCCGTGTCGGTGGATTTTTCAATGTAGAGGTCTGCACCCGCTTCCAGGCAAGCGTCGCGTGCTTCACCCGAAGGCATGGCAGACAACACTACCAGCGGAATTTCCGGGTACATTTTTTTGACATCAGAGATGGCAGTGGCGCCTTTGACGCCGGGAAGGAGCAAATCCAGCACGAACAATTCAGGTTCGCCATTCTTGATGAGGGCGGCCTGCAGTTCACTGTATTTTTCCAGTTCCACAACTTTGGAAGCGGGACGCAGGCGACGCAGCAGCATGCCGATCATCTGGCGAACCATCGGGTGGTCATCAATCACATATAAGCTCATAGTTATTCTCCGGGTGTCAATAGTTCAGGCCCATGGCCTCGCGCACATCGCGCATGGTGTCTTGCGCCGTGGCACGTGCACGCTGCGTTCCAGCGTCTACGATATCACGAACAAGGCGGGGATTGGAAACAAAAGGCTCGGCACGCTCCAACATGGGCTGTTGCTCAGAAATAATGGCTTCAATGATGGGTTGTTTGCACTCCAGGCAGCCAATACCTGCGCGGGTGCATTCGGTTTTCACCCATTGGCGGGTGTTTTCAGGTGAATACACCAGGTGAAATTGCCAGACCGGGCACAGATCGGGGTTACCCGCATCGGTTCTTTTGACGCGCGCCGGGTCGGTGGGCATGCGCTTGACCTTGGCCTCTATGCTGGCCTTGTCTTCGCGCATGGCAATCGTGTTGTTATAGCTTTTGCTCATTTTCGCGCCGTCCAAGCCGGGCAATTTGCTGGCTGCGGTCAGCAGCGCGTGCGGCTCGGTCAGCACGGCTTTGCCGGTGCCTTTGAAATAGCCTTCCAAGCGTTCACGGTCTTTGTCTGTCAATTCAGGCGCAGTTTGCAAATAACCCAAGGCACCTTCTAACGCTTTGGTGTCGCCGGTTTCCTGAAACTGCTTGCGTGATTTTTCAAAGCGTTTGACGCTGTCTTTGGGCAGCTTGGCCAGACAGACTTGCACCAACGCATCGAAATCTGGTTCACGCCCGTACAAGTGGTTGAAGCGGCGCGCTGCTTCGCGGGTGAGTTCCACGTGGCTGGCCTGGTCTTCGCCGACCGGCACATGTTTGGCTTTGTAAATCAAAATATCCGCAGCTTGCAGCAAGGGGTAGCCCAGGAAACCGTAAGTTGTAAGGTCTTTGTCTTTGAGTTTTTCCTGCTGGTCTTTGTAGGTGGGCACGCGTTCCAGCCAGCTGATCGGGGTGCCCATGGCCAGCAGCGTGAACAATTCGGCATGCTCGGGGATACGGCTTTGCAAAAACAAAGTGCATTTATTCGGGTCCAGACCAGCGGCCAGCCAGTCGATAACCATCTCATACACATTTTTTTCAATCACTTCACGGCTTTGGTAATGCGTGGTGAGTGCGTGCCAGTCGGCGACGAAATAAAAACATTCCATCTCGGATTGCAGGCGCACCCAGTTTTTCAAGGCACCGTGGTAGTGGCCCAGATGAAGTGCGCCGGTCGGGCGCATGCCGGAGAGAACGCGATCGGTCATGGAGAGGGCAATTGCAAAAAAATGGCCAGAGGCTGTAACAGCCATTGGATGGAGAACATGGAGGCGGTCATGATAGGCAGCATCCACAAAGCATTGACCACGCCAAGCACCACCAGACCCATGACGATGAAAAAACCGTAACGCTCGACGCGCGAGTAGCTGATGGCCATGCGCAAAGGCAGCAGGCCGACCAGAATACGCCCGCCATCCATGGGGGGCACAGGAAAAAGATTAAAGGCAAACATCACCAGGTTAGTCAGCAGACCGGCTTGCGCCATTTCAAAGAAAAACCGTTCTTCGGCGCTATTTGCAGTCAATACATAAATGATTACAGCCCAGACCACTGCCTGCAACAGGTTGGCGACAGGTCCGGCCAGCGCCACCCAAACCATGTCGCGCTTGGGGTTGCGCAGTCGCGAAAAATCTACGGGTACTGGTTTGGCGTAACCGAATAAAAAATTTCCGGCGGTAGCGATATACAAAATCAAGGGCATGGCAATCGTACCGACCGGATCAATATGCACAAACGGGTTAATGGTGACGCGCCCCATGGCCCAGGCCGTGTTGTCGCCCAAAAGCTTGGCAACAAGACCATGCGCCGCCTCATGCAAAGTGATTGCCAGTAACACCGGCAAAGCATGGGTTGCGATTGTTTGTACTATTTCATTGATACTCACTTTTGCATTGTCTCACTAAACTTGCTAAAAATGAGATCAAAATAAGAATTATCAGTAATCTTTTTCCCGTATACCCGGTATAGGGGTGCGTGCAAAAGGCAATTTATCCGATATTTTTAGAGTCCTAAAAGGTTTATATCGCCGCCGCCTGGTCGAATTAGCAAGGGTTTGTCGCCTGTAGCCATAGGTGTTAAGTCAACCACGGTGGTGGCTTGCATGGAGCAGGCGCCTGCGTCTATGACGGCAGCGAGCTGGTGTTCGAAGCGTTCGCGAATCTCCTGCGCATCGTTCATAGGCTCGGTGTCACCGGGCGCAATCAAGGTCGTGGCCAGCAAGGGTGAGCCGTGTAACTCTAGTAATTTAAGCAGGCTTATATGCTCTGGTACCCGCAAACCGATGGTTTTGCGTTGCGGGTGGGATACCCGGCGCGGCACTTCCTTGGTGGCTTCCAAAATGAAGGTGTAAGCGCCCGGGGTGGCCGCTTTGAGCAAGCGGAACTGCCGGTTGTCCACCTTGGCATAAAGCGCCAACTCGCTCAAGTCGCGGCACAACAAGGTGAGATGGTGTTTGTCGTCTACCCCGCGTATGCGCCGCATGTGGTCCACAGCGGTTTTGTCGTCCAAGTGGCAGACCAGGGCATAACTGGAATCCGTGGGCACCGCCAGCACCCGGCCTTGACTGAGCAAGGCGACGGCTTGTTTCAGTAAACGCGGTTGCGGATTATCAGGATGAACTTGCAGCCATTGGGCCATAAAGCGTTGAGCGCAGCGGCGGCTTTATTGGATGCGGTCGGCCAGCAGTTCCCACACCGGTGTCAGGTCGCCCGGCAGCCAAGGCAAAGTGCCAAGGTCGGTATGGCTTTCATCCGGACTGTGGAAATCGCTGCCGCGCGAAGCAGCCAAATCAAACTCACGCGCCATGTCTGCGTATTCAATCGCCTCTTGCGCCGAATGGCTGCCGGTGATCACCTCGACCGCCTGGCCGCCGTGATTTTTGAACTCGGTGAACAAGGCAAACTCTTCGGTCGGCGTGAAGCCGTAGCGTGCCGGGTGAGCAATGACGGCCACCCCTTTGCATTCGCGAATCCAGCGCACCGCGTCGCCCAAAGAAGCCCAGCGGTGCGGCACAAAACCGGGTTTGCCTTCGGTTAGAAAACGGCGGAACACTTCGTGCGTATCTTTGCACACGCCGGTCTCGACCAGAAAGCGGGCGAAGTGGGTGCGGGAAATCAGGTCTGGGTTACCCGCATAGGTAAGTGCGCCTTCAAAGCTGCCGTGTATGCCGACCTTGGCCAGCCCGGCGGCCATGTCCTTGGCGCGATCATGACGGCCGCCGCGTGTGCTTTGCAAACCGGCCAGCAGGCGCGGGTCATTGATATCAAAACCCAGACCAACGATATGTACCGTGTGACCGGCAAATGAAACAGAAATTTCGGTGCCGCTGAGGTAGCCCATGCCCAATGCCTTGGCAGCAGCGGCAGCGCGTTGCTGGCCGCCGATTTCATCATGGTCGGTCAAAGCCCACAACTCAACACCGTTGGCATGCGCGCGCGCAGCCAGCGCCTCGGGCGTGAGCGTGCCATCCGATACGACGGAGTGGCAATGCAGGTCGGCGTTGAGTATGTTCACAGATTGATTCTAGGCGGTGCGCATGTTTTCCACATGCAGCTTGAGTTTGCGCTGGCCTTGCCAGCTGTCGAGAACCAGCCTGTAGGCTAGTTCGGCATAGGCCGGCAGCGGCTCCGTATGACCAAACCAAATACCGTCAATCGCCTGACCATGCAGTTTGAGTTTGAGCGACAAGTGCTTTTCTCCGACGATACGCTGGCTGATCACCTCTACCCTGTCGTGAAACAAGGGCGCGGCAAAGCCCTGGCCCCAAACCTGGTTTTGCAATTCAATCGCTACGTCCGGGCGCAAGTCCGCGGCGGCCAGCGGCCCGTCTGTTTCCAGCGATTGCGCCAGCGTGGCCGCGTCCAGCCATTGCGTGGCAATGTGTTGCAGCGCGACCTCGAAGGTGGCCAGATCGTCTTCCAGCAAAGTGCAACCAGCGGCCATGGCGTGACCGCCGAATCGCAGTAGCAAACCCGGGTGCAGCTTGACCACCGCGTCCAAGGCGTCGCGCAAATGAAAACCGGGGATGGAGCGGCCCGAGCCTTTCAACACCGCTTGGCCTTCGGACTCGCTGGCGGCGAACACAAAACACGGCCGGTAATGCAAATCTTTCAAACGCCCGGCGACGATACCGACCACGCCTTCGTGGAATTCTTCGTCATAGACGCACAGTGCAGGTGGTGGTTCGTCTTCGCCGTCCATCAGCGATTCGGCGATCAACAAGGCCTGCTCGCGCATGCCGGTTTCCAGCGTGCGGCGTTCGCGGTTGATGGCATCGAGTTGTTGCGCGAGTTGCAAAGCCAGTGTGGCGTCGTCGGTGCGCAGACATTCAATGCCCAGGCGCATGTCAGACAAACGCCCGGCGGCGTTGATGCGGGGCCCGAGCGCAAAGCCCATGTCCTGGCTGATGGCTTGCGCTGCTTCGCGCCCGGCCACTTGAAACAGCGCCGACATGCCCGCAGGCAATTGGCCGCGACGCATGCGCAGCAAGCCTTGCGCCACCAGTCGGCGGTTGTTCGCGTCCAGTTTCACCACGTCGGCGACCGTGCCCAAGGCCACCAGCGGCAGCAAACCATCCAGGCGCGGTTCGGTGTCTTTGTTGAACACGCCACGCGCTCGCAATTCAGCGCGCAGCGCCAGCAGCACGTAAAACATGACGCCGACACCGGCAATGCACTTACTCTCGAAAGAGCAGCCCGGTTGGTTGGGGTTGACCACCGCTTCGGCGGCGGGAATCGCAGGTCCGGGCAAATGGTGGTCGGTGACCAGCACTTGCAAACCTAGTCGCTGCGCCTCGGCCACGCCTTCAACGCTGGCAATGCCGTTGTCCACCGTGATCAGCAGTTGCGCGCCGGTGACATGCACGCGTTGCGAGATAGACGGCGTGAGCCCGTAGCCGTCGACCACGCGGTCGGGCACGATGAAGTTCAGGTGTTGCGCGCCCAATAGCGCCAGGCCGCGCAAAGCCACGGCGCAGGCGGTAGCGCCGTCGCAGTCGTAATCGGCGACGATGCAAATCTTTTGTTGCTGAGCAATCGCGTCTGCCAGAAGACGCGCCGCATCCGCCATGCCTTTCATGCCTGCGGGCGGCAGCAATTGCGACAACGAGGGGTTCAACTCTTTGGCATCGCTGACACCGCGACCTGCATACAAACGCGCCAGCAGCGGATGCACCCCGGCTTGCTCCAGCGCCCAAGCCGCGCGCGGCGGCAGATCGCGGGTGATGAATTTCATGACAGCACCCCTGTCAACGAGGGTTGGAAGAACCGGTGTTTAAGTCCTTGCAACCAGTTGCCATGACCCGCTTGCAATTGCAGGCAACGTTGCAGCCCGCACAACACCAGAGTGTGGCCTTGCGCTAAGGCAGGCAACATGCTTGCTTCAGCCAGACCCAGCCACGCATTGGCCCATGCATCAGCGTCATTTGCCAGAAAGCTGTCGCGCAAACCGGTGTGCAGTGTCACGCCTGTGTGTGTGTGTGCCGGCAGATCGCCGCTGCCGCTGAGCCAGAAAGAGTTGACCGGTATGTCGCGTTGCGCGTTCAGCGTATGGGTATAGAACAGCATTTGCATTTCATTTTGCAAGCGCCGCAGCAAGCGTTGCGCCGGGCTTTGGGTGGCCACCGGGTCGAGATCTGCCAGCGCGTGCGCGCCGTGTTGCAACACATGGTCTAGCGACACACAAGGCAATGATTTAAAAACGCTTGAATGCGCCAGAAAACGTCCGGGCGCCAGCGCCTGTAAGTGGATACCGTCTTCTTCAAAATACGAAAGCATGGCTTGCATAAAGCCTTCAGACTCCGCTGCGCTAAGCGCGCCCGGTAACGCAATAGGCATCTGACCCTGGCTGAATTGCGCATGCACCAGATCGATAAAAGCCCAGCCGTGATCCGGCGGACACGTCAGTTGCAATTGCTGCGCGGCCTGCTCGGCAAACGGCAGCAAGTGCGTGCTTTGCGGCCAGTTGGCGGCGCGGGCGTAAGCCCATTCGTGGCTGCTGCAGCCGCTGTCAGTCGGCAGTCGTGTTAACTCTTGCAGGTCGGCACGCGCCAGTTGCTGCAATACCTTGTGGTGTTCAAGCGCGAACAAAGCCTCTTGCCAGGGCCGTGCGCTGTGCGTGTCTGCGGTCTCCAAGGCATCCGGCCACAAGGCGCAGGCGAACAGGTTCACCGGTTTGAAATCTGAGGTCGGCATGCAGGGATTGTGCAAGATGCCACAATCTCCAACAATGACAGATTCCAAATGGCCTTATGAAATACTGATTGGTTGGCGCTATACCCGTGCAGGCCGGGCCGCCCGTCGCAACCGCTTCATCTCTTTTATTTCTTCTGTCTCCATGCTGGGTATCGCTTTGGGTGTGGCGGCGCTCATCATTGTGCTGAGCGTGATGAACGGTTTTCAAAAGGAAGTGCGCGACCGCATGCTCGGCGTGTTGTCGCACATTGAAGTATTGGCCTATACCAGCGCTTCGTTGGACAACGCCGCCGTTTTACAACAGCAGTTGCAGCAACACCCGCAAGTGATGGCGAGTGCGCCGTTTGTGCTGTCGCAGGTATTGATGGCCCAAGGTGAAGACATGCGCGGCGCTTTGGTGCGCGGCATAGACCCAGCGCAGGAAGCCGCTGTCACTGACGTGGTTGCCGCCATGGACCCCGGCGTGCTGGCGAAATTGACGCCTGGCGGTTTCGGCGTGGTGCTGGGCTCGGAGATGGCGCGCAACCTCGGCGTCAAGGCGGGCGACCGCGTCACGTTGGTCGCGCCCGGCGGGCAGGTCACCCCGGCCGGTGTGGTACCGCGCTTGAAACAACTTCATGTGGTTGGTCTGCTCGACACCGGTCACTTCGAATACGACGCCAGTCTGGCCATGCTGCACATCAGAGACGCCGAACGCATTTTCCGGCTCGAAGGCCCGAACGGCATACGCGTGAAATTGAAAGACGCGCAGCGCGCGCGCGAAGTCGCCGCAGAACTCACGCCTTTGCTCAACGCCGATGTGCTGGTGCGCGATTGGACCCGCGCCAACCGCACCTGGTTCACTGCGGTGCAAATTGAAAAACGCATGATGTTCATCATCCTTACCTTGATCGTCGCGGTGGCCGCGTTCAACCTGGTCAGCACGCTGGTGATGACGGTCACCGATAAGCGCGCCGACATTGCCATCTTGCGCACGCTGGGCGCCAGCCCGGCCAGCATCATGGGCATATTCGTGGTGCAAGGTGCGCTGGTCGGGGTCATTGGTACCTTATCTGGATTGCTGCTGGGTCTGTTGGTAGCGTTCAACATAGGCAGCATCGTGCCGGCCATTGAACGCGCTTTGGGCGCCAGTTTTTTGCCGCGCGATATCTACCTGATCAGCCGCATGCCCAGCGATCCGCAATGGGCTGACATCGGGCCAGTGGTCATCATTGCGCTGGTGCTGGCGTTGGCTGCTACCTTGTACCCGAGCTGGCGCGCCAGCCGTATCGACCCGGCGGAGGCATTGCGCCATGAATAAACCGGTGTTGCTAGCGCAGGGACTGGGGCGGCGTTTCCATGAGGGCGAGCTAGACGTCACCGTGTTGCAAGATGTGGATTTACACATTCATGCCGGTGAAACCTTGGCTGTGGTCGGTGCTTCCGGTTCGGGCAAAAGTACCTTGCTGCATTTGCTCGGTGGCCTGGACACCCCAACCACCGGCAGCGTGCATTTGCTGGGCCGGGCGCTGGCCGGTCTGGACGCTACAGCCTTGGGTCGTTTACGCAACGAACACCTGGGGTTTATTTACCAGTTTCACCATTTGCTGCCGGAGTTCAATGCGCTGGATAACGTCGCCATGCCTTTGTGGATACGCCGCATGCCGCGTGCTGAGGCGGCCGCGCAGGCGCAGGCCATGCTGCAAGCCGTCGGCCTGGGTGAGCGGATCAAGCACACGCCGTCCGAGTTATCCGGCGGCGAACGCCAACGGGTGGCGATTGCGCGTGCGCTGGTTACACAACCCGATTGCGTGCTAGCTGATGAGCCCACCGGTAACCTGGACCGCAGCACCGCTGACAGCGTGTTTGCTTTGATGCTGCAACTCGCCCGCCAGCAAGGCACGGCCTTTGTGGTGGTGACGCATGATGAAACCCTGGCCGCGCAATGCGACCGGCAGTTGCGCTTGGTCAACGGGCAACTGCAGACTTGATTCAGTCTTTGCCGTGATTCGGCGAGCGCGGCCCGTACAAGATACCGCCGGTATGCGGTGACAACAAACGTGCACTGGCAAGCTTGGCCACCTGGTGACCGGGATTGCCTATGTTGCTGGCCAGTTGGTGTATGACCGAGTTGATCAATACGCCTGCCAGTCCGTTGTTGTTGTCTCGGCCTTCGGCGTCTGAGGCGCTGGCCTGCCCTTGCCACAACAAGGTACCGGTGCGGGCGTCTACCAGCCTGGCTTTGGCGCTGACCACGGTCTGGCTGTCTAACACCACATAACTGCTGCCGTATTTCTCCACCGTGATGTAGAGCACCGCATCCGCACCGAAGATGCTTTGCAGTTTTGAGAGTGGCGCATCATGGATGTCATCGGCCATTTGCAGGCCGTTTTCTTTGAAGGTCGCGTCCACCATGGCCACCGGAAACACGTAGTAACCGGCTTCAGACAAAGGGCGTGTCACCGTGGCGTAAAAAGTCAGACTGCCGCGTATGTCAGGCGACTGATTGACCGGGGGCAGCACCAATATAGATGCCAGTTTGCTGTTTCTGAAAGCGCTTTGATCGGGCTTGGCTGAAGGCGTGCTGCAAGCGCTTAGCAACAGCAGGCACACAGCGCTTAAAGCTAAGGTGATGCGCAGAGTCATGGTTTATTTTTGCCTGAGTTTGCCCAGCACCAGGTCCATGTAGACCGTGGATTCAGGGAATTGTTTTTTTTCGGCTTCAAACGCCATGACCGCCTTGTCCGACTGGCCGGTCTGGAAATACAAATAACCCATGTGGGCCTGGTAACCCGGCGGCAAGGGTTTGTTTTTGGCCGCGGCTTTTTGCTGCTCTTCTTGCAGTTTTTGCAACTGCTTGTTTGGCGATGTGTTGCTCGACTCGATTTGAAAACCTTCGTAAATCTGTTCCTGGTAGCCGCCCCAGTGGTAAAGCGTATGGTCTTGGCTGGCACAGGCCGTCAATAGCAGACACGCGGCCAGGGCTGCAAATCGTGTCATGAACCGGGTTTCCATTGGCCTTGGTCAACCCCTTTGACCAGTTTTTGCACGCTTTCGCGGATGGCCAAGTCCAACACCTTGCCATTCAACGTGGCGTCATAACTGGCGGTGCCGCCGAATCCTATGACTTCGCGGTTAGACAAAGCGTATTCACCCGCGCCTTGCACCGAGTACATGACTTCGGAGGTCGTGGTGTTGACCACGTTCAGCGTTACCTTGGCGTAGGCGACCTGGGTTTTACCGCGACCGAGTAAGCCGAATAACTGCTCATCGCCGACCTCTTTGCGGCCGAACTCGGTCACGTCACCGATGATCAAAAAATCAGCGCTCTTGAGGGCCTGGTTTTTGCCATCAATGTCTTTCTCGAATTTGGCTTCGCCGAGGTTGTCGCGTTCCATCACAGCAAAACGGTTGGCCTGTTGCAAATGGCCGATGAGTATGGTTTTGGCTTGGTTGCCGAGGCGGTCTATGCCGTCAGAAAACAGGCCACGCAAAAACGCGGAGCGGTTTTCAAACTTGCCGACCGCCAGCGCGTAACGCGGACCGTTGTAAACACTGTTGGCAGATTCCACTTTGGGGGTGTCTAGGGCTTTAGAGGTTTCAGTGGCGCAGCCGCTAAGCACAGCCGCGACTGTGATGGCAAGACTTAAGCTTACAAAAGCGAATTTCATGAAAGAAGTCCTTCGGAATGAACGCTTCAGCCATCTTAGACTGCTATCAGGTCAGTGTGAAGGCAAAAATCCTGAAGTTGATTGCCATTGGCTTTGTATTCGCCACAATCTCCCTATGAACTGGATAGACAGCCATTGCCATTTAGATGCACATGAATTTGCCGCCGACCGAGATGCGGTGCGTGCAGCGGCACGCGCGGCCGGTGTGACAAGCTGTGTGATTCCGGCGGTGGAGGCGAGCAACTTTGACACAGTAAGACTGCTGGCGCATCAACATGGCGATGTGTATGCGCTGGGCATACACCCGATGTACACGCCACAAGCGGCTGAGGCCGACTTGCAAACGCTTGACGCGCAACTGCATCAGTACCGCAGCGACCCGCGTTTAGTGGCCGTGGGGGAAATCGGCCTCGATGGATTTGTGCCGGGCTTGGACATGGCGCGCCAGCAAATGTTTTACAAGGCGCAACTCAAACTGGCGCAACAACACAACTTGCCCATCATCCTGCATGTGCGGCGCAGCGCTGATTTGCTGCTGCAAGGCTTGCGGCAAACGCCAGTCATTGGCGGCATCGCGCATGCGTTCAACGGCAGTTTGCAGCAGGCGCACATGTTCATATACCTAGGGTTCAAACTGGGCTTTGGCGGCGCGCTTTCCTACGAGCGGGCTTTGCAGTTGCGCCGCTTGGCAACCGAATTACCGCTGGACGCGCTGGTGCTGGAAACCGATTCGCCCGACATACCGCCGCATTGGTTGTACGTGACCGCAGCGCAGCGCGAGGCGGGTATGGCGCAGGGGCGAAATACACCAGCGCAGGTGCCGCGCATCGCGCAGGTGCTGGCTGATTTGCGCGGTGTGTCGGTGGAGGAAGTGCGGGAGGCGACAACGAAAAATGTGCGGCAGGTGTTGGGGGTTTGATCTGACGGGCTAAATGACTACAGTGCTTGTGTTTGGCTGTAACGATTATTGATTTCACTTTGTGTTTACAGTTTATTATGCAAGTTATAGCTTGCAAATATCTATTTTTATACTTATTATGCAAGCTATGACTGACAATATCAGACTTTCCGATGAATTGGGACAACAACTGCAAGCCCGGCGCAAAGCGCTGGGCTTGAGTAAGTCCGCGCTGGCGGACAAGGCCGGCAAGGTGCGCGAAGTCATCTACCGGCTGGAATCAGGTGAAGAGTCCACGGTGTCTTCGCTATTCGCTGTCATGGGTGCATTG
>Ga0209553_1000472_pt1 | contig 21169 bp, 15 predicted proteins | sample LauGreFBDMM110DN_2_FD_188217 | JGI IMG/M metagenome (GOLD analysis project Ga0209553, IMG submission 188217) | Freshwater lake microbial communities from Lake Michigan, USA - Fa13.BD.MM110.DN (SPAdes) (version 2) | ecosystem: Environmental > Aquatic > Freshwater > Lake | place: Lake Michigan...
CTAAAGCGAATGATGCAAGAATTAATTACAAGGATGGAAATACAAAAAGCGCAATATCCACACGAAAAAGATTCTATTGAACTAGTGAAACCCAAACTTCCTTAATAGGGATTGCTTGACAATCGCATGGTAAACAGGCAACATAAAGTTTAGGAAGGATAAATAATATGATTATTACTTGGATGTTACTATTAAGCCTGTTGGGGCAGACCGAAACTAAGGCTGTAAAGCCCGCAAAGCCCGATCCATCGGTAGAGTTTTTCGCATCGAAAAAAGTATTAAGCATTTCAATTGAGATAGAACCAAAAGAAATACAGGCGTTGAAAATGGCAGACCGCACGTATGTGCCCTGCACTATCAAAGTTGAAGGTGGGCAGACTTACACAAAAGTGGGGATTCATTTAAAAGGTGCAGCGGGAAGTTACCGTGCGTTAGAAGATCGCCCTGCACTTTCGCTAAACTTTGATAAATTTGTGGATGGCCAAAAGTTCTATGGCTTGGATAAACTTCATCTTAATAACTCCGTGCAAGATGGCTCTTATCTCAACGAACTCATTTGCAGGGAACTTTCACGCAATTCTGGTTTACCCACAGGCCGGGCGACCCATGCCATGGTTAAGTTGAACAATCGTGATCTCGGGCTTTATGTCTTGTTGGAGGGATTGGATCGAACTTTTCTCAAGCGTAATTTTGGATCGCCCGATGGTAATCTTTACGATGGTGGGTTTTGTCAAGACATTGATCAACCAAAGAAGCTGCTTTGTGGAAAAAAAGGGCAGAAAGATGAACAGGCACCTTTAAAAACACTCTTAGTGGCTTGCAAAGAACCTGATCCAGCCAAGAGATTGTTGTTGCTAGAAGCCTTGGTCGATATCGATGCTTTCTGGACTTTCATCGCATTGGAACAAATCACTTCGCACTGGGATGGCTACAATCGCAATCGCAACAATTATCGGATTTATTTTGATCCTTCCAAAGGAAACAAAGCGGTCTTTCTTGTTGCAGGGATGGATCAGATGTTTGGTGATCCAAATTTCAACCTCCGGGAAATGAGCTGCATTCTCGCCAACGCATTGATGCAATGCCCTGGAATGTATTGGCGTTATAACGATGCCCTGCGCAAGGTTTACAATCAGGCGTTTCTATTAACTGAAATGAATAAACGCGTCGATGAGGTTGTGGAAAAGTTAAAGCCATTGAAAGACATCAAGGGTGGTGGTGACGATATGAAAAACAGGCTTGCGGAAAGGGGCAAGGTTCTCGCACGCTTGATAGGAGAAATGCCTGCTGGCCCGCCTATTTTCGGACCAGATAAAACAGTGACTCTTTCTGGTTGGAAGCCCGCTTTAGAAATGGGGCCATCGCTTTTATTACAATCTTCTTTCGAAGACAAAACCTGCCTGCATATCCGCAGTTCTGCAGATTCTGTTGGAAGCTGGCGTAAGCCTGTTGCTTTGGATCCGGGTAAATATAGGGTTGAGGTGCTTGCAAAAGCAGTGAATGTCAAAAACCGTAACGAACCGAATTCGGGTGTCGGTTTGCGCCTATCTAGTGGCGAAAAAACGAAGTATATTTCTGAATCGACAGGTTGGGAAAAAATTACTTTCGAATTCGATATCCCTACACCTAAGGAAATTGTCTTGGTTTTAGAGATGCGTTCTTTAAAAGGTGAGGCTTACTTTGACACTTCTTCCATGAAGCTTATTAAAGTCAATTAATATCAACCAAGAGAATTCATGGCACTTGTGCGAAAATCTGTTTGGTGGCGTCGCTATGCTTCAGGCGCTCTTGGTTTGATATCTCTCTTAGGTTGGCGGGGCGCAAGTTTTAGGCTAGAGCATCTTTTAAAAAAAGCCATTCAAGAAACCGGGCTGGATGACTTCGGCCCAGATCACTTTCTAGAACCTTTGAATATTCTTATCAAAGATTTTATAACCCACAATAAAACCGATACGCTAGGCCGTGTTGTTTATTCCCAAATGATTCTTTCCTCGCTTAAGAACCGATTAAACCTGCATCATCTACTAAAAAAGTACCCAGAAGTAGAAAATGTTCCTATCAATGCTCCTTTGATTGTCATCGGCTTACCCCGCACAGGAACGACTTTTCTTCAAGGCTTACTTTCGCAGGTATCAACGCTTAGGCCTCTGCAAAATTGGGAAACCCATCAACTACCTGTGCCCCAATGCCTTGCTACAACCCAACAAGTGCAACAGCAGTTAAAAACAGCGCAGGTGCAAATCGATGGTGTCAACAGGTTATCACCCGAGTTTATCAAAGCTCATGAATTGGGCACCATGGAACCAGAGGAATGCAACCCATTTTTGATGTCTTCTTTTTATGCACTGTTGTTTTGCCAATTGATTTATGCACCAGATTATTTCCAATATGTTCTCGCATCAAATTTTGGTGATAGTTACACCTTGCATAAGAAACATCTGCAAGCGCTTAGCTTCAACAGAGAAAAGAAAACTTGGTTTTTAAAAGGCCCAGCACATATTGCATCCTTGGCTCAACTTTTGGTTGTATACCCTGACGCTCGTATAGTATTCACCCATCGCAATCCATTGGAATGTTTGCCATCCATGGCAAGCCTTACCGCGATGATCCGAATGGTTTGTTTGCCTACGCAGGATGCAAAATTAATCGGCCCGGGGATGGTGAAACATTTGCAACAAATGTTGGATGTGGGTTATCGCACGCGAGATGCCTGGCCTGCTACTGCAACACCCTTTCTTGATATCACCTATAAAAAGTTGGTTAGTAATCCTATTGCTACAGTTCATCAAATACTAAATCATTTCAGTATTCCTATTCCTAATGGAATGGATCAAAAGCTTGAAAGTTATTTGGCAATGCGAACGCAGCACAGGCATGGCATTCATAAGTATTCGCTGGATGAATATGGTCTTGATGAAACTGAACTCATGGAGAAATTTCAGCGGGAATCTGATCTCGCCAACGGTTGATCATTGCCTACGATAATATTTTAATGATCGACTTGATGATTGCAAAGTTGGTATCCCATCCACAAAAACCTGCAATGCCCATGATGAAACCTAGGGTTGCAGGTATGAGGGCGAAAAAGAAAAGCCCCCATCTCTTGGTTAATGCGGTTACGCCCATCAAAGCCAAACTGATAGCCAAGGCTGCATCACACAGATCGAACTGATCATCTTTTTCATTGAGTTTGTTGTAATCTTGTTGTGCTTCTTCTGCATCCGCTTTTTGTTTCTCAGCTTTCTTTTCCTGCGATTCAGATTTCTTTCGGAACTCTTCTGATTTTGCTTCGCGGAAGGATTTGATCTCCGCAGTTTCGTTGGCTTGGGGCACGCTTAATTCCGCAGCCACTCCTTCATAGACTGCTTGGCGAATGTTCCTTGCCTGAAACCATGCCCAGTTATCGTTTCTTTCCACTTGCTTGAGTTGCATCTGCTGCACAATATTATCATTCTTCACATTGCAAATACCAATGAAGGTTGCAATGATCACGACCATCAAGCCAATCAATGAATCCAAGGGGTTGTTTGTCGCACTTGATTTTTCAGGCAATTCTATTTCAGCCATGGGGCGATCCTTTATGATTTGTAACAACATCAGACCCATGCATCATAAAAACACTTACTTTAAATGTCTAGTTATAATCATAAGTGAATGATTTATTTTCCTGCTTGATCATAGCTTCCTCTTAGTTGATGATCTGATTATTCCTACTTTCTTGAGGGTTTTACAATGTTAAGCATTAAAGCGTTTCTACTTCTCAGCCTTTTATTTCAACAACCCGATTCTGACAAATTACTATGGAAAGAAGCTGCAGAGATCGGGCTCGAAAACCAAGGATGGAAAGAAACTCTTTCTCCCTACGATCGACTTCCCAAAAGTGTTGAAAAAAGTGTGCGCCCACCTGTGTGGAGCCTATCCCGAAATAGTGCAGGCCTGGCTTGCAGGTTTATCACTGACTCTTCTGAAATTCATGCCCAATGGACTTTAACATCGCCCAATCTCGCAATGCCCCACATGCCCGCAACTGGTGTCAGCGGTTTGGATCTTTACGCACGCGATGATAAAGGTGTTTGGAAATGGGTGGCCAATGGCAGGCCTTCTGCAGTAACCAACAAAGCTGCACTTGCAACAGGGCTTCCCAAAGGAAAGCGCGAATACTTGCTTTATCTCCCGCTTTATAATGGTGTCAAAGAAGTCAAGATTGGTGTTAGCAAAGGTGCAACGCTAGAAAAAGCCCCTCCTCGCGCAGCTCACTTGATCCAGCCGATTGTGTATTATGGCACCAGCATTGCTCAAGGTGGTTGCGCTTCCAGACCAGGCATGGTGCACACTAATATCCTGCATCGTATGTTGGATCGCCCTGTTATCAATCTTGGTTTTTCAGGCAATGGCACACTAGACCCAGAGTTTGTTCCACTGTTTGCTGAAATTGATGCCTCGGTTTATGTGCTGGATTGCCTGCCTAATCTTGATGCAAAGCGTATCACTGAAAGACTTGAACCTTTTGTAATTGCATTACGAAAAGCAAAACCCCTAACGCCAATTCTTTTGGTAGAAGATCGCACCTATACCAATGCCAGCATACTTACAGGCGTAAGGCAAAAGAATGAAAGCAATCGTAAGGCGCATACCGAGGCTGTTCAAAGGTTGAAGGATCGGGGAATCACCGGATTATTTGTTCAACCGGGTGAACCACTGATGGGCGATGATGGGGAAGCAACCGTTGATAGTTCACACCCTACTGATCTTGGTTTTATGCGCCAAGCCCAGGTGATGCTGCCAACTTTAAAGCCATTGCTTCCAACTCCTGCAGCAGCAAGGCCAGCAATCGAAGGATACTTTGATAAGCTTAGTTATCTTCCCGGAGAAAAAGTTTCGTTGAGGGTTTCCTCAAAAGCCTCATCTTTCGGAATCGAAGTTGCAAGGCTCGGCGCCAAGCGTGAAGTGGTGCTTACCAAAACAGATTTAGTTTGTTCGGAACAGATGATTCCCGATAATGCTTCTTCGCATGGTTGCAACTGGAAAGAATCCTATGCAATTGAAATACCCAATACTTGGCGCACCGGTTACTACAGCACAACTCTTAGTGTAAAAAACAAGGAAGGTAAGGTTCTTACAAGCGAAGCGTTTTTTGTAGTAAGAAATGCCAATCCGGGCAAAGATTCTAAGATTCTAATTCAGCTTTCCTCGAACACCTATAACGCCTACTGCAACTGGGGTGGTTACAGTCTTTATTCATTTCATGGGAAATATAAAGTGCAAGGTAGGCGGGTTTCTTTTGAACGACCCATGCTTGGCCAATTTCGTTCTTGGGAATATCCCTTCATCAAATGGGCCGAGGAAGCCGGGTTCGTTTTTGATTATGCAATCAACAGCGATCTGGAACATCACCCAGAAATACTAAAGAACTACAAACTCGTTCTCAGTGTGGGCCATGATGAATATTGGTCCACTCCCATGCGCGATAACCTTGAAAAATATATATCCAACGGTGGCAATGTTGCTTTCTTCAGTGGTAATACCTGCTGCTGGCAGGTGCGTTCTGAAGATTCGGGCAAAGCCCTTGTTTGTTACAAACAGGCATTTCGTGATGATCCTCTTTTTGAAAAAGGCGACCCTAAACTAATATCGTCTCTTTGGAGTCATCATTTGTTAAAGAGACCAGAAAACACCCTCACAGGCGTTGGGTTTCTTTATGGCGGGTACCATCGCAGCCATGGGCAGTTTATGGATGGCTCTGCTGCTTTTACGGTACATCGGCCTGAGCATTGGATTTTTCAAAACACCAACATGAAAAAAGATTCCACCTTTGGTGGCAAAGATACTATCGTTGGTTACGAATGCGATGGCTGTGAACTTATTTGGAAAGAGGGCTTACCCTTCCCAACTTTTTCAGATGGCACACCCAAAAACTTTTCCATCCTTGCAACTGCTCCAGCTAGATGGCACCCAGATGATTGCGAGTGGTATGAAAGATGGGAAAAAGGTCGAACGGGAAATGCAGTGATAGGCACATATTCGAACAACGGCACAGTTATCACCGTAGGCACCACAGATTGGGCGCATGGCTTAGCAGGGAAGGATGCCTCGACCATGGCGATCACCCGCAATATTATTGAAAAACTCATGAAGTAGGATTTATTTCCAATCAAGTATTAGAGGTTCGCCCCCTTTCTTGACGGTGAAGGGTATACCTTGTTGGTAAGACTTTGGAATAATATTGATCACTTCGGGGTATTCGGAACTGTATTCCTTGATCATTTTTCCGGTAGTTTTGGTAGCCCGTACGATAATGGTAACCGCGCCAAGCGGGGCGTCTGGAATCATGAACTTTCCATCGGTGATCGGGCCCTGGGCGATCAAGCCGACTTTATCTTTGGATATGACTTGAAGAGTTCCCTTTTCAACTGTCTGGCTCTTGATGGTTATTGTTCCCTCAAGTTTTGCTGAAGGAAAAACAGGATCTGCTTCTCCACAACCCATTGAAATTATAGTTGCACATAGCAAGGTTAAATTAAACCAACTGATTTTAATCATGGCTGGTAAACTTCTCCACCTTGGGAAGAAGAAATGCTTCTCCAAGCAGTTGGGTCTATATTGTTTGTTATGAAGCGAATAGAACCATCACACATAGAAGAACTAACCCCGCCTGAGTGCTTACTACGACTGACGAAAACCTGTTGAAATGTATCAGCAATAAGTGTGCAACCCGGGATGCCATTGAGGGCTGCAGTAGGCGGACACATTCTCGAAACTTCATCAAAGTTCTTAGAATTGGGCGGATACCATCCATTAATTCCTTGCCCTCCTACGGAGTGGGTTGTTTCACTGATAGGTCCTTGCCAACCACCGGAAACATTTTCCTGTGCAATCACTTCAGACATCATCAGAGTATTGCTGGTGCCATCAGAAATGCTGGTAAGAGATTGCCCAAACTTAAAAGTAAAAGGGGCTCCCCCAAAAGTAACTCCTGCCATGGTGGTTTGACCGTAGTTGGTGTTGCCCCAATTAACAGCATAATTACCACGTACCCTTGCCCAAGTATTAATAGCCCATTCATTTTCCTTAAGCCCATCCGAAGGGCAGCCATGGGTTTTGATTTTTGCTTGCCTAGCGCTGTAGTGCTTGGCATCGCTGTAAGATGCGTTGAAATCGAACATCTTATACCAGGCTTCCTGCTCGATATAAGGCCCAACCGGTACATACCAAGCATAATCATCATACCAACCACCCGGGCCAGGAACAGGATCTGCGCCCCGGTTGTTCTTTGCACCAAATGGAAAGGTGTTGTAGGTAGAGTGATAATTATGCATCGCAAGCGAAAGCTGTTTAAGGTTGTTTTGGCATTGCGCCTTGGCAGCAGCCTCCCTAACTTTTTGTACTGCGGGCAATAAAAGCCCTATAAGAATGGCGATAATAGCTATAACAACCAAAAGTTCTATCAGGGTAAATGCTTTTTTGATAGTCATGTGTGTTACTTCTTGAAAAGAAAATTCTTCTAATAGTGTAAATTAAAGAAGTATTAAAAACAAGTTATTTAAGATTATTCCGCATCCAGAATGATGATCAGGCCAGCAAAAAGGTCAAACTGCTCTAAATCGGGTTTCGGGTTAGGCCCTTTAGGAAGTGGTTTTTTCTTATAAACATAAACCAACACCGAGGTGCTTTCGTCACATTTTTCCAAACTTGAGGCAAAGCCCGGTAGCTTTAATGGTCCTCGCATCTCAGCAACACTTTTCTTCGTGAATACCCTGATGTTTCCTTTTTCATCAAAAAAACCACCAGGTGGAAAAGTGCTGCGCACATTGCAGGGGCTGCGAAGTACTAATTCCAGCACATCGCCTGTTTGATGAACCAATATTATTTTTGACCGAAGCACTTGAAGATCTGCAAGGCCATTTTCTAGTTCTTGAACAGCCTCTTCCCGGGCAGGAGAATTCTTGGGTAACCCCATTCCTTTTTGTCTCATCTCAAGTAACTTCTTGCGTAAAACTTCTGCACGCAAAGCCATGTCTCTATCGATTTCACCAAATTGATGAGCAAGGCTGATACGAATTTTTCCATCGCGTGGCGGGCCGAGTAATTTCCCTGCCATGCTTCCCACATGAACCCAATCCGCTTTATCATCTGCTAAAAGCAAACTGGAAAATAGCGGGAACATCATTACTAAAAGTAAGATTATCTGGGTAACTTTCATCATCCATTCCCTTATTTTTATCATCAACATATCTTAATCAAACTGCATAGAAATTGCACCTTAGCATTTTGATTCAAGAGTAATTTTGCTTATTCTCTTTTGCATTGAACAAAGATATTTGGTAATGATAAGCTCATGAAAAACATCATTTTATACACCCTTGCGCTACTTGGATTTTTCTTTAACAATTTACTTTGGAGTGCCGAAAAGCCCCCGAATATCGTGCTTATATTTGCAGATGATATGGGCTATGCAGATCTAGGCTGCTTTGGATCGACGACGATTCGCACCCCCAACATTGATTCCCTTGCTCGTGATGGCATTAAGCTTACGAACTTTCATGTGCCCCAAGCAGTTTGCTCTGCTTCGCGTACTGCTCTTCTCTCTGGCTGCTATCCAAATCGTGTTGGTATTCTTGGAGCCCTTGGCCCTAATTCAAAAAACGGTATAAAAGATGCAGAAAACCTTCTGCCCGAATATCTTAAAAAGTTAGGTTACTCCACAGCCATCTTTGGCAAATGGCATCTGGGTGATTCTGCCCAATATTCACCATTACGCCATGGGTTTGATACTTATTTCGGCTTGCCCTATTCGAACGATATGTGGCCCAATCATCCCACTGCCAAAAATTTTCCCCCTTTACCCTTACGCCAAGATGACAAGGTTTTGGAACTTAACCCTGATCAATCAAAATTAACTGGCTGGTATACCGAACGAGGTGTGAAGTTCATTGAAGCGAATAAAGATAAACCTTTCTTTTTGTACATGCCCCATTCGATGCCACATGTGCCTCTTTACGCTTCAGAAAAATTCAAAGGTAAAAGCAACCAGGGGCTTTATGGAGATGTCATCGAAGAAATAGATGCTTCCGTTGGCACCATTCTTGAAACCCTCAAGAAACATTCCTTGGATAAAAATACCCTCGTGATTTTCACGTCAGATAACGGCCCATGGCTTTCCTACGGGCATCATGCGGGTTCGAAGGGGATGTTGCGTGAAGGCAAGGGAACAGAATTTGAGGGAGGTGTGCGAGTTCCCTTTGTTGCACGATGGCCCGGAAAAATTCCCGCTGCAACTACCAGCAATGAACCCACCATGACCATCGATCTTTTACCCACCCTTGTTGGTTATGCAGGTGGCGTTGTAAAGACAGAACCTAAAATTGATGGCAAGAACATCAGTGCAATTATCGAAGCGAAACCTAATGCCAAAAGCCCTCAGGAGGCTTACTATTTTTATTGGGGGGACGCACTTCATGCGGTAACCAGTGGCAAATGGAAATTACATTTCCCACACCCTTACCTTCATATCATCGAAGGTGGAAGCGATGGAAAACCGGGGAAGGGCGAAACCCGTAAGATTGAGCTCTCCCTGTTCGACCTCGATGCAGACATTACTGAATCTAAAAATGTTGCAGATCAAAACCCAGATGTAGTTAAAAAACTACAAATGCTTGGCGATAAAATAAGAGAAGAACTGGGGGATTCACTCACCGGCAAAAAAGGCTCCAAACTTCGATAGGTACTTTAATCATGCGAAAAACACTTGGTTCAATCATCCTTTCTTTTGCTTTCTTTGGTTTTGCATATGCATTCGATTCCAACCCAAGTGATTGGAAATTGGTTTGGAGCGATGAATTCGAAGGTAAACTTCCCTTTTGCAAACCGTAATTAGTACACCAACTCAACTCCCTTGTTATATAATTATATTGTAGTTACAATATAATTATGATGCATCTTGAGTTTTCTTGGGATCCGGATAAAGCCCGAATTAATCAGAGGAAGCATAGAGGCTCTAAACCATGAGAAAAGAATATGATTTTTCGAAGGCGACCAAGACACCCTACACGAAAGCTGTAAAAAAACAAATCACCATCCGCCTCGAAGTTGAAATCGTCGAGTACTTCCAGAAGTTGGCAGAGCAGACAGGTATTCCCTACCAAAACCTAATGAATATGTACCTACATGATTGTGTTCAGTCCCAACGAAAACCCATTTTCAAATGGGCCTGAAAAATTAGTTATACCTATTTAATCACCCCCATTATTACTTCTTTGGGAATGGCGGGGGTGGGGGCAGTTTCTTTTCCTTCGTCTTTAACTCATTAAGAATTTCTTCGATGCCCCGTTCCAATTGTTGATCTTTCCCGCCATATTCAATTGCGGGATCGTTATCAACGATGATGTCCGGGGTAACACCCTTACCTTCAATGATCCATTCCTTGCCTTCAATATCATAACGGCTAAATTCAGGTTTGTTCAAAGTACCACCATCCAAAAGTGGAAGTGTGCCACGAATGCCTATCACCCCACCCCAGCTTCGTTTTCCAATCAACTTTCCAAGCTTATGCTGGCGAAAACGGTAAGGGAATAAATCACCATCCGAAGCAGAGAATTCATTCATGAGGCAGACCATGGGGCCATGCATCATGCCGCGAGGATCAACCGATGGCGGCGTGCCACGGGCGATACCAATCATTGCAATTTCCCTACGAAGCCTTTCGATAAGCATGGGTGAAACATTACCACCCCCGTTGCCACGCATATCAATGATCAAGGCGCTCTTTTTTAATTGCGGATAGAACTGCCTTGCGAATTCGTTAAGCCCGGCCTGCATCATATCGGGTACATGAATGTATCCAACTTTGCCCTTGCTAGCCTCATCAATGCGCTTGCGATTTTTTTCAACCCAGTCACGATAATAAAGAGGCCCTTCATTATCGATCGGCACTATAACGACTTCCCTTGCGCCATTGGCTTCGGGCTTGGAGTTTATTTTAATCACAACAGGCTTACCAACTTTATTAACAAGTGCCTGATAAGGCGAAGCCATTTCATTGACAGGCTTGTTATCAATTGCGATGAGGTAATCGCCAACTTTTGCATTAACTCCGGGTGCAGCAAGGGGAGAAGCCAAGCCTGGTTCCCAGGTTGAACCTTCAAGGATGCGGGTAATTTTTACATACCCTGATGGTGCGTGCTTTTCAAGCTTTGCGCCAAGCTGGCCCAATGGAATCTTTCGCACAGCAGGTAGATCGCCACCTCCTACATAAGCATGGCCTGCGTTCAATTCGCCAATGAGTTCGCCAATCACATAGGAAAGATCAGCACGATGCCTTACATGTGGGAGTAGTGTTTCGTAGCGATTACGAAGTGCAATCCAATCAACGCCATGAAGATTGGGGTCGTAGAAGAAGTCGCGCATTTGGCGCCAGCACTCGTGGTAAATTTGTTTCCATTCAGCTTTGCGATCGAGTTGCACTTCCATGCCCGAAAGATCGAGGAAGGAAGAAGGAGTAACGGGCCCCTTGGGAAGATCGATGACTGCAAATTTTCCATCAACAGAAACGAGAGTTTTTTTGCCATCAGCAGTGATATCAAAAGAACCAACAGAGCCTAGGTTGGTTTCTGCACGGGTTGCAAGATCATAGGTTGCAAAGGTGGATCGTGGCTCTTTACTGGAAGAGCGAATATACCAGACAGCGGAACCCACGGATTGAAGATTGCGGTAATTGCCTGGTGGCGTGGGGATCTGGAAAGTGCGTTCTGAAAAACCTATGAGATCGATTTTGGAATCCTTATCCTTAGCATCTGTTGCAGGCTTGTTTTCAGGTTCATCAGTCTTTGGTTTAAAGGGCGAGGGTGTATCCTTCGCAAGGGCAACGGCATAAATGCGTGCCATATCGCGGTAGGCATGGTTCCACTCGGTGGAACTGTAAATGGGGTTTAAATCGCGGTTGGAGACAAAGAAAAGAAATTTCCCATCGCCTGAGAAAGCTGGCGAGTTAGATTCATGCCAACCATCGGTGACATCAGTAGCAACTTTCGTTTCAAGGTTGTAAATGCGGATCTTATCCATGCCGGTGTCGCTGGTTTCCGACCAAGTTACCCATTTACTATCGGGGGACCAAACCGCATCGTTAATTTCCCAATGCTTGGATTGAGCCACTTCGATAATTTGCTTGGTTGCAACATCAATATAGCGAACTCTGAACTTGCGATCGGTCCAAAGAATTTTTTTAGAATCGGGGGACCAATAAAGTGAATACTTGTAGACATCACCTTTAGTGGTGAGGGCGGTAGGAGCGGATTTGGCATCGGAGGCAACGAGCATAATTTCATCTTCGCCCGAGATATCAGAAATGAATGCGATATTTTTCCCATCAGGTGACCAATGTGGATCACGATCATGTGCCCCGGGGGTGTTGGTAAAATTGCGAGTGATGCCCGGCCCTGCAGGAATTGTAAAAAGCTCACCTCTTGCGCTTAAGCAAACTCGTTTGCCATCGGGGGAAGGCGTGCCTGATGCAACTTTGTCTGCAACAGAAAGCAGCGCAGTACGGGAAGTTGCAAAATCCTCGTTGAGTTCGATGCGAATCTTTTCGACCTTGTCGGTTTCGAGATCAAGCTTCCAGATAAAACCAGCTTGTTCGAATGCAATCGCCTTGTCTCCAAGGGATGGGAACTTGACATCAAAATCTGCAAAGTTGGTAACTTGTTTGACCGCTTTGGTTGCGAGGTTAAGCACATAAAGATTCATGCGCTTGGAGGGTTCGCGATCAGAAAGAAAATAAATGCGATCTTTGAACCACATGGGTTCGATTTCTTGATCGAGGGTATCTACAAGCTGTTCGGTTTTCTTGGTTTTGAAATCATAGGTCCAGATATCATCACACATACCACCCCGGTATCGCTTCCAAGTACGGAACTCGCGGAAGATGCGGTTGTAAACAATTTTGGAACCATCAGGAGAATAGGAAGCAAAGCCTCCGCGGGGAAGTGGCAACTCTTCATGCAACCCACCGTTGGCATTCACCGTGTAAAGTTGGCCCAGAAAATCATTGAAGGTTGTCATGCGCGAACGAAAGAGAACATCCTTACCATCGGGTGTCCAACCGAGGGTGATATTGTTTGGGCCCATGCGATCAGAAACTTCATCTCTGCCCAAAGTGGAAGTCCAAGTCAATCGCTTGGGTTCACCGCCTGAAGAGGGGATTTTGTAAATTTCAGTGTTGCCATCGTATTGGCCAGTGAATGCAATCGACTTGCCATCGGGTGAGAACTTCGGAAACATCTCGAATCCAGAATGCGAGGTGAGTCTTCGGGCAACGCCCCCCTTGGAATTAACTGTGTATAAGTCGCCAGCATAGGTGAAGACAACCTGGTCGCCATGGATCGCAGGGAATCGTAGCAGCCTTGCTTCTTCTGCGTGAGAAAAGGAAGCGGTACTGAAAATTAAGGATAGTAGACAAAGAGTGAGACGCATGGCTTTTTCCTTGCTTAGATTGAAAACTATAAGAATTGATTATAGTGCATCGAAGCGTTGAACCCATACAAGTAAAGTTGGGTGGAACTGAAGTTTAGGGTGGTTTATAGCGATTTTAATGATTGTATAACAAATGATTTTTCAGCGTAGGGGAGCCTGCAAATTCAAATCAATAGTACCACCGTTATCGGGCACTTCTACTTTTAAAGTGGTAGTTTCAGCGACACCATAGTTGGCGGGGATGGAGGCCTTTGGGTTTGTTTTTTTAGGCAAAGAAATGCCCACTGCAGGTGCTGGTCCACTTTCCGGATTAGTTGGAATTGTAACAGCTTCCGGGTCAAAAAGTGGTTCCACAATTATCACACGATAGGTTCCCGGTGGGACTCCAATTTCATCTTTGATGGATCCGGGGCGAATAGCAAGCAACGAATAGTTTCCATCCTTATCACTAACCCCGCCACCGCCGACTCCGGGGGTGACATTTTCAGGGAGAAATTTAACATGCTTGAAGGGCAGGGGTACTCCATCCAAAGTAAGTTTACCTTGAATAGGTACCAGTGTTGGACGCTTGTCCCCACAGCCCAGAACCAAAAACACCAAAAACATCAGAACAATATTGTTTTTCATTTTGGAAGTGGCTCGTTTATGGAAGGGAAATTACCTCACCACCCGCCATGGTGCTAAGCGCTTCAAGTGTAACACCACTGGTATTTTCAGTCATAAACCGAACGGAGCCATCCCCAAAAGCAAAATGACTGCCACCCGAATGCATACTACCTGCAGCAGCCCACCAAGTACGAATACGGCCATTCATAACTGTATAAGTTGGATTTGATGCAGCGGGAAAAGAACTTGGCAGATTCCATATATTTATGCCGGGGTCACTTGTTCCCGGATCAACCCCCACCATCACATGGGTACGGTACGACCAAGCAAGCGCAGCGCCATTACCGTGATATCTAGTGGTTTCACCCAAGGCAAAGGTATTGCTTAATCCATCGATAACATCACCTGGCCTGGTAGTGCTATTTTCCCCAAACATTCTTTTTAGTGCTCCACTGGTTCCCCAGTTGTTGCAACGATAATAATCGCTATCGCTGGTGATGAAATCATAATTGGTTGCAGCACCTTTAAAGTTACCTCCCGGACCATAATAAACTCCGGAAAGCCGATCTGTGGGGCCTGCAGAAGAATCAATCGGGCAGTTAAAAGTTGGAATTACCGTTGAAGCAAGAGCAGCGTTGCCATTAGTCTGCGGATTACCAACTATTACCCCCGAAGTATTTCCCGAATTATTTGAAATGGAGGAAGAAACAGATGCAAAAGCCTCATTCAGATTGAACTTTTGATAAAGAGCTGATTGTTCAAGATATGGAAGAAGGAGCAGCAAACCGTTACCATTATAAATTTTTGCATCGCCCGTTGCAGGAGTACTACACCAGCTATACCCTTTACCCGCAGAAGGAAAAGTATTGAAAGTCGCAAGATAGTTGTGGGTAGCGAGTGCAATCTGTTTTAGATTATTGGAGCATTTCATTCTTGCAGCAGCTTCGCGCACTTTTTGCACCGCAGGCAACAAAAGCCCGATCAAAATCGCAATGATTGCGATTACAACCAAGAGTTCGATAAGAGTAAATGCACGACGAGAGCTTAATCTTTTAAAAGACATTTTTATACTCCGAAAATAAATAACTACCCTAATAATTTAACAAACTAATAAATTTAAAGATACCACAAAGATCGTTGATTGCAAACAAAAAACACATCTAAACATAAGGCGCACTGTTTCAATGGATACTTTCTTTGCCTCGAGTTCTCCTTTAGGTTAAAACTATATTTGAGTTAACCGGTTTATAATCCTGCATCGAGAGCAACATGAACATTTTTCTTTCCTTGGTTTCCTGCATTGCAATGCAAGTCGCCCTCCCAAAAGCGAACACCCCAGAAATCATTCGTGAATTTATTTACTTAGAAGCCCCCTTTCCACAATGCCATGCAACCACCATCGCAGAAACTCACAAAGGATTGGTGACTGCCTGGTTTGGTGGCACACGCGAAAAAGCCCCCGATGTTGGTATCTGGGTTTCAAGAATTGATTCAGGAAAATGGACAACGCCCATTGAAGTAGCCAACGGCATTCAAGCTGATGGCAAACGCCACCCCTGCTGGAACCCTGTTTTGTTCCAGCCTAAAACTGGACCATTGATGCTGTTTTATAAAGTTGGCCCAAGCCCTTCGACTTGGTGGGGCGAACTCCTCACCAGTGTGGATTCCGGAAAAACATGGAGCACCACTATAAGGCTTCCCGATGGAATTTTAGGGCCCATCAAAAACAAACCTGTGCAACTTCCCGATGGTTCCATTCTTTCGCCCACAAGCACCGAAGAAAATAAAGTGTTTGGCTTATGGAAAGTACACTTCGAACTCTCCAAGGATTTGGGAAAGACTTGGAGCAAAATCGAGCCCGCTCCTGTCGCACTTGAAAAATCAATTCAAGCTATCCAACCCAGCATCCTATTTCATGACAACAACAAGTTGCAAGCCTTGGGAAGATCCAAGGGAGGAAAGATTTTTGAAACTTGGTCGGAAGATCTGGGTAAATCTTGGTCCGCTCTTTCCTATACCAATCTTCCCAACCCGAACTCGGGGACGGATGCAGTTACCCTGAAGAATGGCACACATCTTTTAGTTTACAATCATACCGAAAAAGGTCGTAGCCCTTTGAACCTTGCAATCTCGAAGGATGGCAAAACTTGGGAAGCTGCAATGGTGCTCGAAAAAGATCCCGGCGAATATTCCTACCCTGCAATCATCCAAACAGCCGATGGCATGGTGCATATCACCTACACTTGGAAAAGGCTTAGAGTCAGGCACTTGATGATCGACCCTGCAATGCTTTCAGGCAAAGCAATTATTGGTGGGGAATGGCCCAAGTAGAAATGCTCTCTCGATGAATTATAAAAGCAAAGAAGGCCCGCTGAAACTAATTCAGCGAGCCTTCTTAACTTTAACCATATTCAGATTATTAAACAACCATGCTGCCTGATTTTATCATCGTGCCAGTTGGATCAAGGGCAAAAAGATAATCAGCGGTTGCTGCAGGCGATGAAGTTACCGTTGGTGCTGTGGCAGCAGCAACGGTAGGGGATGTTGCAGCCACTACTGGGGAAGTAAACACCTTGAATATTCCGGAGAACTCATAAGGTGTTTGCAAGATACTTGAAGAGAAGTTGTCTGTTCGCGACAGCACTCCACTTGCATTTTGCAAATCACGGTTAAGCGACCAGAAAGATAACAACCCCAGGTTTTTCTGCTGTGCAAATGCCAGCACTTCCTTGGCTTCCTGCTGATCAAACACCTCGGTCAAAACATCGTTTCGACCTATCATGGGTGTTATCCCAACCATGCTCCAAAGCTTGGTATCAGAAAACCCGGTGTAGATTGCTTTAAGCTGGGCTTGCAAACTTGTAGCAGCTTGGATGGCATAATCGCCCATTTTTCCATTGGAATTCGGAGCTGCACCTTCACCATAATCCATGGCCATGATGTTCACCCCGCCCAACTTTACTCCGGCCTTGAAAGCACTCTGTACCGCATAGATGCCATCCAGGGTAAGCCCGGTAGGCAATACAGGAAGAGTCAGCCAGATTTCCAAGGGCTTGCCAGCCTTCAAAGCATCGGCTTGCAACTCTGCAAGCACCAAAGACCTGCGATCAATAACCGCCTTGTTGGCAAGCGCTGCTCCTTCAATATCAAAATCAATCCTAGTCAAACCATAGGCATTGATAACCTGTTGATAAGCAGCCTTAAGAGCAACTTTATCAGAGATCACTTCAGCCATCTCTTGGTTGGCAGCACCACCAAAAGAAACATTAACATCGCCACCCAGGGAACGCAGATCATTCACCTTGGCGCGCATCTGCAAATCAAATTGCTGGCCATCAATTTCATAGGTGGTGAAACCACCCCATGCTGGTTTGCCGGCAGCAGTTGCAGTGATGAAACCAAGTGAGAAATATTTAAGCCCCTGCTCACGAGCGATCTTGGTAAAATCCAAAATCGGCCAGAGTGTGGTGTCCACATAAGGGGCAAAAACATTGGCAGGCCAGGCCTTGGTTCCCTCTGCTACAAGTTTTACTGATACCGACGCAGTCGAAGTAAGCCCTGCAACATCAGCAATAGTGTAGTTGAAGGAATCCGAACCCATGAATCCCGACCCAGGGGTATAATTAACAGTTCCATCTGGGTTGATCGAGACTGTTCCAAAACTTCCCTGAGTTACAGTCTTCACCGAAATTTTATCACCATTGGGATCGGTATCGTTAGCAAGCACAGAGATGCTTGTTGCCGATGCAGATGGAATCCAAACCGAATCCGCAACAGCAACAGGCGCACTATTCACCGGAACAGGCGTTGGGCTAGGCGCAGGTGTTGGGCTAGGCGCAGGTGTTAGAGAACCAGCAAGCTGGATAGTTCCAACGCCCGAGGCATCCGCCAAGGTTGCGCCCGTTGGTGTTGAAAGCAACAGGGAGAAAGTTTTAGAAGTAGAAAGATTCTGGCTTGGAATCACGATGGAAACAGTCTTGGTGGTTTCCCCGGGAGCGAAAGTTAAAGTACCAGAAGCAGCCTGATAATTTGTACCTGCAATTGCAGTACCATTAGCAGTTGCGTATTTAACAGTAACAGTACCCGAAGAAGCAGCAGAAAGTTTCACTTGGAAATTCATGGTTTGTGAATTTCCAGTGGCTGTTCCAAGCATTGGGGCAAGGCTAGCTTGGATGTAACCCATCTTGGTGGTATTAACAGTAGTCCAGTCGTCATTGAGAATGCCGCCTGTGTCGCCACTGTTGGGGTTAAGGCTCCAGTAAGTCCAGCTCATTCCCTTTTGGTTGGAAGCCAGATCATTGGTGCCATCAAGGTTCAAATCGCCATCCATGTAGTCGGTAAATTTATCCAACCAGAGTTGATCACTGGTTGAACCAAGTTTGGAACCAAACTCGCCGATGAACATAGGGGCAGTCTGATTTTGGAAGAGATATCCAAAATGGGCATTCCAAACCTCATCCAAGTTATTGGGATAAGTAGGGTCGGAAAACCATTTCTGTGCATAAATACTGCTAGGGTATTCATGTGCAGAGTAAACAAGTTTGTTCGGCACAGAAAGATTGACGGGGAAGAAGGCAGCGCCCTTCAAGTTACCGCCCCACCAGGTTGTTTCATTGTTGTATTTTTCAACACCTTCAACAATGATAAGCCAATTGGGATTTGCAGCAAGGATCGCATTACCAGCACGCTCTGCAGCTTTATTCCAATCCGTTGCTGCGGAACTATTTCCCCAAGTCGCTGATCTCTTAGGTTCGTTAAAGAGATCTGCACCAATCACCGTGGGGTTGTTGGCATAGCGCTTTGCAAGCATTGACCAATCTTCAATCCAACGCTGCTCAGTGTAATAAGCATCATTAGGGATGTACCAAACATCTTCATTGATATACCCATCAGCCTTGGCTGAATGCCTGTCGAAAATGACACGCAAGCCAATCTTGCCACAGTATTCCACCATTTTGTCGAGGCACTGAATGGGAGTAAGCCCCTGCAAATCTGGATTCTGTGCAAAATTAATACTGCTGGTAACCGCATCACTCCGAAGCATTTCGTTAGAGAACGGAACACGAAGAGTATTAAAACCAAGAGTTTTTACCTGATCCAGCACAGAGGTATAACTACGGGTCCATAATCCGTGAAATACTTTATTGCTGGTTTCAAATCCAAACCAGTTGATACCCGTGATGCGCACAGCATTTCCGTTGGCATCAACAATCTGATTCCCTGATGTTGAAAGGAATCCATTAGATGCCGAGTTATCCAACATCCCAGTTACTGTCACCGAAACATCGTTAACAACCAAAGTAGGAGTTACAATTGGCGTAGGAGTAGGAGTTGGGGTTGGTGTAGGGGTTGGTGCTGGCGTTGGCGCTGGAGTTGGGGCTACAACCGAGCTAGAACCATTGATGACTACATTAGTAGGCGAAGTGGCAGAGACGCCACTGCCTGAAAAACCAAAGGTAATTGAAGCCCCAGGAGCAATATCCTTGTTCCAATCTGCAGCACCAATCGTGTACTTGGTGCCCGTGCGGGAAACCACGGAAGCACTCCAAATGTTATCCACAGTCCATGGTGCATCGAAGGAAACAGCCCAAGATTTAAGCGTTGTGGTACCTGTATTTTTGATCGTGATATCAGCATTAAAACCACTACCCCAATCACTGGTGACCTTGTAACTCAGCGTAGCCGAAACACCAGGCGCTGGTGTAGGAACTGGCGTTGGCGCTGGCGTTGGCGCTGGCGTTGGCGCTGGCGTTGGCGTAGGTGCTGGCGTTGGTGCTGGGGCACCCGGAAGATCGCTGAGATGATTGGCAAGCGGATTACCCAAAACAACCATGCTCTGGAAGTACTCCAGCACGCGTGCCCGCGTGACATTCAGAGCTGGCCACTGCGGATAGTCCCAGGTGTCGTTCATGAACGGCTGCCTCTGATCGTGACTGAGAACTGTCAAGTGGTTCAGGTCGTGCGCGAAAGCAACACCTTCAATCGGAAGCCCCCCATGCGCGCGGTCATGCATCCAACCGGCGTAATGCGGCTCCATCTTCAAGGTGTTGATGAACGCCTCATCAAAATTGTTGTTAATCAGGTACTCCGCAAAACCTTCGTGACCAAACTCCTCAACCATTGCCATGACATTCGCGGCAGATCCCAATCGCGCGGTTCTTTGGATGTCAGCCAGAATTTGGGGATCAAACTTATCGTCGGCAATCCAGCCAACTTTGGCACCCTGCATCGAATACCAAAGTCCAACACCCTTTTGGTCTGTACCCGAAGCCTGGCCGTTGTTCGTCAACTGATTCGCGAAGGCCCATTCGCCGACCTCATCAATAGTCCGCGTCGAGAGCCCAACAAACTGTCGAAGATTGTTGTACGCCAGGTGCGCCTCTGTCGTGATGGCCGTGCGACCATTGACAAGACCATCAGCGCCGGTGTGGTCACTACCGTGGGAGCTCCCAAACGTTGCCAGATCGACATACTCACAGCCGCAATCAGGCATCGGCATACCACCGTGATCATCAGCAGGCGGGGTCGGAGCTGGCGTTGGCGCTGGTGTTGGTGTAGGGGTAGGGGTTGGTGAAATTACTGAAGATAGGCCACCACCCGTGAAAGCAAAATCCGAAGGGTTTTGCGCATAGTTACCCCCACCAATGAATCCCACGGTAATGGATTGTCCGGGGTTTATGGTGCTGTTATAACCTGCGTTGGTGATTTTAAAATTACCTGCACTAGTTTGAGTGACGGTGCCATTCCAACTAGAGCTAATGGTGTTTGCATATTTAAAAGTGGCGGCCCAATTAGTAACAGCAACATCACCTGTATTTTGAATGGTGATGAGCCCCTGCATACCAGAGCCCCAAGAGTTATCGATAGAGAAAGAACCAACCAAATTCCCTGCAGGGACTTCTCTGGATTCGAGTGTCTGCAGAGAAGGTATAAATCCTTTTTTACCTTTTGTAGAATTAAACATCACTTCCAAGTCGTGAATACGCATGATATGTCTCCATATATAAAATGGTTCATAAAATAATAAAACTATATGTGTTTCGGGAAGCGATTTGGAAGTGAAGTAAATAGCGACCCACACAAAACCTAGGTCACACTT
>Ga0209553_1000474_pt1 | contig 21094 bp, 19 predicted proteins | sample LauGreFBDMM110DN_2_FD_188217 | JGI IMG/M metagenome (GOLD analysis project Ga0209553, IMG submission 188217) | Freshwater lake microbial communities from Lake Michigan, USA - Fa13.BD.MM110.DN (SPAdes) (version 2) | ecosystem: Environmental > Aquatic > Freshwater > Lake | place: Lake Michigan...
GACATCCGCCAGTCACTAAACCTACATATCCCGCACCAACAATGGAAATTTTCATGAGTTTCTCCTGAAGAGAACTCAATTTTGGATATTCAAGATTTCTTTGTCGTGACGAATTCGTGTAATTTTTATGACTCTTAAAGAGGCTTACTGACTTTGAGGCAGTGGAGAAGATACGAATCTGCGCCAATGCAGATTGAACTCAGTATGCAAATACCAGACGATCACAATGAGGATGGCGGTGCCGTGAACCGTCAGCATCATGCCGCCAAAAGTGGCCGTACCGTCGGCAATCAAGCGCTTGCCAATGGTGAGCATGTTGTAGTAGCCCATAAAGCACAGCAGTGCCATGGCCAATGAATAACTGCGACCCACTCTGGGATTCACGCTTGCCAACTGCACGGCAAGCAATGCCAAATTGAAGGCTGCAATGAAAAGCCCTAGTCGCCAAAATAATTCGCCACGATTAATGCGCTCAGAACTTCGGAACAAATCTAAAGTGCTGAGCATTTGACTTTGCAAGTTGGTCAATACTTGTCGTTTTGCAGGATCTAGTAAAAAATTGAAACTTTCAAATTCGGTCAGTCGCACTTCACCTGTCGTGTGATTCAAAATGGTTTGCTGGCCTTGCTTCAGGCTTAAAAACTTGTCAGTTTTGGACAACTCGACGTTGCCTGATTTGGCAGTTGTAATTGTCTCAATGTCGTCAACGATTTTTGAAATGAAAACACTGGTTGCAATATCGTTGTCGTTTTTCTTTTTTTCTATGAAAAAAACCATTTGATTTGAAGCTGACTCTTGAAATTGGCCAGGTGCTACACGCTCGATATCACTGCGCTTTTCAAATCTGTCTTTTAAAAATTGTGTTTGTGTATTGCTCCACGGCCAAGCAAAAACAGCCAGCAAAGCAATGACCAAAATAACAGGCCAGCAAAACTGCCAGAGTGGCTTTAAAAATTTAGACAAACTTAAACCGCTCGAAAACCAAATGATCATTTCACTGTCTAGGTACATTCTTGAGAAGGTATAAACAATGGAGACGAACATGCTCAATGTCAGAATGGGGCCTGCATTGCCTATGCCATTCAAGGCAATCAAAAGTATGACTTCTGAAGGATCTGCTTGCCCTTTGGAAGCCTGCCCCAAAATGCGAATGAGCATGATGGTCATCACAATGGTAAACAAGATGACCGTCGAGCCGCCAAAGTTCCTAAGAAGCTCTTTGTGAATGCTTTTTTGAAAAATAGTCATTGAAATCTAAGGCTGATATGCCTGTCGTTTGATTCAAGCAGGTTGCCATTTAACAAGCCATTTTGTCATATCTGTCAATCCGACCTTCATAGAAGTATGCGGCCATTCGCCAATTAAATTCACAAGTTTGTGGTCGCTGGCGCATGTCAGGGGAACATCAGACACTTGCATGGGTGCTAATTCAACCACAGGTTCAATACCGAGACACTCTGACAGTATTTTGACGAACTCTGTCACTTGAATGGGGTTTGAGTGCCCTACATTGACAACATCAACACCTTGGCGGCTGACGCCCAATTCAATGAGACGGGTGATTGCGAAAATAGTATCGCTAATAAAAGTAAAGTCTCTTTTCAGCAAGCCATCTCCAAAAAGTTGAATGGCTTGTTTTTTGCGCATTTTCTGAGCAAAGAGAAGAGGCGCCATGTCAAGTCTTCCCCATGGACCATAGACTGTGAAAAACCGAAGCCCTAGCGAGGGTGTTTTGTACTGGGCATAGTAGGCTTGCGCCATCACTTCATTGGCAATTTTGGTGGCTGCGTAAAAGGATTCAGGCGTGTCACAACGGTCTGTTTCTCTAAAAGGCGCATCTGTTCTTGCGCCATAAACACTGGAAGAGCTGGCGTACAAAAATTCTTGAACTTCGTATTGCTTGCAAGCATCTAAAACATTTGCAAAGCCATTTAAGTTGGACTTTACAAAGTTCATTGGCGATTTAACAGAATGCCGAACCCCAGCTTGGGCTGCCAAATGGACCACCACATCCGGTTGAAACGATGTGAACATGGTCATGACTGCGCCATGGTCCGAAAGATCGATTGACTGGTATTGGATCTGATTTCTCTGAAGGAAGTGGGCAATTCGGTCGTAGCGCAGTCTTTGAAGTATCAGGTGGTTTGAGTCGCCCACATCGAAAAATTGATTTCTAAAGTTGTAGATATCACACCCTAGAATCTCATAACCCAACGCATTTAGATGCTCGGCTAGCCGAGATCCTATAAAACCTGCAACACCGGTGATCAAAACTTTGCGTTTCATGTCGCAAATTTAAAAAATATTCATGACACTGTCATGAAACTTGGTTGAAATAAAAATGTCGCAAACCAAATCAAAGGTTTGCATGCTCTATTTATGAATAACCAATCTGTTCAGCAGCTTTCGCCTTACAAAGTGGTACTTTTTTCTACCGTTTTGTTGCTTGCCTGTGTCAGTCTGAGTTTTGTGCTGATGAAGTCGGGATTGAATCAGGCTTGGATGTTGAACATTCATGCCACGCCTGTTTTGCCAGCTTGGTTTTGGGCCTTGATCAATCTGGGCGGAGACGCCTGGGTTATTTTGCTAATTCTTTTGTTAATCGAGCGTTTTCCAGGAGAGATTACTTCTTGGGTACTGAAAACATGGCTCATTGGTGCACTGGTCTCGCAAGTCATCAAAAATACCTTGCCCATGCCAAGACCTGCAAGCGTATTGGGTGTCGACAACTTAAGCATCATTGATCACCCCCCCCTGCTGAGCGGATCAATGCCATCGGGTCATGCATTGGCAGCCATTTCATGCGCGTTGATTGTTTGCACTGTTCTCAAACTAAGAGGCGTCCAGAATGGGTATTTGTGGCTCATTGCTATAGCGGCGGGTATAGCCGCATGGGCACGAGTGGCCGTGGGGGCACATTGGCCTTCTGATGTGATTGCGGGAGCTGGCTTGGCCTTTTCGGTGGTGGCGTTTTCATTCCTATGGGAGCGCCATGCCTCGTGGAATGCTTGGTTTCAAAGAACCCCCGGCGGTGTGTTTCTCATTGCATTGCACATCCTTATTTCTTTGCACTTGGCAACACCGCAATCGGATTTCTTTTTTGTGCAATTCATCCAATTCAATTTGGCTTGTATTTCACTGATGCGAGCCATGTTTTTGGTTAAGAAATATTTGTGGCTCCGATCGCAATGAAGGGGATTCTTAAAAAATGAAGTATGTCATTTCTGAGAAGCAATTTGAACCCCACGTTCGCATCCGAAAATGGTTCTATCGCCTTGTTTTTTGGATGCTGGCTCTGATGTTGCTGCTAGCGTTGGTTCGGCATTCCGACTGGAATTTGACATTTTCACGCTTGATGGAAGTTCCCAAAACGGTTCTGCTTTTTTGCACCTTGGGTTGGTTGAGTAGTTTCTTATTTAGGGCCTTTCGTTTCAAGTCCGAATGGCATGCGCATGGAAAGATCAGTTTGTGGAATTCGTTGAGCCTCACTTTTTTGCACAATGCCGCTGTGGTGCTTGTCCCCTTTCGAGTCGGTGAGCTAGGCTACCCGGTATTGGTGCAAAAATTACTGAATGTCTCCCTGCAACAATGTATTCGAAGCTTGTTGTGGTTGAGATTCCAAGACGGCATCGTTTTGCTTTCATTGGCTTTTTTGTTATTGCCTTATTTCAGCGCTGAGTTGCGAATTACGGGTTTCCTGCTGGTCATCAGCTTGTGTTTTTTAACCAAAAAATGGTGGCTTCGTCTACTGCGGTCGCGCCATTTTCTGATTCGACAAGTACGGGCATTTTTACATCAGAGGTCCAGTGCCTGGGGTTGGTTTTGGTCTGCTGCCAACTGGGTTGTCAAGATACTCGTTGTTTCTCTCATGCTTTCTACCTTGACAGGTTTAGACAGTTTTCAAACCCTGCGCGGTGCTTTGACTGGAGAGCTTTCTGCGTTGTTGCCATTGACAGGTCCCGCGGGGCTCGGTACTTACGAAGCAGGGGTTTGGACTGGCTTAGGCCTTACTTGGCAAGAGATGAAGGGCTTGATGGGAAGCGTTTTGTTGACTCATATTTTCTTTCTGTGTATTTCTCTATTAGGCGCGGTGGTGGCCTTGTCCTTAAATGCCTTGCGACTTGAAAATTTAAAATCAAAGCAGGATGGTGTCCATGTCTGATCCTGCGCACTTGGCCTTGAAGGCGGATGCGCAAGTGCAGTCGCACCAAATATCAATTGTTGTGCCAATGTACAACGAAGAAGAGTTGGCTGGTGATTTGATACAAGCTGTTCAGAGTGCATTATTGAACTATCCATTTCCATGGGAATTGATCGTGGTAGATGACGGTAGCAGTGACGCTACCTGGGATCAATTGAATTTGGCAGCAAAAAAACTTGGACCTCACGTTCGCTTGATTCGGTTGCTTCGTAACTTCAAGCAGACAGCCGCGATGCAAGCAGGCATTGATGCCGCTCGAGGTGATGTGATTGTGACCATGGACGGTGACTTGCAAAATGACCCGCGCGATATCCCAAAATTGGTTCAGCATTTGCTGGCCAATGACCTTGACATGGTGGCGGGTTGGCGACAAAACAGACAAGATGGTTTGTGGCTTCGAAAGATACCTTCAAAATTAGCCAATCGTTTGATACGCAATGTCAGTGGACTTAATTTTCAAGACCTTGGTTGTAGTCTGAAGGCCTTTAGAGCTTCTGTGCTGCGAAAAGTGCGCCTGTATGGTGAGATGCACCGGTTTATTCCGGCTTGGTTAGCCACCGTCACATCGCCAATGAGAATGGCGGAAATACCTGTGTCGCATTTTCCTCGAATCAAAGGCCAATCTAAATATGGCCTCTCGCGCACATTCAGAGTCTTGCTCGACCTTCTGTCTATTCACTATTTCTTGCGTTTTGGTTCACGGCCAGGTCATTTCTTCGGCGGACTTGGCAGCATCGTGACAGGCATAGGTTTTTTGATTTTGACTTACCTTGGTATTTTGAAGGTCATGGGTGAATCGATTGGCAATCGACCCTTGATGTTTCTCGGATTCTTTGCTGTGGTCAGTGGCGTTCAACTTTTGACAACGGGTGTCATTGCAGAGATATTGATGCGCACTTATTACGATGCAGGAAAATTTAATTCTTATCACACGCTGAACGACGTAAGTACACCGCCTAAAGAGGCTTGGCATGTCATCAAGTGATCAAGCCAATTCATTGACGGTTAAATGGGTTTTGGGTGCCTTGGCCTTGCTTGGCTTATTTCTGCTTGGGTTAGAACAAGCTCTGTTATTTGATGTGGATGAAGGTGCATTCACGGAAGCCACGCGTGAGATGTTGGTGTCTGGTGATTGGGGTCATACCACCCTGAACGGTCTGGATCGCTTTGACAAACCTATTGGTGTTTATTGGTTGCAGGCGATCAGTGCGTCTATTTTTGGTTTAAACGAGTTTGCTTTTAGATTGCCCTCGGCATTGTCCGGTTGGTTGGCAAGTCTGGCGTTGGCCCGGTTTGCACATCAACATTGGGGCCCTCGTGCTGGCTTGTTGGCTGCCGTCATTTCGGCTACAAGCTTGGGTCCTTGGGCAATGGCAAGAACCGCTTCAGCGGATGCCTTGTTGGGTCTTTTTTTCGTCTTGATTTTTATAGATCTCTGGCGTGTCATCAGTTCTAACAGTGTTGCGTCCTGCAGAAAGTTAGCCCTCTGGGTTGCCTTGGGGCTTTTGGTGAAAGGGCCTGTGGCCATTGCTGTGCCATTGGGCACATTGGCCATTTATGCTTTGCTCATTCCTCAAGCGCGCATGCCCCTTAAGGCGCTGTTCTCTGATTTGGGCGCCTGGCTGATTTTGCTTGCAGTGTCTTGTCCTTGGTACCTCTATGCCTACGCAAGGCATGGCCAAAATTTCATCAATGGATTTCTCTTGAAGCACAACGTCGAGCGTTTCGTGGGCAGCATGGAAGGGCACTCTGGCAATTGGGCTTATTTCTTAGTGGCTTTGCCATTGCTGTGGTTGCCTTGGTCGACCTTGTTTTTGAGTGCCATCGCCAATATTCGAACACACTGGCAACAACCGTTCTTGAAATACGCCTGGATTTGGTTTGCCTTTGTGTTTTGTTTCTTCAGCATAGCCAATACCAAGCTGCCACATTATTTGTTGTATGCCGGCCCTGCTGTTTGCCTGTTGCTGACTTCTGCAGCATTGTCTGCAAGCCGCCGCATGTGGGCCTTGACCTGGGCTGTGGGAATGTTTGGTTTGGCTGCAATGCTGTTGCTACCCAGTTATTTACAGCAACATCCTGAATGGGTGACAGACGTGTTTTACAAGACCTTGTTAGAGGGCTCGCCACAGACCCAGATGAAGGTCTGGTTGTTTGCAGTCCCCTTGCTGCTGTATGTAGCGCCTGCCTTGAATTATTTGTTGCGTGTTGTGAAGCCTGCCAACACTTACATGACCCAAGGGTTTGGGTTTATTTCATTCTCGGTTTTTCAAGCCAGCGTCTTAGCACTCCTTGTATTGCCTTGGTGGGCGCAAACACTCCAAGCGCCTGTACAAGGCCTGGCTTTGAAGTTTCGCGATAACACCAACACAATTGTTCAATGGCGTGTTCATCTTCCTTCGTTTGCCACTTACAGACAGCAAGAGGCTCCCAGACGAGAGCCATTGCCTGGCGAGATGGCCTTGGTCAAGAACACCAAGCCTTATTGGCCTATTGAGTGGGAGACTCTGACGGTCATTGGGCCTCTAGCGGTAGTGAAGGCGCCAGACCTATTGAGGAGCAAACCATGACCCATTCGATGCAAGCTGTTCTTGGGCGAGCTTTGAAAAGTCGTTTCTATTGCATACCAGGTTGTATTGTCTTGTTCTTCTTTGCAACATTGGTTTTCAGTGTTTATCCACAATTAGACCTGTGGGTGTCTCATTTGTTTTACGCAAATAACGGAAGCTTTCCTGCGAACGAGATGCGGTTGGTCAAAGTTATTTACCACGGCACACCATGGGCTGGGCGCGTGCTGTTTGTTGGTTCAATTTTTCTTTTGACAGTGGCTGTCTTGATGCCATCCAGAGTCTCAAGAAGAAATTGGCGGCGTGCTTGTGCCGTTGTTGCAGTGGTTGTGCTTGGCATTGGTCTCTTGGTGCATACAGTCTTGAAGGACGGTATGGGGCGCCCGCGTCCTCGTGATGTGCAGGCTTTTGCGGGTCCTACTGCATTTGTACCTGTTTTTGTGCCAAGCCAATTTTGTCAAACAAACTGCTCATTTGTCAGCGGACATTCGGCGGTTGGCTTTGCGCTCATGTCCGTGGGAATGTTTGGCATTCGAAGGAGACGTCAATTTTGGCTCGTTACGGGTTTGGTCGTGGGTGGTTTGATTGGCCTGGCGAGAATAGCGCAGGGGGGACATTTCTTAAGCGACATTGTTTTTTCTTTGATCGCTATTTGGTCTTCGCACCTTTTAATCAGAGCTGTTTGGTTGCGATTTAGAGGGTGGCAGTTCCATAGAAGGTCCTTGCCCATCTCTCACATGCAGAAAAGTCTGTAACAATTGAGTGTTGCCACGCACCATTTTGTGACATTCATCAAATTGTCATCAAATTGAAATTTATTGACTCAATAATATTTGAAATACCTGCTTAAGACTGTGCGGCAGATTCCTTATTTAAGAATGGATGCGACCAATTGAGAAAGCCTATTTCATTGACTTCAGATGATTCAAGTTCTGGCATCGACTTGCTGGACAGAGATGGCAGCCTGTTGGCTTTCAACGAGCGGGTATTGGACTGGGCAAAACGGCCAGAAGTTCCCTTGCTAGAGCGGCTTCGTTATCTTTGTATTGTGTCGTCTAATTTAGATGAATTTTTCGAAGTGCGTGCTGACTTGCACATGTCTGCATTTCGAAACAATGACCATAAAGGCACTTACAACACCAAGACATTTGAGATCGTCTACAACACGGCCAGAGATTTGGTGAACGAACAATACAATTTGTACAACGCCGTCTTGTTGCCCAGCTTACAAAAAGAAGGCATCAAAATTCTTTCTCATGACGAGAGAAATTTGGTTCAAAAGAAATGGGTTAGGGATTACTTTAGGCGTGAGGTCAATCCACTTTTGGTACCTGTAGGACTCGACCCTGCTCACCCATTCCCACAAGTCGCCAACAAATCTTTGAACTTCATTGTGCAGTTGTCTGGCAAGGATGCGTTTGGTCGCTCCAACGACATTGCCATTGTCAAGGTTCCAAGAGTTTTGCCCAGGGTCATTCCGCTTCCTGCCAAGGTGGCAGGCCATGGCAAAGCATTTGTTCTTTTGTCTAGCGTCATTCGTGCGCATTTGAATGACTTGTTTCCAGGTCGAGAAGTAGGACAGTTTTCGCAATTTCGGGTCACTCGCAACTCAGACTTGTCAGTTGATGAGGAAGAGGTTGAAAACTTGCGAACAGCCTTGCGCAAGGGCTTGCAACATCGTCAGTATGGACAAGCATTGCGCTTAGAGGTTTCGGAAAGTTGCTCTGAACATTTGTCTGACTTTTTACTCAAACAATTCAGCTTGCCAAAATCTGCTTTGTTCCGTGCTGCGGGCCCTGTGAATTTGGTTCGTCTCAGCCAACTCATTGACTTGGTGGACGATCCTGCATTGCTTTTTCCTGCTTTTCAATCTAGTTTTCCAAAGCAGTTGAAGCAAGGCGAATCCATTTTTGCACAGCTGCAAAAAGGGGATGTTCTGGTTCATCAACCCTTTGAGAGTTTTGATGGCGTCTTGGCTTTCCTCAATGAGGCTGTAGAAGACCCCCAAGTGCTGGCGATCAAACAAACCATATACCGAACAGGCAGTGACCCTGCCATGATGAATTTACTCCGAGAAGCGGTACGGCGCGGAAAAGAAGTAACAGCTGTGGTCGAACTCAAAGCCCGTTTCGATGAAGAAGCCAATATCAACTGGGCAGAGCAATTGGAGTCAGTGGGTGCACAAGTTGTGTATGGTGTGGTCGGGTTAAAAACGCACGCCAAAATGCTGTTGGTCACAAGGCGCGAGGGCCGTGTGCTCAAGCGATACGGCCACTTGTCGACGGGCAACTACAACCCTAGAACTGCAAAGCTTTATACAGATTTGAGTTATCTCACGAGCGATTCGCGCATGACCGCTGACATGGAAACCTTGTTTGTTCATCTTGCAAGTCCAAGTCGTTTGGGCAAAATGAATAAGTTGTGGGCTGCGCCTTTTCTTTTGCAAAAGAATATGGTGGAAAAAATTGAGGCTGTAGGTGCTGCCGCGGCCAAAGGTTTGCCGGCCAGAATTGTTGCGAAAATGAATTCGCTAACCGATCCGGTACTGATCCATGCACTCATTTCTGCGGGTCAAAAAGGTGCGCAAATTGATTTGATCGTCCGGGGCGCGTGCATGTTGCCTGCTGGCATTCCAGGCAAGACTGACAACATTCGCGTTCGGTCCATCATTGGCCGATTTTTAGAACACTCTCGAGTCTTTTTCTTTGAGACCGATACAGTGCAAGACATTTATCTGTCAAGCGCCGATTGGATGACCCGCAACATGACCCGGCGTGTCGAACTGGCTTGGCCCGTCCTAGAACTCTCGTTGCGCCAAAGACTCATTGATGAATGTCTGTTGGCCTACTTGCATGACACGCGCAATGCTTGGACTCTAGATGCCGATGGCAAATACCGTCGTGTAGAGAAGCAGGGGCGAAAACCTCAAAGCGCGCAGGCGCTTTTGATGCAAAAGTATTCGCCGGTGCAACCAAAGTCTCGTTAAGTTGAACTTATTCGTCGAAACTTGAATAGAGTCAAAGATGGATTTAATTTTCTGGCGACATGCTGAAGCGTTTGATGCCTTGGAAGGCCAAGATGACCTGTCACGCACTCTCACGCCTAAGGGTGAAAAGCAAGCTGTCAGAATGAGTCAGTGGTTAGATCGACAGTTGCCTGAAGGCATTCGTGTGATGTCTAGCCCAGCGGTTCGGTGTGAGCAAACCATTAAAGCGCTGGGTAGAAAAGTGAAATACAAATCTGAGCTCTTGCCCAGCGCCAGTTTGGATGATTTATTGGTCACTGCGGGTTGGCCAGATTCTAAAATGTCAGTGCTGATTGTGGGGCATCAACCCGTTTTGGGGCAGGCTGTTGCCTACTTGTTGGGGCTTGCAAACGGCGAGTGCTCGGTTAGAAAGGGAGCCGTGTGGTGGCTTAGAAGCCGAGTGAGAGAAGGTGACACACAAACGATTGTGGTGAGCGTTCAAACACCCGAGCTTCTTTGATTAAGACTTGGCGGGTCGTCCGGTTTTTAAGGCGGGCACATTGTTCAGGGCTGCCAAAAATGCTTTGTCGTTCAGGCTGCTCAAAAGCTTGAGGCCGGCACGCAAAATTTCACTCTTCTTGGCACTGTGTTTCAAGCCAAGGGCTTTTTGTTTCAAGCCAGCGATGGCTTGGTATTCGTCTTTGGGAAACGTGAAGCTGTCTCGAATCAGCTTGGGCTTTTTGAGCTTTGACTCTGCTGCTTGGGCTATTGGAGCAGCTTTGACTGTGGGTTTGGCCGTAGCCTTTTTTGTAGGCGCGGACGCTGATTTGTTGGCTGGCCGACGGGCAGGCTTCTTGGACACCACGGGCTTGGCCCTCGCAGGTGCTTTGGCGGGCGATCTGGCGGGCGATTTTCGGGGTGCTTTTTGAGCGGCCTTGCGCACCGTCTTTTTAGCAGCAGGTGGCGCGGTTTGAGATGCAGCCGTAGCTGTTTTTTCAGCGATTCTAACAGCGGCAAGGTTGGCAGTTGGCTGGGTTGTGTTCTCTGTAGACATGTTAAATATTAGAAAAAGTTAAACGTGCAAATAGTTTATACCGTTTTTCCGTTGATTTCAACCAATTCCAATTGCCAGGTGGTTTTTTGCCAAGCGATGCACTCTTCTCGGAGCAAATGGGCCGATTGGGGCCACTGCTGAATCCAAGATTTTTTGCACTGAATCACAAAACCAGTTTTGTTGTCGTCTGCTATTTTGAGATCGAAGCCTTTAAGGTCGGGGTCTCTTCTTGCATGGCAAAGAATGGCCGCAATTCGCAGGCTCATCAGCTGAATCATGAATTCAGGATTTTTGAGTTCGATTTCTAATTTTTTGAGCTTGCCACGATGACCCAAAATGAGTTGGCTTAAACGATGCAATTCCGACATGGAAAAGCCTGGCAGATCGGCGTTGTCGAGGATGTAAGCGCCATGTTTGTGAAAGTCGCTGTGCGAAATGCGTGTGCCGATTTCAAGCAGATGTGCTGCCCACCCTAGTTTTTTTTCAAGTCGCAAAGCGCGGGTTGCATCACAGGTCGATTTGTCAAAGACACCTTTGAACAAAGTGTCGGCTGTTTTCTGTACGCGTTCTGCTTGTAAAGCATCCACTGCAAATCGATTGCCCAAAGCGGCCACCATGGTGCTTCGCAGGTCTGTGTTTTCTTCTCTTTGTAAGAGGTCATATAAAACCCCGTGCCTGAGTGCACCTTGTGCGGCGTGCATGGTGTCAATTTGCATCAGGTCAAAAAGGGCGCATAGAACTGCTAAACCGCCTCCGATCACTGGTTTTCGGTCTTCCTTCACGCCTTCTAATCGAAGCGAATCTGCATTCCCCGACTTGATTAATTTTTCTTTGAGCCAGTTCAGGCCTTCACGGGAGATGGTCTCTTCTGGCCAACCAGCAGCTTGCAGGACATCCGCGACAGCGCCAATGGTGCCTGAGGAGCCATAGGCAATATCCCAAGAATTTCTAGGGTAAAGGGACAAGGCTTCATCCAAGACCGCCTTTGCTGCAACTTCGGCCCAATCAAATGAAGACGCAGAAAATTCACCGTCTGCAAAGTATTTCATGGACCATTTCACGCTACCCACGCGATAAGACTCCATGGTTTGAGGCTTTAAGCCGCTTCCTAAAATGATCTCTGTTGACCGGCCGCCGATGTCAACGACCAAGCGCTTCTCTTCAGATTGAGGGAGTAAATTGACAACCCCAGAATAAATCAAACGGGCCTCTTCACGACCAGAAATGACCTCGATGGGAAAGCCTAAAAGCTTCTCTGCATGGCTTATGAATTCGTCTCTGTTTTTGGCTTCTCTAAGGGTCTGGGTGGCAACAGCGCGAACAAAATTGGGCCCAAAACCAGAAAGTCTTTCAGAGAATCGTGCCAAACAGTCCCATCCACGTTGCATGGCATCTTGGGACAGAATTCTGTCTGCATCGAGCCCGTTGCCTTGTCTGACGGTTTCTTTGAGGTATTCGACCCGCCGTATGTGCCCATGCTCCAACAACCCAATTTCCAAACGAAAGCTGTTGGAGCCCAAATCTATGGCTGCTAATAATTGTCCGTTTTGCATCTCAATACTTCAATCTTGCTCAAAATTGTCATCAATCTTTCTCATTTTGTGTCTAAATTTTTTCATTTTGATGACAAATTGGTATTTATTTTTACACTTCCAAATTGGTGCAAGCTGCATCAAGCTTTGGAATAATTTGAAGCGCTGTCTAGAAAATGACATGAATTTGTCACAATTGGAAGTTAGATTGGTCTAGTTATGCAAAAGTAAAGCCTATAAAAAAAGGTAAACCTGCTGCGAACACAAACACCAAATATCAACTCTGAATCAAGGATTCAAATATGTTAAAGATCAAATCATGGGTCGCTGCATTGGGCTTAAGCGTTATTGCTGCAACTTCAATGGCAGCCGAGCTGACTGGCGCTGGCGCTACGTTCCCATACCCAATTTATGCAAAGTGGGCTGAGGCCTACAAGGCAAAGACGGGTCACAGCATGAACTACCAATCTATCGGATCTTCCGGTGGCATCAAGCAAATCAAGGCCAAAACAGTTGACTTCGGTGCTACGGATGCGCCAATGTCTGCAGAAGATCTTGAAAAAGATGGCTTGGTTCAATTCCCCGCCATCATTGGTGGTGTGGTTGCAGTGGTCAACCTTGACGGCATCAAGCCTGGTCAAATTAAATTGTCTGGTGAGTTGTTGGCCGATTTGTTTTCTGGCGTGATCCCCAAGTGGAATGACAAGCGCATTGCTGACATGAACCCTGGCGTTGCTTTGCCTGATGCTGCAATTACCGTTGTGCATCGTGCTGATGGTTCTGGCACAACCGCAGTGTTTACAGATTATTTGGCGAAAGTGAATGCCAACTGGAAGTCTACCGTTGGTGCTGGTGCTGCTGTGAAGTGGCCAGCCGCATCTTCAGTCGGCGGTAAGGGCAACGAAGGTGTCGCTGCTAACGTCAGCCGTATTAAAAACTCAGTTGGTTATGTTGAGTATGCTTATGCCAAGAAAAACAACATGTCTCACATCAACTTGCGCAATTTGGCGGGGCAGTTTGTTGCCCCTGATGATGAGACATTTGCGGCTGCATCTGCAAGTACGGATTGGTCAAAGATTCCAGGTATGAGCATTTATTTGACTAACGCACCAGGTGCTAAGTCTTGGCCTATCACTGGCGCATCATTCATTTTGATGTACAAGCAGCCAGCCAACAAAGCCAACTCTGCTGAAGTCATGAAATTCTTTGACTTTGCATTTAAAGAAGGCAAGAAAATGGCAGCTGACTTGGAATATGTGCCAATGCCTGATGCTACGACTGACTTCATTCGCAAAAGCGTTTGGAATAACGTGAACGTGAAGTAATCAAAAAAATAACACTCACTGAATGCTCAGTGGGTGTTTAACTAGCGTCCAGTTTAAGAGATTCCTATGAACAATGTCGATAGTTTGATGACTTCACAAATGCAGCGTATTCTGCGCTTGCAGCGGTGGCAAGATTTTTTCTTTGAAAAAACAACCATGGTCTTTGCGCTGTCCACATTGGTGGCGCTGACCGGCATCATCGTCTCGCTGTTCATTAGCTCATGGCCGGTTTTAACCACATTCGGCTTTGAATTTTTCTACACGGTTGAGTGGGATATTATCAATTCTAAATTTGGTGGCTTGATTGCCATCTTTGGTACGGTGGCCACTGCTACCATCGCAATTTTGATTGCATTGCCATTGAGCTTTGGCATTGCAGTGTTTTTAACTGAAACATGCCCCATGCCTTTGCGTCGTCCATTGGGAACGGCCATTGAATTGTTGGCCGCCGTGCCGTCCATCATTTACGGTATGTTTGGTTTGTTTGTTTTTGCACCCTTGTTTGCTGAATATATCCAGCCCGCCTTGGCTGGCTCGCTGGGTCAAATTCCTGGCATCGGCATTTTGTTTACGGGTGCCTTCAATGGCATTGGCATTTTGGCCGCTGGCCTGATTTTGGCCATGATGATTTTGCCTTTCATTGCCGCTGTCATGCGTGATGTTTTTGAAATCGTACCGCCCATTTTGAAAGAATCTGCCTATGGCATTGGTTGCACCACTTGGGAAGTGGTGACCAAGATTGTTTTGCCTTACACAAAAACGGGTGTTGTGGGCGGAGTCATGTTGGGCCTTGGCCGTGCTTTGGGCGAGACCATGGCCGTGACCTTCGTGATTGGCAATGCCCACAAGTTGTCTCCTTCATTGTTTTCGCCTGGCAATTCAATTGCCTCAACGCTGGCCAATGAATTTGGTGAAGCAGAACCCGGCTTGCACTATGCGTCATTGTTCTCTCTTGGCTTAGCCCTATTTTTAATCACATTGGTTGTTTTATCATTGGCCAAATGGATGTTGATTCGCGCTGAAACTCAGAAAGGCATGAAGTCATGAACGTTTCTAGCAACATGGATTTGTCCATTTACGCAAGGCGCAAGCGCGCTAACTTCATTGGCATGGTGTTGTCAATGTCTGCCATGATCATTGGCCTGGCATTCTTGCTCTGGATTTTGAGCATCTTGATGTTCAAAGGCTTCTCTGCTTTGAGCTTTTCCATGCTGACGCATAGCACCCCAGCACCTGGTTCCGAGGGCGGCGGATTGGCCAATGCGATTGTGGGCAGTCTGATGATTGTGCTTTCATGCTCCTTATTAAGCACGCCCATTGGTGTTTTGGCAGGTGTTTATTTGTCTGAGTACAGTGACCGCAGCAAAATCGCAGAGGTCACTCGTTTCGTCAATGACATCATGTTGTCGGCGCCATCAATTGTGATTGGACTTTTCGTTTACGCGCTGATCGTCGTTCCTTCCAAGCACTTTTCGGGCTGGGCTGGCACCATTGCCTTGTCTCTCATTGCCATTCCCGTGGTCGTTCGAACGACTGAAAACATGCTCAAATTGGTTCCTGTGAGTTTGCGTGAAGCTGCATTTGCGCTGGGTGCCCCTAAATGGAAAGTTTCTACATCTGTCGTATTAAAAGCAGCTAAAAGTGGTGTCATGACCGGTTTGCTTTTGGCTTTAGCCCGTGTCAGTGGTGAAACGGCCCCTTTGTTGTTTACCGCGTTGAACAATCAATTTTTCTCTACCGACATGAACAAGCCAATGGCCAATTTGCCTGTGGTCATTTTCCAATTTGCCATGAGCCCCTACGAGAACTGGGTGAGCCTTGCATGGGGTGGCGCCTTGCTCATTACGCTGACGGTACTGGCACTCAACATCATTGCGCGTGTTGTGTTCCGTGAAAAAGTCTCAGTTTAATCTTTGAACAGATATACCCAAATGAATACATTACCTGAAACCAAAGAAATCATCTTGGAAGTTCGAAATCTGAACTTTTTCTATGGTGCTTTTCAAGGCTTGAAAAACATCAACCTGGACATTCAAAAGAATACCGTCACGGCTTTCATTGGCCCATCTGGTTGCGGTAAATCAACCTTGCTAAGAACACTCAATCGCATGTATGACTTGTACCCGGGCCAGCGTGCAGAGGGTGAAATTAATTTTGATGGTGAGAACATTCTCAACCCCAAACAAGATTTGAATTTGTTGCGCTCACGTGTGGGCATGGTCTTCCAAAAGCCTACACCGTTTCCCATGTCGATCTATGACAACATCGCCTTTGGTGTGCAGTTGTACGAAAACCTGTCTCGCAGTGACATGGACGATCGGGTGGAGTGGGCCTTGCAAAAAGCAGCTATCTGGGGCGAAGTAAAAGACAAGCTGGGTCAAAGCGGCTTGTCCTTGTCGGGTGGTCAGCAGCAGCGCTTGTGCATTGCGCGGGGCATTGCGGTCAAGCCTGCCATCTTGTTGTTGGACGAGCCAACTTCTGCGCTTGACCCCATTTCTACGGGCAAAGTGGAAGAACTGGTGCACAACCTCAAGAGTGAATACACTGTGGTCATCGTGACTCACAACATGCAGCAAGCTGCCCGCGTGTCCGATTACACGGCCTACATGTACTTGGGTGAACTCATGGAGTTTGGCGAAACAGATCAAATTTTCATGAAGCCAGCGCGTCAAGAAACTGAAGACTACATTACTGGCCGTTTCGGCTAATTAAGAAAGAGAAATCATGGACAAGCATATTTCAAGTCAGTTTGATGCCGAATTGGGCAGCGTTTCTTCGCGTGTTCTAGAGTTGGGTGGCTTGGTGGAGTCTCAAATTCGCCACGCAGTGTATTCTTTGTCACAGTTCAGTATAGAAGTTGCTGATCAAGTGATTGCCACTGAGGCGCAAGTCAATTCAATGGAAGTAGAAATTGACCGTGATTTGTCTTCCATCATTGCACGTCGTCAGCCTACAGCGCGCGACCTGCGCTTGCTCATTGCAATTTCAAAAATGACAGCCAATTTAGAACGAGCAGGCGACGAGTCCGAAAAAATTGCGCGCATGGTGAAGTCCATTATCAATAGCGGCAACTCACGTTCATTGCCCGCTTCAGAATTGCGCATTGCTGCCGACTTGGCCTCTGGCTTGCTCAGAAAAGCACTCGACGCCTTTGCTCGCTTAGATGTCACTGAGGCAGTTTCTATTTTGAAAGAAGACGATTTGATCGATCAAGAGTTCGATGGCTTTGTACGCAAATTGGTCACCTACATGATGGAAGACCCACGTACGATTTCTGCCAGCCTAGACTTGTTGTTCGTGGCCAAGGCCATTGAACGCATTGGTGACCATTCTAAAAATATTGCTGAGTTAATCATCTATGTTGTCAAAGGCGCTGACGTTCGTCACATCGCCTTGGCTGAGGTGGAGTCTGTCATCAAATGAGAAGCTTGCCGCGTATTCTGATTGTCGAAGATGAGCCTGCCATCGCAGAACTCATTGCTGTTAATTTGCGCCACAACGGCTTCCAGCCAATTTGGGCCATGGATGGCGAGACGGCCCAAAAAGAGTTAGACGACGTTTTACCCGATGTCATCTTGCTGGATTGGATGCTGCCCAAGGAAAGTGGTCTTTCACTTGCTAAAAAGTGGCGTGCAGACAAGCGGTCTCAAACCATTCCTATTTTGATGCTCACTGCCAGGGGCGATGAAGTGGACCGGGTTGCGGGCCTAGATGCCGGCGCAGACGATTACATCGTGAAACCGTTTTCTACCAAAGAGTTACTGGCTCGAATTCGTGCGGTTCTTAGAAGGCGTTCCCCTGAGCAGTCAGCGGGCCGAATTCAAATGGGTCAATTGCTTTTGGATGCAGACACTCACCGTGTGAGTTACCAAGAGCAACCCCTAAAACTTGGCCCAACAGAATTTAAGTTGCTTCAATACTTCATGACGCACAAAGAGCGAGTTCACAGCCGTGGACAACTGCTTGATCGCGTTTGGGGCGATCATGTGTTCATTGAAGAGCGTACCGTTGATGTTCATGTGAAAAGACTGCGAGAAGCTCTGGGCGGTGCTGGTAGCATGGTTGAAACTGTTCGTGGCGCTGGCTATCGCTTCACGGAAATGACTCAAACCCCAAATACAGCTTCAACTGCAACTGGCTGATTTGGCTGTTTAATAAAGCCAAGACTCTCTTATGTTCTCTCGCACTGTCAGCCTGTTCTTTTGGATGGCTGTTGCAGCAGCAGCTGGCTATTGGCTGCAACCAAACATTGGTCACCTTTTGGGAGCTTTTTTTGTCTGTCTTTTCACGGTCATGAAAGACCTTTGGAAAGGTCAAAAAATCACACAATGGCTGCGACATAACAATGTCATAGAACCACCCCAAATGGGTGGAATTTGGGGTGATTTGATTGATCGGATGCGTCGCATTCTGAAAGAGCAACGCAAGCAGACGCAAAACGAAGAACAAAAGCTACAAGATTTTTTATTGGCCATTCAAGCATCACCGAATGGCGTTGTGCTGCTTGACCCTGAGGGCAGAATTGAATGGTGCAATCAAACCGCAGCCCTTCATCTTGGCATGGATGCAAAGCGTGACCTGATGCAGCACGTTGTTCATTTGGTCCGAGACCCTGTTTTTAAGAAGTATTTCTCCAGCGAATCATACGATAGTGAAGCCATCATTGATGGTCGAAGCGGATCCTTGCAAAAGACAGTGAAACTGTCTGTTCAGTTGCACAATTATGGTGAAAACAGACAGTTGTTACTCACCCGCGATGTGACAACCATAGCGCAAGCCGATGCCATGCGACGTGATTTTGTGGCCAATGTGTCGCATGAAATTCGCACCCCATTGACCGTGATGAGCGGATTCATTGAAACTTTGCAAAGTCTCAATTTGAACAAAGACGAGCAAGACAAATACCTTGACATGATGTCAGTTCAAGCCAGTCGCATGCAGGACTTGGTCAATGATTTATTGATCCTTTCTCAACTTGAAGGCAGCACTTTGCCTTCCGTCAGTGAACCAGTTTCTTTACAAGGCTTAATGTCCAGTATTGAATCGGAGGCGCGCGGTCTTTCTGCTGGTCAATTTTTTGAAAATGAAGCACCTCAAACTTTACATTTTGAAACGCCAGATGGTGTTCAATTGAGTGGTGCTAACAAAGAACTGCACAGCGCGGTTTCGAATTTGGTCAACAATGCTGTGCGATATACGCCTTCGGGTGGAACGATCACTTGCAGTTGGGATTTGTTGCCTGATCAAAGAATTCAATGCAGTGTGACAGATACTGGCCCAGGCATTGCTTCAGAACATCTGCCTCGGTTAACTGAGCGGTTTTACAGGGTAGACCGCAGTCGCTCCAGAGAATCTGGCGGCACTGGATTGGGATTGGCCATTGTGAAACACGTGATGCAAAGGCATGGTGGCGAATTAAAAATTGAAAGTGAATTGGGCAAAGGCTCCAAATTCACGCTGATCTTTCCTGCTTCACGCGTCCTTCAGGCTAAGCCTATCCTAGTCGAAGAGGCTGAAGTGGCAGTTTGAAAGATGCTAAAAAAGAGGCCTCACAGGCCTCTTTTTTCAATACATCAAGTATTGACTTTTACCGTTCTATTTGCTGTGCTGAACCATGACAGGTTCAATGTCAAAAACAGATTGACGCTTGTCATCCACTGTGACCTTAACCCAATGTAAATTTGGACTGCCAAACGTTTGCAAGCGTGTTAAGTTGGGCAATACTTTGCTTGGGCTGTACAAGGGTTTGTCGATCTTGAAAAAGTGAGTGTCGCCGTGCACAAGTAATACTTGACCCTTGTAATTCTCGGTTTCCTTGATCACTGCTTGCAAGAACACTTGGTAGCCGCTGACTGATGGCGCCTTGCTCTCATCGGTAGCTTCTGTTTCTGGCAAGTCGAAGCCAGGATCACCTTGGAACGCTAGCAAAATACCGCGAGCATTTTGCTCTTTGGCTTTTTGAAAGCTTGATTTCAACCAATTGATATTGGCTGCATCTCTTGCCGTATATTCGGCATTGCCCTGCTCACACTGCAAGTCTGTTCGAGCGCTTTTGTTCTTGCAGTCCTTTTCATTCAAAATTTTATTGTTGTTACTACCTGGAATGTTCAAAGTCACAAACATCACGTTATTTTGGCTGAATCTTTTGTTTTCAATGTATGTGGCGTCTTGATCTTTGGGGCTTTCAAGGGGAAAAGCTTTGGGACCAAAGCTGGTGGGTTTTGCGAACATGACTTTGCGCAGGTGCGCCAATCGCTCTTGTGAATCGTAGCCACCGTTGTTTAAGCGGTGGCAGTCGGTCCACTCGTTGTCGCCGGGAATATAGACCACGGGGTGGTTCATGCCGTCAAAAAGTTTGATGGCATCCGTGAACACATTGTCTGTGCAATGTGAACTGCCATCTTTGATGTCACCCACAAAAATACTGAAGTCAAGTTTTGCGTTGTTCATGTTGGCAATGACGGCTGGCATTTTCGGCCCGTCACCTGCTTTTTGGTAGGGCATGTCGCCCCATAAACCAAAAGAAATACTTGCAGCTTGAGCCGACAGGGTCAATGCCGTGGCCAAGTAAGCGAGGCTGTAAACCAAGGATGTTTTTTTCATAAAGAATTTTGCAACATAGAAAATGAGCTTTTTAACTTACTTCATATGCATGACATTTTGATGACGTCTTGTGGTTAAGAAGTAATGCGCAAGAAGAGCTTCACGAATTTGTCATCAGAATTGTTTTAAATAAGAACAGCTTCTTTCCAAGAATGCTTTGTTCAACTCATTTGAAACCGCACCATGAAAATTAAACACACTGGCCAAAGACACAACTTTGTTTGGTATTTATGGCACCGAGTCTATCGCTCATCCTTCATTCTTGAAAAAGGCTGAGCAAAAGAATACACACGTTGGTATTCGCTACAGGTTCTAATTTTTTTCTCTCTCCAGGTTTTTTTCAAAGGCTCGCTCTGCGGGCCTTTTTTTTACAATGTCTATTTACGACGATCTCAACTTCAACAACTCTTCCAACCGGTATGTCATGTTTTGTTTTTTTCGCAACATTCGGAGTTTGAGTCTCCACTGTGAATCTCAGCTATTGAGCTTGTGCGTAGCTTGGGTCTTTGTGGGAGCCATCGTTCCGGTCCAAGCACAGCCTGAGCAAGTTTTGGGTGATTGGCAGCTGAGCACAGGTTGGCAGGATTACAGAGAACCGCAAATGAACTTGAAAGGCCCAGAACTGGGCGTGCATTGGCAAAGCCAAAGATTGGGACCGTACACCTTGGAAGCCGATGCGCATCTGGGCCTGCAAAACTACAGCAGCGTGCAGTCGGGGCGTTTGAACTCGGTGTTGAACCTTGACACCCACTGGCGAGCTCTCAGAGCATCAACAGACCAACCCCAGTGGCAGTACGGTCTGGCTTTGCACAGCCATGCCAATTTTTTCCGAGGCACGACCAGTTTG
>Ga0209553_1000475_pt1 | contig 21072 bp, 18 predicted proteins | sample LauGreFBDMM110DN_2_FD_188217 | JGI IMG/M metagenome (GOLD analysis project Ga0209553, IMG submission 188217) | Freshwater lake microbial communities from Lake Michigan, USA - Fa13.BD.MM110.DN (SPAdes) (version 2) | ecosystem: Environmental > Aquatic > Freshwater > Lake | place: Lake Michigan...
TGATAGCGCGCAACGGGCGCAGGTCGATTAACGTGAACACGTCAGGACTTGCGGCGGCGTAAAGCGGCTCAAGTCCGGCCATGTAACCGTCCTTTGGTGTGTCGGGATGGTAGCGCCAGCCAACGGGATCCAACACGGCTACGCTCGAACCTTGGCCCGGCAGGATGGCCAACGAGAAGGCGCGTCCGCCTTCCAGCGCGGCGATTTCGGGCGCCAGCACGCCAATGTCCCATGTCTCCGTCTGGCTGCGACCGCGGATCAGGTGGGACATGCCCAGCTTCATGAACACCTGCGGGGCGCGGCCGGCGGCTTTCTCTGCTTGCCAGTGCGCGACCAGGTTGGTGCGCATGTAGGTCGAGCGCCGGATGTTGGAGTCATAACCAAGTTTGAGCGCCCACAGGCGATTGATCTCCAGCGTCTCCTCAAGCGTGGCGAGGATGCTTGTGGCTTCCGCACTATGGCCTGGCCAGGCATCACGAACGGCGCGCACGAGCGCGGGATCGCCGTTGAACGCGAAGATGTATTGCGCGTTCTTTTCCGAGGCGTGTTTGGCCCATGAGGCGGTGGATGCAGCGCGCAACGCGGCTAGCGCAGCGGCCGCCGCCTTCGGCTTCGGCATGGCTTCAAGCATGGTCATCAGCAAGCAGTCGCCGCCAACCTCATAGTCGACGCCCCAGAACACAGGCTCATCGCCCTTCACAGCGGCCCGCGCCCGCGCCAGCATCTCGGCCTCTTCCTGCATGCCGAAGAAGGCAGCTTCGCCGCCCCTGACCGAGAATTGTTCGATAAGTCCGGCAACGCCCTTGCGCGCCGATGCATCGAGCGCGCCGGCCATCGGGGGTGACACTTCGATGATGAATTTCGAATAGCCAGTCGGCGCGAGCGCTTCGAACAGCTGTCCCGCCAGCATCGGGTTCTCGGCGATGCCGTGCTCTTCGCCGAGCAGGAAGAACTGCGCGGCGCGGCCTTCGGCGACCAGCTTGTCCCACGCCGGGCCGGAGAAGACGCCATTGGCATAGTTCAACGTGAGTGCGGTGGTCTTTGCTGTCTCGGTCAGGCGCTCGACCCATGTCGCTGGCGCAGCGGGGATTTGTTCAAGCTGTGGCGCCGGCTGGGCGGGAACGTCGACCTGTGATATTGCAAGTGGCGCCTGAACGTACGCCGCGAATGCCACCGCGATAATCCCGATTCTCGAAGCCCGCATGAACCCACCTCTCACCATGATCAAAGGGGTTGATCCTGAATTCTATATATTCTTGTTACTTTGCCGCTTTAACAAACTTCAAGGTCATGCGATCGCTCTCGCCAATCGCCGCGTATTTAGCTCGATCCACATCACCCAAACGATAGTTAGGAGCCAGCGTCCACACGCCTTCGGGATGCACTGTCGAATCTTTTGGATTCGCATTGATTTCTGACTTGTCCACCAATTCAAATCCTGCGGCGGTCGCCACTTCAATTACATACTGCTCAGTGACATAACCGGTAGTGCGCATAACGTCCATGCCGGCATCAGGTTTGGCGCGATGCTCAACCACGCCCAGCACGCCACCAGGTTTCAGTGCCGCATAAAATGCCGCGAAGAATTCATGTTCCTGCCCGGCCATAATCCAGTTATGAACATTGCGAAAGGTCATGGCCAGATCCGCGCTTGCAGCCGGGGCGATGGCTACTTCATGGGGTGGGTTCAGGTGGCGTACTGTGATCTTGCCGTACAGTTCAGGATCCGCAGTAATTTTTTCTTCAAACGCCTGCAGATTAGGTGCCATGTAGGATGCCGATGCATTGGGCGAGAAATGCGCGGCGTAGTATTTACCATGGTCGCGCACAAAAGGTGCAACGATTTCCGTATACCAGCCAGTGGAAGGCAGGATTTCTATCACCGTCATGTCCGCGCGCAGACCGAAGAACTGCAAGGTTTCTACCGGATGTCGAAATTCGTTGCGGGCAATATTGGTGGCGCTGCGGTGCGAGCCTACAGCCAGTTCTTCCAGCGTCAGGGCGGTGGCGCCACTGTGATTTTCGGCCGCTAAAATTTGACAAGCGAACAAGGCGCTGCCGAGTAAGAATGATGTAATGAATGCTGATTTGCGCTGCATGGGCTGGCCTCGACGTTGCTGATGGAGATAAATATTGGAGCGGGTTAGATTTTGGAACTGCTTGAATTTTGTCATGAATCCCGCGGCAAGGCTACTTCTTCAAAGGTGCCATGGGTGAGAATACGCCGGAATTACTATAGTCTTGGCGCCTGTAAATTTATCCAGATCAAAAAAAAGCCCCCGTTGGGGATTGGGGGCGAGAAGGGCACAGACCTGAGATCCTCGTATCGAGAATCCAGAATCAAGGAGATTCAAACAACAGACAGGACAGAGCGCAAAAAACTTTCATCACCTCCAATTTATGCAGGAGCAACATCCAATCGACGCTTTTGATACGCCCGCTAAAACCGATAAACCCGACACACTCGAAACGCAGCTGCGCCGTATCGAAGCGGCCAAGACTGGCAGCTATGTGAAGCGCACCGAACATCTCGATGCGGCAGGTAAGACCTTATTTATCAATCGTTTAATTCGGGAAGACTCGCCCTATTTGTTGCAGCACGCGCACAATCCCGTGAACTGGTACGCCTGGGGCACCGAGGCGTTCGCAACTGCGCAGCGCGAACACAAACCGATTTTCCTCTCTATTGGTTACTCCACCTGTCATTGGTGTCATGTGATGGAAGTCGAAAGCTTCGATAATGTGGCAGTTGCCACGCTACTGAATCAGCATTTCATCAGCATCAAATTGGACCGGGAACAGTTTCCCGACATTGATGAAGTGTATATGACCGGGGTACAGATCATGTCCGGTCAGGGTGGCTGGCCGATGTCGAATTTCCTGCTGGCTGATGGCAAGCCATTCTTCGGTGCCACCTATTTTCCAGCGGCGGGTTTTACCCATGTGCTGAAGCAGGTCGTAGATGCCTGGCAGCATAAATATGCTGAGCTGGAAAGCAGCGCTGTCCAGATCAGTGCCGCCATTGATCGTTATCTGTCCGCGCGGCAACCCGCTACTGCCCTGAGTTCGCAGTTGGAAGAATCCATGTTGCAGGCACTGCTGCAGCGCGAGGATCGCAGTTATGGCGGTCTCGCAGGGGCGCCTAAATTTCCGCAGGAACCGTTACTTTTGTTGATGCTTGATCGCGTGCGGCGCAAGCGCGAGCTGCAAACTCTGGCCTTTGTCGAACGCGCCCTGGAAGGAATGGCGTCAGGTGGCATCTATGATCAGGTGGCAGGCGGATTTCATCGTTATAGCGTGGATGCCGAATGGTTGGTGCCACACTTCGAGAAGATGCTGTACAACCAGTCGCAATTGGGACTGGTGTATTTGCAGGCATGGCAACTCTCGCAGAACCACTGCTTGCGGCGAGTCTGCGAGCAAACCCTGAACTATGTCGTGCGCGACATGCAAATTCCGGAAGGAGGTTTCTATTCAGCGACAGATGCAGACAGTGAAGGCGAAGAAGGAACCTTCTTCGTCTGGAGCCTTGCGCAACTGGAAGCTGTGTTAACAGCAGATGAGATGCAACTGGCGCGGCATGTTTACGACATCAGCGCGAGCGGCAATTTTGAAGGCGGAAACATTCTCAGTTTGCGGAAAAATCTGGCGCAATTGGCGACCAGCTCCGGACGCACAGACTTTTATCCGGCACTTGATGCAGTGCTGCGCAAATTATTCGCGGCCCGTGCACAACGCTTGCACCCACTGCGGGATGACAAACTGATCGTGGCATGGACCGGCGCCATGGTCACAACTCTCGCGCGAGCAGCGTACGCGCTGGCAAATACTGATTGGCTCGCGGCCGCAGAACGTGCCGTACAGTTAGTCTGGAGTAAAAACGTCGAGTTGAGCGCGCAAGGCTTGCACTGCCGCCGCATTTATCTCGATGGCGCAGTCTCCATCAATGGCCAACTGGAAGACTATGTAAACCTGGTCGAGGCCTTGCTTGCCTTGTTCGATATCACATCGAAGACTGTCTATCTGCAGCAGGCGAGAGCAATATTCGCCGCCGCACTCACGGAATTTTGGGACGGGGATTCCGGCAGTTTTTACCTGAGCCCGCAGCAACTCGCAGGACCACAACTGACTCGATCAAGAAGTGCTACAGATGGTGCTACCTTGTCCGCCGTGGCGACGGCACTGCAATGTCTCATCAGCTTGCAACAGCGATCTGCAATCATTGATCAGGCTAACACGTCTCTTAGGGATGACCTGGAACCAAAAATCCACGCCTGTTTCACGGCGCTAAGCGGAGCAGTGAACGAAAATCCAATGAGCCATCCGAGCGTGCTGCGAGCACTCGCCAGGCAACAGCGAGGCAGCATCGACAATATTCAATTCGCCGGCAATGGCCGCGCCAGACTCGCTGTGCGCACGCAAGCGCGGGATGACACGCAAGTGCAATTCCAGATAACGCTGACTCTGCAGGAAGGATGGCATGTGACTGCGCCCAGTGCGGACACTGCAGCGAACGATTTCGTCCCTTTGCAAATCCGGGTCGAAGCAGGCGAGGCACACTGGCAACTGGATTCCTGCGAATTTCCAGCCACAGAAAAGCAATTGCAAAACCCGGATGGAACCACGGTACCAATCTACTCAGGCGCTGTAGCAATCACTGCAAAGTTCGCCAGAACGACCCAACCAGCAGACGCTTTGTCCAATTCGATCGGTTTCCAGATACGAGTACAGTTATGTGATGAGAAGCATTGTCTGTTGCCGGAAGATCTGTTTTTTCGCAGTTGAAAGTAATACAAATATTCACAGAGGGGCGGGTCGGTACTGCTGCTCTGACTCGGTATCGGTTCAGGCAGATCAGGAATCCATAAAGCACATCGACAGCCTCCTAGCCCGAACTCGACAAAATACCTTCAAAAAATGCCGGCACAATCTCGGAAGCCTTCCCATACACATGCTCGTCAAACCCCGAGCCTGTGACTTCCAGATTCAACTCCACCGTATGCGCGCGTGCAATCTTCGCGCTCTGATAAAACCCGGACGCAGGATACACATTGCCTGACGTTCCTATCGCAACAAACAGGTCGCAGCCTTTTAGTGCCAGGTTTATTTCATGCATATGCAATGGCATTTCACCAAACCAGACAATATGCGGGCGCAGGTTTCCAGGCGAGCGACAGCAGCGACATTCAGTTTCGAAGACCAGATCTTCCCGTATATCGAACACGAGTTTTGAATTTAGGCAGCGCATCTTCAGAATTTCACCGTGCATGTGCAGCAGTTTTTTGCTGCCCGCACGCTCGTGCAAGTTATCAATGTTCTGGGTGATGAGAACAAAATTGCCGGGAAAATCGTGCTCGAATTTGGCCAGCGCGGAATGGGCAGGGTTGGGTCTGATCTCCGGAGACAAAATCTGGCGGCGACGCTGGTTATAAAATTCATAGACCAGTGGTGGATTGCGCTCAAATCCCTCCGGAGTGGCAACCTCATCCACCCGGTGGTTTTCCCACAAGCCGTCGGCGGCGCGGAAGGTTTGGATACCGGATTCGGCGGAAATACCGGCGCCGGTGAGAACCACAATCGACTGGAGAGGTTTGCGCATGCTGCGATCATAACAAGGGCATGGATTTTGCGACAGCCCGCTAGTGAATGTCTCCGCAGTCGGTATAATGCCGCAGCATCTGAATATTGCTCAGCTGCCAAAGTCTGGTTGGATCAAACAGACTTCCATCGAAGGAAAAAAATTCATGAACGCTCCCAAAATTGGCAACCTGGCACCCGCATTTACACTGACTGATCATGCCGGCAAAAAAATCAGTCTGAAGGATTACCAGGGCAAGGCTAATGTTGTGCTGTATTTCTATCCCAAGGCGATGACGCCAGGATGTACAGTACAGGCATGTGGGCTGCGCGACAGCAAGCAACAATTGGCGCAGCTGGATACAATCGGACTCGGCATCAGTCCTGACCCGGTGGCCCGACTGCTGAAATTCAGTGAGCGTGATGGCTTGAACTTCAATTTGCTGTCCGATGAGGATCACGCGGTGGCTGACAAATACGGCGTCTGGGGTTTGAAGAAATTCATGGGCCGCGAATTCATGGGAATTCGCCGCACCACGTTTATTATCGACAAGGGCGGGCGCCTGCTGCACACCATGGACAAAGTGAATACGAAAACTCATCACGCTGATGTCATCGCTATACTGAACACGCTGTAACGGAAGCGAATACCATGCAACTTAATTATAAAAAGTATTCCGATGCGGGCGAGCCATTGCTGGTCCTGCATGGTTTGTTCGGTAATCTTGCCAATTGGGGCGCTCATTGCAAAAAATTCGCTGAAACATTTGAAGTATACGGAGTCGATTTACGCAACCATGGTGATTCGCCCCATGTGGATGAGTTGAATTATCAGGTGATGGCGGAAGATGTGCGTGAATTGATGGTTAGGCTCAAGCTCAAACACTGTTACATGATCGGCCACTCGATGGGTGGCAAGGTGGCGATGCAACTCGCGCTCAGTCATCCTGAACTGATACGAAAACTGATCGTGGTAGATATTGCGCCTGTAGCCTACTCCAGCAAGACAGACGGGCATGCGCGAATTTTGCAGGGAATGGAATCCTTGAAACTGGATGAATTGCGCAATCGCAAAGATGCAGAAGAAAAATTGCAAGAGTTTGTGGAGGACGAGGTTACGCGCAAATTTATTCTCACCAATCTGACACGCAGCGAAGCAGCCGGCTTCAGTTGGCGCCTCAATCTCGACTCCATACACAAGAACTACAGCAAACTGCGGGAAAAACTCGTTGGCGATGAGCCCTATGCAAACCCTGTCCTGTTCGTGAAAGGTGCCCTGTCTGATTACATTCACCTGAAGCATGAAAAAGACATATTGCGGCTGTTTCCTGCCGCCGCTGTCAAGATTGTTATGGAGGCGGGGCATTGGGTGCACTCAGAGCGACCGCAGATATTTCAGAAACTAGCTCTTGATTTTCTGCAAGGCGGAAGTGAGTCATGACCGTACTTAGTATCAATGTAAACAAGATAGCCCTGCTCAGAAATTCTCGCGGACGCGATTTTCCACGAGTACTCGATTTTGTAGAACAGGTGCTGGATCTTGGTGTGCGAGGCATTACCGTGCATCCGCGACCCGATGAGCGCCATATAACGCGACAGGATGTATACGACATTCGGGATTTCCTGCAACAGCATCCACAGGTGGAATTTAATATTGAAGGTTATCCGTCGGACGATTTTATGCGCATGCTGCTCGAAGTCGCACCTGCGCAAGCTACGCTGGTGCCGGACCAGCCTGGCCAGCTGACTTCGGATCACGGCTGGAATATCGCAGCGAACATGGCGCTGTTGCAGTCCAGATTGACACAGCTGCGCAAGGCGGGCATTCGCAGCAGCCTGTTTCTCGATCCTGTGCCGGCTGCAGTTGCACAAGTGCTTGCAGTTGGAGCTGACCGTATAGAACTTTACACAGAAGCATTTGCGCGCCAGTTTGGCTCGGCCCAGGAGTCGGTGGTATTTGAGCAATATCGACTCACCGCCGCGCAAGCACAAAATCTCGGTATCGGCGTGAATGCCGGGCATGACCTGAATCTGCAGAATTTGGGAAAATTCCTCGAAATTCCGGATATCCTCGAAGTCTCCATTGGCCACGCATTGGTGGTTGAGTCCCTGCAAGTTGGTGTGCCTGCCGTTATTGCCCGTTATCTTGCCTTAACCGGTCAGGCAACAACCAGCTGAGGATCGGTATATTCAGGCCCGGTTCAGTCGTTGCACCTATACTGGGCAAAATGCATCTGCAATCACCCTGTCATCAACCTGCTGTTGATGAGCTGCTACCCGACGCGATTGCGAGTACATTTCCAGTAATAGCAGGAGCCAGTCGATGCGACATTTATTTGAGCAATACCAGCCGAAAATAGTCAAAGCGCAGCAAGTGTCACCAATCTTGTTCGGATTACTCGCAGTACTATTACTTGCACCTACTGCGGTGTTCGCTACTCATTTAGAGATTGCGCGCCTCGCGACCCAATTAAATATGGTCAGTGGTCAGCTCGCGTATGAATTGCGCGGTGCGGGTGCCTACTCGAGTATCCGGCAGCGCTCCGAACACCTGAGTCGTGAAGCGGCAGATCTGGCGGATGCGGTGCGACGCGAGCGCAGTTCGACGCATGTGCAGTCGCAGTTCAGGGATGTCAGCCAACGCTTTGCCAGTCTGGAACAGGCATTTCTGCGCTTGAATCGCCGTGATTTCAGCCCGTACCTGTTCAATGAATTTGATCGTATCAGTGGTATCTACACCAGTCTCAGTGCCGAATTGCATTATGCCGGCGTAGATGAGTACGCGTCGCCACTGGTGTATAACTCGCGTGAATATGGTGCGCGCAGCTATGGCCCGCGCACTTATGTTCCGGGCACCTATGTTCCGGACACCTATGCCCCGCCAGTGATAATTTATCAGCCTGTGCCAGTGCCCGATTACAGGATTCCACCTGGATTCACCACTCCGACTGCGTCGAGGCATCTGCGCGAACCGAATAACGAGCATGAGCAGCGCGCTACCGGGCGGCGTCCGCAGCAGCAACAGTTACCAAATTTTGATCACCGCAGTGCGGTGCTCGACCGCCAGTCACGCCTCGACAATCGTCGCGGAGACTCTGCTCGAGACAGACCCAGTGGTACTGTTGAAACCAGTCGCCGCAATCATTTCGAGTAGGTCTCAATCATTGCGGCGATTACTGTCTTGCTGCAATCAAGCGCATGGAATGCTTTGCAAGTTTGATTTTGCCCGGCATACGCTTACACTTGCAGCCCATGTACAAGATCTGTCCCAAGTGCGGTCATACCCGCCAGCCTGAAGACACCGCGCCAGAAGACGAATGTGCGGCGTGCTGCCTGGTTTTCAGCAAATGGCTGAAAGCACTCGTCGCGGATCATGCGCTGGAAGATGCGGTGCAAGCCGAGCAGGCTGAACAAACCTGGCAGCGGTCTCTGCATCAGTTTTTCTTCAATCCAAAGCCGGGTATAGAGCGCGGAGATTTACTGGTCTATCTGATCATTTATCTGGTGTTTTTCGCGTGGGGGATAGATTTCATCTCCATGGATTTCAGAACAAACGCTATTGGGCAATCCTGGTTTCATAACGTTAATCTTGTGTTTCATGAAGCCGGACATTTTCTGTTTATCCCGTTTGGCCGAACTGGTTCAATTCTCGGCGGTAGTCTGTTTCAGGTATTGCTGCCACTGCTGCTGGTGTTCAGTTTCCTGATTTACAACAATGATGCGTTTGCAGGTTCTATTTGCTTGTGGTGGTGTGGGCAGAGCCTGATGGACGTTGCGCCATATATTGCCGATGCGCGGGCCTTGCAGCTGCCCCTGCTGGGAGTTGGGCTGGCAGCGGACTCGCCTGGCTTGCATGACTGGGCCAACTTGTTGCGACCATGAGGCTGGTTGCAATATGACACCACCATTGCATACTGGGTTGATCTGATAGGGTCAGGTATCTTGTTATTAGCCTTGGCTTGGGGGGCATATATGCTCTATCTTTACTATCAGGCGCTCACAGAGTAATAACGGCAGGTATTCCAGCACTGAATGTGAACTGTCTCACATCGCGCTTCGTGTTTAATTCCTAGAATCACCATTGATACTGGCAATAAATCTGTGTCAGCGCAGGTGCACTGCGCCGGTTTGTAGATACAGGGTTTGCGCAGACAGCCCAAGAAAAAGGTAGTTATGAGTCAGTTGCACTGCAAACTTCCAGACGTCACTGTGACCAAGCCGAACGGTTTGTCGCAGAGCCTGTTTTTTCATGTTTATAGTGGTCCGAATGCGATTGCCTATGCACATTTAAGTTCAGGTGCCGGCAATCGGCAACGCCGACCCATTTCCCGAGCTGCACTGCCTTTACAAACTCCCGGTATCAGTTATTGCCTGAAGAAAATTGAAGTCAGCCAGAATTACCGCAACCTTGGCATCGGCACCGCACTACTGCAGGAAGTCATCAGTTTTTGTCAGGATGAAAGAATCTCGGCGCTTTACGGTGAGGCGAAGGGCGAAGTTGAAATTCTGCGCCGCTGGTATCGTGACAAGGGTTTCGAGCTGGATGCGGTAGATAATATTCAGCTCACACTCTAGATCGCGCTGCATCCAGAAAGCCTGCTTACCAGGTTCTCCGCTGCTCCAGGTAACTGTCCAAACTACTGTTCCAACTACCGCCCCATCAATTCCAGCAACATTGGCTCAAGCTGCGGCCAGACGTTCTCCAGAATTAGCCACTGCGCCTCTGCCTGGGGATGAATACCATCGCTCTGCATCAATTCCGGCTGTTGGGGAATGCCATCGATCAGGAATGGTACCAGTGGCAGTTCATGGGCAGCAGCCAGTGCGGCATATTGTGAAAAGAAGGGTTCCGTATAACGGGGCCCGTAATTCGGTGGTATTTGGATGCCCGCCAGCAATACTTCGATTCCCTGCGCCTGGGCCAGGTCTATCATCGTCGCCAGATTTTGCTGGATTAATGCGATAGGCAGGCCACGTAATCCGTCATTTCCTCCCAGCTCCAGAATAATCAGGTCCGGTTGGTAGCTCTCCAGCATTGCCGGTAAGCGTGCCAGCCCGCCGGTGGTGGTTTCCCCGCTGACACTGCCATTCACGACCTGGACCGGCCATTGTGCAGATTCCAGACGCGCTGCCAGCAGCGCAACCCAGCCTGCGTCTTCATCAATGCCATAGGCGGCGCTAAGGCTGTCACCATAAACCAGCAACGTGTATTTGGCGTCGGCAGCAACTGTCAGGGTTGGCAGCAACAAGGCAATTCCAACCAGCAATCGAATCAGAGGGGGTTTCATCGCATTAGTCATAACAGTTATTGCAGAATGTGTTAAACCGTTTCGGGATAGGCATCGTACCATACCCTGTACGCGCATTTTTTTTGAATAACAGGGACACCGCATGATAAGAACGGAGAATTTGTTAAAACGGGTCAATACCAGTGAGGGTGTCCTCACAATTTTGAACCAGGTTAGCCTGCAAATTAAACCTGGAGAAGCAGTGGCCATTGTCGGTGCGTCCGGTTCTGGCAAATCCACGCTACTGGGTCTGATGGCTGGACTGGATAGTGCTACCTCTGGCGATGTGTTCCTGAATGGTCACAGTCTTGCTGCCATGGACGAGGAGCAGCGCGCGATCCTGCGCGGGCAGCTGGTAGGCTTTGTGTTTCAGTCCTTTCAGTTATTGCCGAGTCTGACCGCCCTGGAAAATGTCATGCTGCCCATTGAACTGAAGGGCGATCCGCAGGCCCATGCCAAAGCACGGCAACTGCTGGAGCGCGTGGGTCTGGACCAGCGCTGGCACCACTATCCCAATCAATTGTCTGGTGGCGAACAGCAACGCGTGGCGATTGCACGTGCGTTTGCTACTGAGGCAAAAATATTGTTTGCAGACGAGCCCACAGGCAATCTGGACACAGCTACTGGCGCCAAAGTTATTGATTTGTTGTTTGCACTGAATCACGAATTTGCCACGACCCTGGTGCTGGTAACGCACGACGAGCGGCTCGCCGAGAAATGCAATCGCATCATCAAACTCGTTGCCGGTGAGATTGTCAGTGATGAGCGCAATGAGGAAGTGACAAGTGTCTGATGCACGCGAGTCCGCAACTTTAAATTCTTCAGAACCTGGTTCTGCAAAACAAGGATCTGTAAAACCAGGTTCTATAAAACCAGTGATGCCGCTCACTGACCATAAACCCCTGTCGAATCTGTTTCGATTGGCCATGCGTCTGTTGTGGCGCGACTGGCAAAGTGGCGAGTTGCGGCTGTTATTTTTCGCCCTGGTAATGGCAGTGACTTCAGTCACCGGCATCGCCTTGTTTACTGATCGTCTGGAAAAAGCACTGTTGCTGGAATCGGCCAATATGCTGGCTGCCGACCGGGTTTTGGGCAGTGGCCGGCAGCCACCCGAGGCCATCCTGCTGGAAGCTCAGGCCCGTGGCTTGCGCACGGCGACCACACTGTCTTTCGTCTCAATGACATTTTCCGCAAGCGGCAATATGCTGGTGGCTGCCAAAGCGGTCAGCAACGAATACCCGCTGCGCGGCGAAATCATAATCACACAACAGGCTTTCACTCGCGGCGTACCAGTTTTGAATGGGCCTCCGCCCGGTGAAGTCTGGCTGGAATCCCGCGCGTTGCCTGCCTTGGGAATCGAGGTAGGGGACTCAGTATTTGTTGGGGAAGCGGAGCTGCGGGTTGGCAATATCATCATCGCCGAACCGGATCGACAACAGGGTGGCATGGCAGATAGCGCCGGACCGCGCCTGATGCTCAATATGGCCGATGTCGCTGCCACCAATGTCGTGCAACTGGGCAGTCGCGTGTCCTACCGCTATCTGTTCGCCAGTGATGCAGCTGCCCCGCTGGACGAGTTCGAACAATGGGTAGGCGCTAACTATGAGGATCAGTACCGGCTGCGGAATGTGCGCGACGAAAGCGCCGAGATCAGCGATGCCTTGAACAAGGCTGAAAGCTTCCTCTTGTTGGGTTCCCTGTTTGCTGTCTTGCTCGCTGGTGTGGCAATAGCCCTGACGGCCAAACGCTACAGCGAACGGCATTTTGACTATGTGGCAATATTGAAAACGCTGGGCTGTACTTCCTCACAGATTTCCTTCATCTACCTGTCTGTCCAGCTTGTACTTGGTACTATAGCTATCATCGTCGGCAGTATCCTGGGTTGGATCGTGCACCAGGGCATCCTGCAACTACTCAGTTCGATTCTCCTGGTCGAATTACCACCTGCCGGATACCAGCCGTTCGTCATCGGCTCCCTCACAGCCATTATTTGTTTGCTCGCATTTGCACTGCCACCCTTGCTGGCGCTGCGCGAGACGCCACCTCTGCGCGTGTTGCGTAAAGACATCGGTCAGCAGAAATTCAGCGCCAATCTGCCCTATGCATTCGGCATATTTGGCGCGATTTTGCTGGTGTTCTGGTATAGCCAGGATTTCGTATTAACGACGGTGCTGGTGGTAGCGGTAGCCGGTATCGCTGTATTGCTCTCAGTCGTATCCTGGCTGCTGCTTCATTCCAGCGGCTCGGTAGGCATGAAAGCTGGCAGCGCCTGGAAACTTGCGATGACGGCTGCGCGCAGAAGGCGCAAGCAAAACATACTGCAGGTGATGGTGTTTTCGGTGACGATAATGTCCTTGCTGATTCTGACACTGCTGCGCACCGATCTGATTGATGACTGGCAGGCACAGTTGCCAGAGAATACGCCCAATCATTTCATGATGAATATCAGCCAATCACAAATTGCCGGGATCGAAAATTTCTTTGCAGAGAAGGGCATCGTCGGCAATACGTTCTTCCCGTTGATCAGCGCACGCGTCACTACAGTTAACGGCAGTCAGCCTGATCCGCAGGAAGCGCTCGGGTCGGATGCCGAAGGCGGTAGTCTGACCGAGGGCGGCAGCGGCCTGGATGAAGAGGCCGATCCAGCGAACGCATCTCCTGATGCTGATGTTGATGCTGATGGTGAGGCGATTGCTGCTACTGACGCCGGTACTGAAGTGGCTGACGCGACACAGGCAAATGCCGCAGGTGAGGACAATGCAGTAGGCGGCAGGCTCAGCCGACGGCAGGTAACCTGGGCGGAAAACGTACCCGCGGACAATCTCATCACTGCTGGTACATGGTGGGGCCAGAATTCCCAACCTGGATACGTGTCCATCGAACAGGAATACGCCGACTGGCTGGATCTGGAGATTGGCGATCAACTTGAGTTCGAAGTAAACCAGCAAACAATCAGTGCAGAGGTAAGCAGTTTTCGCAGTGTGCGCTGGGATAACATGCAGCCGAATTTTTTCATCATCTTCTCACCGGGAACCATTGATCATCTTGGCGCGACCTTTCTGTCCACGGTATTGATGGAGCGAGAGCAGAAAATATTTCTGAATGATCTGGTACGGCAGTTTCCGACAATTGTTGTTTTCGAAATAGATGCTTTGATTGAGCAAATCCAGACCATCATCGCGCAGGTGACTTCGGCTATTGAACTGATCTCGGTGTTGGTGCTGGTGTGCGGCGGGCTCGTGTTGCTGTCCTGCGTCAACGCCACCCTGGACGAGCGGTTTCATGAGAACGCTATCTTGCGCACACTCGGTGCTGGCAAGAAGTTGATACTCACCAGCCTTTTCATCGAGTTTGCCAGCATCGGTGCGATTGCCGGTGTGATAGCGACGCTTGGTGCCGAGGGTAGTCTGTATTATTTGCAGGAGCAGGTGTTCGAGCAGGATTTCAACTTCCATTATTGGGTATGGTTGGCTGGTCCAATGCTGGGCATGTTAATCATCGCCGGTCTTGGCGTATATTCCACGCGGCAGGTGGTCAGTATCAGTCCACTGAATGTGCTGCGCAGGGTAGTGTAGGATCGTCAGGCTGGTGGCAGCGCACTGCAAGCTAAAGTTGTGTCGCACTCACAGCGGGTTATAATCAGCGCCATCGCAAATATATTGGTATTTCCCATGTTCCATGCAAAATTCCGCGCCTCGATGCAATGGCTCAGCTTTGTAGTTGTGTGTTGTGCACCGTTAACAACGCCAGTGTCTGCCCAGATGCTGGCATCAGTTATCGAGGAAACCTGCGTGTATGGTGATTGCAACGCTGGCTTCGGCACTCTGGAACTGCGCACCGAGTTCGGCAAAGGCAAATATGAAGGCGAGTTTGTAGCTGGAGAATTCCACGGGTTTGGTCGGCTGGAGATTCCTGTATCCAATGTTGCACGCGCCTCGTTTCTCGGCAACTGGGTGCAAGGCAAGCGGCAGGGACGTGGCACCTACTGGAACGGGACTGGAAATCTTTACATGGGGCAATGGCAGAATGACATGCGGCATGGCATAGGTACGTATGTCGTCAATTTGCCAAGGTGGACCGATAATTTGTATACAGAATATTGGCTGCAACAAAACACCGAGAATTACACCGGAGATTTTGTTGATGACCATTATCAAGGCAATGGAACTTATCGATGGCAGAATGGCAGCAAATTTACCGGCGGATTTTTCGCGAACAGCAAACACGGTCCAGGAACTTTCTACTATGAAACCGGCACCGCGCGACAACAATTGTGGGAACACGGTGACTGGATAAGATAACTCCTATGAAACTGGAATCTCTCCGCCGCGAGTATCTGAAGGGCGGCCTCCATCGCAAAGACCTGACGCCTGATCCGTTCGATCAATTCAATCTATGGATGCAGCAGGCCATCGATCTGGACATCACCGACGCGAATGCGATGACGGTGGCTACTGTTGGTGCCGACAACCAGCCCAGTCAGCGCATTGTGTTGCTGAAGCATGTCGATAAAGCAGGCTTCGTGTTCTACACCAATTACGGTAGTCGCAAGGCGCAGGACCTCGCTGCCAATCCGCGCATCAGTCTGCACTTTCCATGGCACAGTATTGAACGCCAGGTAAAAGTAGGTGGCACTGCGAGCAAAATTTCCGCGGCCGAATCCCTGAAGTATTTCCTGTCACGCCCCAAAGACAGTCAGATTGCCGCACTGGCCTCGCGCCAGAGTAGCGTACTCACTTCGCGCACAGTGTTATTGAATCAGTTCGAGGCGATGAAGCAAAAGTTTCAGGCAGGTGACATGCCGCTGCCGGATTTCTGGGGTGGCTTTCGAGTAGTGCCGACCGAGATAGAATTCTGGCAGGGTGGCGCCAACCGTCTGCATGATCGATTCAGGTACAAGCGTCTGGCTGACAACAACTGGCAGATCGATCGACTCGCTCCCTAAGCAGTTTCTAAGCCGCGCGCCAGTCAGGTAATTTTTTCTTCTCCAGGATTTTCTTGAGACGTGCGTACTGCGGCAGGCCGTTACGATAAGGTGGATAGTCCTCACCCTGAATCAACGGAGTAAAGTACTTTTTAGCAGCCTCGGTGATGTGAAAGCCATCACCAGTTAGGTAATTCCGCGGCATCTTCTTCTCTTTATTCGCCACTGCCGAAAGGTTTGCCTGGCCTATGCTCCAGCTGTATTTCTTACCCTTGCCGCGCACGATTGTGGGCATGACAGCGTTCTTGCCCGCGAGCGCGAACTCCACTGCCGCCTTGCCTACCGCGTATGCCTGTTCGACATCTGTGGCTGACGCGATGTGGCGTGCCGCGCGTTGCAGATAATCGGCGACGGACCAGTGATATTTGTAACCAAGTTCTGATTTGATCATGTTCGCGACGAATGGAGCGACTCCTCCCAGCTGCACGTGCCCGAATGCATCCTTGCCGCCAGCATCAGCGAGGAAACTGCCATCAGCATTCTGCACACCTTCAGATACAACAATTGCACAAAAGCCAAAACGGGTGACGCAGGCCTTAACCTTGCTCAGGAATTTGCTCTTGTTGAACGCGATCTCAGGAAACAAAATAATATGTGGTGCATCGCCTGGCTGTTCACAGGCGAGACCGGCCGCTCCAGCGATCCAACCGGCGTGTCGCCCCATCACTTCCATCACAAATACTTTCGTGGAGCTGTCGCACATGGAAGCCACATCGAGCCCGGCTTCACGAATCGACACAGCAGTGTATTTGGCGACAGAGCCGAATCCGGGACTGTTGTCGGTGATGGGTAAATCATTATCGACAGTCTTGGGTATGCCGATGCAGGTTATTGGATAACCCTTATCCAGACTCAATTGTGCAATCTTGTTGGCAGTATCCTGGGAGTCTCCACCACCGTTGTAGAGGAAATAGCGAATGTCGTGAGCCTGGAATACTTCCATCAGGCGTTCATACTCGCGTTGATTTTCCCCGTAGGATTTCAGTTTGTAGCGACAAGAACCAAATGCGCCAGCGGGAGTATGGCGTAGCGCGGCAATGGTCTTGGCCGATTCCTTGCTGGTATCAATCAGCTCTTCCCGCAATGCCCCGACGATGCCATTCTGTCCTGCATAGACTTTGCCGATTTTGTCACGATGTTGTCTGGCGGTTTCGATTACGCCACAGGCGCTGGCATTGATGACTGCGGTGACACCACCGGACTGGGCATAGAACAGGTTTGGCTTCGGCATAGTTTTTCTGGAGGACAGACTAGAGTGAATTTGCGAATCGGCATGTTACTCGTTGGCGTCAGGCATCGCAATTGCTTGCCCAGCATTGCGTGGAGATGTAACAATCGAACCCCCTTGTTTTCTCTTTATTGTATATAAAATTATAGCCAGACAATTATCTGTGAGACTCTGCGAATGCGCTTAATTATCGGGATGTCAGGTGCCAGCGGGGTGATCTACGGGATTCGCTTGCTGGAAGTGTTAAAGGATGTGGCAGAGGTGGAGACGCATCTGGTAATGTCGGATACGGCGAAGCTCAATATTGCCCTGGAGACAGACCGCTCGGCGAAGGCGGTGATGGCGTTGGCTGACCATGTGCATTCCAACAAGGACATTGGCGCCAGCATCGCCAGTGGATCGTTTCGCACGGCGGGGATGATCATTGCGCCCTGTGCCATGAAGACTCTTTCCGCGATTACGAATTCCTATGCAGATTCCTTGCTCGTGCGCGCCGCCGATGTGGTGCTGAAGGAACGGCGTCGACTGGTGCTGGTACCGCGGGAAACACCATTGCATACCGGACACTGTGAGCTGATGTATAGAGCCAGTCAGATCGGCGCTATTATTGCGCCGCCAATGCCGGCGCTTTATATCAAACCAACCTGTATCGATGACCTGATTGATCATCACGTCGGGCGCTTGCTGGATTTGTTTGATCTGGACCCGGGGCTGGTACGGCGCTGGCAAGGGACTCGTGCCGCTGCCAGTCAGGAAGAGTAAAACGGCGGGAACTTGCGGGCAACACACTACTCGAATCACCATACAAGCAATGCAATAATAAATCTGGACGTGGAGGAGTATGTTATGACTATTTCAAGCAACCTGCGCTGGGCTATCTTTACCCTCATTGGCACCTTGTTCAGCGCGACCAATCTATTCGCACAGACTGTCATCAATCCCACCAATGAACATCCCAATCCATATCGCACCATCAACGGGTTTTTTAAATTGCCCGATGGTCGTGAGTGGGGTGCCAGCAGCACCGTTGATATCGATCCTGATGGTGAGTCGATCTGGATTGCCGAACGCTGCGGCGCCAATTCCTGTTCGGGTTCGAATGCAGATCCGGTGATGAAATACGACAAGGATGGCAATCTGCTTACATCCTTTGGTGGTGGCATGATGATCTGGCCGCACGGTATTCATGTGGACCGTGAAGGTAATGTATGGATTGCAGATGGACGGGCAGCGACCGAGGCTGAGTTGCAGCAGAATCCGGAGGCCGCAGGCAAAGGCCATGTTGTGTATAAATTCAGCCCGGCAGGTGAGGTATTGATGACTCTGGGTCAACCCGGTGTTGCCGGTAATGGCTCCGGAGGTGCTCTGTTGCATGAGCCGAATGATGTGGTCGTTGGACCGGACGGTGCAATTTATGTGGCAGAAGGCCACAGTGGACAGGGTGCCGATGCCGATTTAACCACCGTAGCGCGCATCGTGAAATATGATAGCGCCGGCCGTTTCCTCGAATCCTGGGGCAAGATCGGTACCGCACCCGGAGAATTCCGCACGCCCCATGCGCTCGCATTCGATTCCCAGGGGCGCTTGTTTGTGGCCGATCGCGGCAACGTGCGCATCCAGATTTTTCAGCAGGATGGCACCTTCGTCACTGAATGGAAGCATTTCGGTCGACTGAGCGGAATTTTTATCGACGCCAACGACGTGTTGTACGCTGCCGATTCTGAATCGAGTGCGACTTCCAATCCGGGTTGGCAGCGTGGCATTCGCATTGGCAGCGCGGTTACCGGCCATATCTTCAGTTTCATTCCGGATCCCGCAGTAAATCCCGGTGGCACGAGTGCTGCCGAAGGAGTGGCTGCTGACATGCATGGCAATGTGTATGGTGCTGAAGTTGGACCGCGCCAAATTGTTAAATACGTACGCAACGATTAGGTGCGACAATGAGTCGGAGCTATTATTAAAGACTATTATTCACGGCTATTATTAAAAACAGGGAACCGCAACCAATTGACGGCGATGAATGGTTGCAGTTGTCAGCGCCGGATTTCTGGGTTGCAAGAGGATGTTTAACATGCGTAATCTGATCGCGATTGTGTCAACCAGTCTCATATCCATGTCATTGGTCCAGGGTCAGGTGAGCCAACCGGACTGGGCGGCTGTGGAAACTGAAACCATGCAGCATTTCCGCGCACTGCTGCAGATCAATACCAGCGATCCGCCCGGACGCGAATTACCGGCAGCCGAATACTTGCGGGATGTGTTGGCTGCGGCCGGCATTAGCGTGGAGCTGCTGGCGATCAATCCGGACCGTCCAAATGTGGTGGCGCGGTTGCAAGGCAACGGCAGCAAGGAGCCACTGCTGCTCATGGCGCATACGGATGTCGTGAATGTAGACCTGGACAAATGGACCTTTCCACCATTCAGCGCCACCATTGATGATGGTTATGTGTATGGTCGTGGCGCAGTTGATGACAAGGACAATCTCGCCGCAGCATTAATGGTGATGCTGGAATTGAAACGGCAGAATGTCAGCCTCGATCGTGACGTCATATTTCTTGCCGAATCTGGTGAAGAGGGTGCTACCGAGAATGGCATCGAATTCATGGTGCGTGAACATTTTGACAAGATTGAAGCGGAGTTTTGTCTGGCCGAGGGTGGGTCAGTCGCGCGGGCCAATCGCGAAGTGCAGTACGCCGCCATCCAGACCGTGGAGAAAATTCCATATCGTCTGGATCTGGTTGCAACCGGCGTCGCCGGCCACGGGTCGGTGCCATTGCAGACTAATGCAGTGACGCGACTGGCCAAGGCCGTGGCCGCGATTGCCGACTGGCGCTCGCCGATTCGCCTGAATGAAACGACGGCAGCGTACTTCGAGCGCCTCGCTTCCATCTCACCAAGTGATGCAGCCCAACGTTATCTCAATGTGCTGGATCCGGGTTTGGCCGGTGAAGTAGATGAATATTTTCTGGCGAACGAGCCGCGCCATGCTTCCATGCTGCGCTCATCGCTCTCGCCGAATCTGTTTGAAGCAGGCTACCGGATTAATGTAATTCCTTCCGAAGCCCGCGCCAGCGTGGATTTTCGGGCGCTGCCTGATGAAAACATTGCTGAATTCGTCGAGGCTGTGCGGGGTGTAGTCAATGATCCGGCAGTCGAGGTGAGCATCGGTGTGAGGAATACCAGACCCAGTGGTGAGACCAGCATCAATACCGCCGCGTTTGCGACGATTGAGAATGCGATTAACAGTCACTATGGGGTGTTAACGTTGCCGACAATGAGTACCGGAGCTACGGATATGGCCTATCTGCGGGAAAAGGGCGTGCAGTGTTATGGCATTGGCCCGACAATCGATACTGAAGATGCTGCGCTTGGCTATGGCGCCCACAGTGATCAGGAGCGCATACTGATCAGCGAATTACACCGATTCGTGCGCTTTAACTGGGATGTGGTAGTTGAGTTGGCAGCCTCCAGATAGCCAGGAATGTCCCCTCAGGTTTATTGGTGGAAAAGGTATTGCCCGCAAATGACGGCAGCATGTCGGCAAGAAAAAAGGGCGAATCAGGGTACAAAATGTGCTCTGCTTGGCGATATAAAGATTTGAAGGGTTGACTGAATGCTACGTCAATGACAGTGTTGCCGCCATGGTTTTAGGGTCATGGTTTTAGGGCCATGCTTTTAGGGTCATAGTCTTGCGACCCGCTATTAAAATTCGATAAACCAAGACGACGATAACAAGAACACATTCACGCGAGAGACCGATATGCTTAATACAGGAACAGGCTTCGCCAGATATTCAAAAAACTGAGTTGGTTTGTGGCAATAATCTGGTTAGTGTTATCAGTGCTGACCTTCACCGGCGGTGGTGAGAATTCCGTATTGAACGGATTCCTCTGGATGGCAGGCGCCGTGGCTTTCGCTATCTCAGCCATGTTTATTGGTAAAAGCGCTGCCACAACTGCCGCCGCCAATGACGATCCCACTGGCGGTTAGTCAAG
>Ga0209553_1000476_pt1 | contig 21052 bp, 20 predicted proteins | sample LauGreFBDMM110DN_2_FD_188217 | JGI IMG/M metagenome (GOLD analysis project Ga0209553, IMG submission 188217) | Freshwater lake microbial communities from Lake Michigan, USA - Fa13.BD.MM110.DN (SPAdes) (version 2) | ecosystem: Environmental > Aquatic > Freshwater > Lake | place: Lake Michigan...
TTGCGTGATGGAGTTTTTGATATTGAATCACAGACAAAATCCAGTTATAAATTTAATCCAAGAAAAATAGACTTCATCAACTACAGCGCTGTCAGCGTCCTGATCTGAAGACGGAAATCTCCTTCTTGTTTGTCCGCGATTAGTATTCCAAACTCGCTGACCTTTTAAAAGTGCAGACAATAAAATATGAATCGAATTCAATCCCGATGCGCCAAAGCAAAGTGATCGCCGCGCCAGAACTCAATTTGATGTGCCAACTGATGGTCAATCATGGCTCGACCACCCAGTACCCGCAGTTTGCGTTCTTTCGCAGCAAACATGAGTTCAGTGTCTCGGGCTGCAATGATGTCGAAAAATACCGCATCGTCTTGAAGGGAGTCAGCGTCGAATGGTGAGGGGTCACCTTTGTGAAGCCCCATGGGTGTCGCATTCACTGCTAACCCGGCCCTGGTTAATGCTTCTGAACTATTACCCAGTGCGATGTTAGGAAACATACGTTGCAAGGAATGCAGCAGGACACAGACGCGTTGCTTGTCAATATCAACGACATCAATCGTTGTGAACCCTACTTTAGCAAGTGCAAAAGCAATCGCTGTTCCAGCACCTCCGGCACCTGCAACGAAGACTGGTCGAGTAACGTCTAGCATTTCTTGGGTACGCAACGCATTCAAGAACCCGATGCCATCGGTGTTGGTACCTGACCAAATTCCTTTTTCTTCTAACCGAAGTGTATTGACCATGCCAGATACACGAGCCTCTTCAGTAACCCATTGGCAAAGAGAGAATGCCTGTGCTTTATGAGGAATGGTCAAATTAACACCCTGCAGGTTAGTGACCCTTGCCAATTGTTTTAGCGTTGCAGCAAGGTCCACAGGGTCCACACCCATGGGCACCATCAACCAATTCAGTCCTCGCTCTGCAAATGCTGGGTTATAAGCACTCGGCGCAATCACGTGGTCAACTGGAGATGCAAGCACCGGAACTAACTTTGTCTTGCCGCTAAGATCAGTCAACATTGGTTTATCCCTTGACGGCACCAGCAGTCAGTCCGCTGACCAAATAACGTCGAACTAAAAGTGAAAAAGCCAGAACTGGCGCCATGACCAAAGAACCGCCAGCAGCAATTTTCCCCCACTCCCAACCCTCGTAATTCATAAAGTTCACCACTGCAACAGGCGCAGTGCGAGCATCAGTGCGTGTGAGGATGAGTGCAAAGAAAAAGTCATTCCAAGCATATAAAAAACATAAAATTGCTGTTGCAGCGATCCCTGCTGAGGCCACAGGCATGACGATTTCAGCAAATACCGTGGGAAAGCCAGCGCCATCCATTAGCGCTGCTTCCTCAAGTGAGGCCGGAACAGCATCAAAGAATGGTTGCATCATCCAGATGACTAACGGTAGATTGAATGTCATGTAGATAAGAATCAACCCGGTGCGAGTATCAAGCAGGCCCAGCCAGCGGTAGGCTAGAAAAAACGGGATGGTGAATGCAATGGGCGGCGCCATGCGGGTCAGGAGAATGCCTAAGCCTAAACCGAATTTTCCGCGCCCGCTCCAGCGTGACAATGCGTATGCAGCGGGAATGCCCAAAAGAAGTGCCAGAGCGGTAGAGGCGGTGCTAGTAATCAAACTATTCACAAAAGACTCTGGAAATCCATCCTTCCACAAGCCAACGTAATGCTCAAGAGTGGGTGTGAAAATAAGTTGCGGTGGGAACTCCAAAATCAGGGGGGTCGGCTTGAACGACATCTGAAGTAGCCATAAAAAAGGCGTTAGCATCAAAATAAGCAGTAAAGGAACTGCCCAGAAAATTATGTGTTTTTTCATTCTATTGACTGGGTCGTGCGACTTGCGCGCATCGCCGCCCAGCTGATTAATACGGTTAAAGATAAAAGCACCACAGTGATCGCGCTGGAGTATCCCAGCTCACCGAAATTGAATGCCACTAGATAGGCGTAATAATTCGTGACCTCAGTCACAGATCCTGGCCCGCCACCTGTCAAAAGAAAGATTAACGGAAAAGCTTTGATGCTATCTATCACCCTAAATAAGGTGCAGACCAATAAAACTGGAGCAATATACGGAAGAACAATGTGCCAAAAAACACCTAGCGAGTCAGCACCATCCATGCGTGCCGCTTCAACATACTCAGTTGGCAAAGTCTGAAGAGAAGCTAGAACCATTAGAAAAGTGAAAGGTGCCCATTCCCATGTGTCTGCAATGACGATGGCCCAAAGGGCAAAGTCAACATGGGTCGTTAGCGAAGGCAACACAATACCCATTGCTTTAGCTGCGTGATAAATGGGACTGATGTCGGGGGTGTAAATCAGCTTCCAAATAACGGCGACGACAATGGGCGGCAATACCATGGGTATGACAAACAGATGTCGTAAGGACTGCCATCGTCCCTGACCGGCATGCACCAGCAAAGCCATTGAAGTTCCAATTAAAACCTGCAGCGTCACGGTGTACAAACTTAGCCTGGCTTGAACCCACAAGGAGCCTTTGAATCGCTCGTCGCTTAGCAACAAGGTGTAGTTTCGAAATGGATCAGAAAAGTCTGTTAAGGAGCCCGGATTGACCAATGCTCCAGGAGTCAAACTGGTGATGATGAGGAACAAAGTTGGAAGGCCAGCCACCAGCACCAGAAAGAGGAGGCTGGGGGCAATGGCCTGACGCGCAAAACGGCTACGCTGGCTTTCGTATGAAACTGAGGCCACGGTGGAGCAGATTTAAACCTTAGCTCCACTGCGCCGCAAGCTGCTTAGCGCAGCTTCCTGTGCAACGCGCATTGATTCAGCAGCTGGCATTTGTCCTGAAACAACACGTTCGACTGCTTTGTTCACCACATCGCCCATTAACGGGAATTCCTTAACCGTGCGATAAGCCATGTAATTGCGGCCTACAGCAGGTTGTTGCAAAACATCAAGGTAGAGCTTGCCAATATCTTGACCATTGATCGTGTTAAGACGCTTGTATTCAGCACTCTCAATGATAGAGCGGCGGCAGATGGAGGCATGGCCCGTGTCTTTCACAATGCGTGCCGAGAGTTCCGGACTCAACGCCCATTGAATAAATGCCCACGCGGCTTCCTTATTTTTTGCATTTTTTGGAATGCCCAAACCTTGGCTATTTGAGGCAGGAAAGTCGCCCCTTGGCCCTGTAGGCATTCGTGTAACGAGAGCGGTTTCTTTGACTTTACTGTCCGGCGAAGTGAGCATCGAAGTGACCCACGAACTAGAATGAATAAATATATTGGAGCGTCCACCAATCAATGCAGCTCGCGCCTGATCTTCGGTGTAACCAAGAACACCCTGAGGACTGTATTTGGAAAGTAGGCGGCTGTAATAATCAACCGCCTGTACTGCAGCTGAACTGTCCAATGTTGGCCTAATGTCGTTGGGTGGGCTTGCAAAAATATCGCCACCGAAACCATGTATATAAGGCGGCAGGAACCAGTGGTGGAGATTCGAACTCACAAAGCCTGTCACATCTTGTTGTCCATGTATCCCATCGGCCACCTTCATTAAGTCATCAAACGTTTTGGGTACAGACAAGCCACGTTTTTTCATGAGATCCATCCGACTGATCCCCATCAACATCGCGCCTCCTTCCCATGAATAGCCAAACGTTTTGCCATCTTTGTCGGTGTATGGAACTTGTGCGCCTTTGACAAAGTCGTCGGGATTCCAGCTGGCGGGAGTGAGTTTGCGATCGCCAGTAAAGTCGTCAAGATTGGTCAGCAGCCCTGCTGAGATCCAGCGAGCGGCCAAGATGAAAGTGACATTGCAGAAGTCCCAAGAGCTTCCTCCACTCGACAGCTCCAAATCGGCTTGTTGGTTGTAAACGGGAAAGGCAGAAAGTTGCAGATCAACCGTCATACCGGTTGCGGCTTCAAACTCTGGAATGTACTTTCTCAAATGGTTGAAGAAACCGTGTTGATAGGCAGCACCCCGAAGCTTAAGTCCGGCAAATGGCTTACTTTGTGCAATTGCTGGCATGCCTAAGCTTGCACCTGCAGTGACGCCAGCGGCTTGTTTTAATAGCGTGCGACGGGAAAGCGGTTTGGGGGTTAAGTTTGGGGTCATTTTGAGTCTCCTGAGTTAGTCATCAGATCATTTTGAAATTTAATTTTGACTGACAAATAAAAATTGCAAATAAGTGGAAACCCTCAAAATAAATCAACAATTTTCAAGATACTATGGTTCTATGAAATCTATTTGTATGACTAATAAAGACAAATTCAGATCAAGTCTGCGCTGGGAAAGTGATGTTGGCGCGTTATGAGTAGTTCTGCCATATTCGAGCGCAAAACAACCCATTCCGTGACAGAAATGCTTGCCCGTCGTGTAGTTGAGGGCGAGTGGGGTGAGGGACAAACATTGCCATCAGAACCCGAATTGGCACTAGAGTTGGGAGTGGCGCGTACGTCTGTTCGCGAGGCTTTGATGCGAATCAAAGCCAAGGGTTTGTTAGTTTCTAGAACTAAAACAGGAACGCGTGTACTACCTCGCTTGCAATGGAACATGCTGGACGAAGATGTGCTGAGGTGGGTATGGAGCGGGCAAGACAAGTTGGTCGCGGCGCAGCACCTCATGCAACTTCGCAGAATTGTCGAACCAGCTGCTGCAGAAATTGCAGCAGCAATTGCCGAGGATACCGCAATCGCCTCCATCGAACGTGCTTATCACAACATGGATGCCGCAGGACTTGATCGGGTGGCCTATGCTGGGCCAGATCTTGAGTTTCATCGAGCCATTTTGGTTGCTACAGGCAACCCCTTTCTGGTCGCTTTTGGCAATGGGATTGAGGCTGCGCTACGCATGTCGTTTGAACTTTCTACCCGCCAAACTGGCGCACCACGTAACAGCCTTCCATTGCATCGAGACGTACTTGACGCTATTTGGGCGCGCAAACCGGAACAAGCAAAAGAGGCTATGAAAATACTTTTGGGCGTCACAGAATCTAACATTCAACGCGGGTTAGCTAACCGCGCGACATAAGCCAGTGGGCTGCACATTCATTCCATACCGCAAAGTTTTATGACCGATATTCACCTCAAATCCATTACGAAGAGCTTTGGAGATGTTGAAGTTATCCCCCATCTAGATCTCCACATTCCCGATGGCAAATTCACCGTGTTATTGGGCCCTTCTGGATGCGGTAAAAGCACTTTGTTGCGCATGATCGCTGGGCTTGAAACTCCTAGCGGCGGGCAGGTACTTCTTGGTGATCGGGTCGTTAACGACGTTCCTCCTTCTGAGCGAGGATGTGCATTGGTATTTCAGAATTACGCACTTTACCCGCACAAAACTGTGCGACAGAACTTGGCCTTTCCACTTCGCATGGCCAAAGTCAGTCAAGCAGAACAGGATCGCTTAGTGGAAGAGACCGCCCAAATGTTGGAACTCACGCCTTTGCTTGAGCGTTATCCTCGGCAACTTTCGGGTGGGCAGCGGCAGCGCGTTGCTATGGGGCGTGCGATGATCCGCAAGCCAAAGGTCTTTCTTTATGACGAGCCCCTTTCCAATCTTGACTTAGAGCTAAGAGTTCGACTCAGACTGGAAATTGCCCGAATGCAGCGTCAATTGAAATCAACAGCGGTGTATGTGACCCACGATCAAACTGAAGCAATGACCTTAGCAGACCAGATTGTTGTACTTAGAAAGGGGCATATAGAACAGGTTGGTGCGCCATTGGATTTGTACCGCAAACCCGCCAATTTGTTTGTGGCTGGATTCATTGGAACCCCTCGTATTAATTTGTTCACAGTAGACCGTTGTGAAGCAATGGGAATGAGTACAGTTTTGCATTTTGGCGCTACCCAGTTAATGATACCTTTGTTATTGCCGTCCGATACTCGAACAATTGGCTTTCGTCCTGAGCAGGCAAAGCCGGTACCAACGGGTAGCAACATACCAGGACATGTGCTATTTGAACTGCAGGACTGTGAAACCCAGGCTGTGGAGCACTTAGGTGACCGAGCTTACTGCTACCTTCGATCAAACATGGGAGAACTTGTTGTACTTGCGCTTGATGTCGATTCCTCATTCCACGGTAGGCTCACGCTCGCCATAGATGTCAGTGCATTACATTTTTTTGATTCTCGAGAAGCAGCAATTAAATTTGAATAACTCAAGAACAAGGTCTAAGTTGAAATTTGCAAATTTCGAATTACTAAGTTATTTAAAACACAAACTGAAAAAACATCAATGATGACTTCTAAGCAACCGCACATCATTTTCATAATTACAGATCAGCAACGCTATGACACTATTGCAGGCTTGGGCTATCCCTTTATGGAGACCCCCCACCTTGACAGGCTTATCAAGGAGGGTACGCACTTTACACAATGCCATGTTGCTGGGGCCTCATGCGTTCCTGCCAGGTCAAGTCTTTTTACAGGCTACTATGCGCACACTACAGGTATCTTAAAAAATGCAGATACTTGGCGGCACACTTGGGTAGAAAATCTGGCGCAAGCGGGGTACACATGCATCAACGTTGGCAAGATGCATACATGGCCATTAGACACACCGGCTGGATACCACCAAAGATATGTTGTTGAAAATAAAGATCGATTTTTAGAAGGTCGCTTTTTCTTTGATGACTGGGACCGCTCACTTGCAGCCAGAGGTTTGGTCAAGCAGCAAAGACTGCAGTACCGAAAATTTCCGGACTATCGTGAAAGAATGGGTGCGTTTGAATGGCTGCTACCCTCAGATGCACATTCAGATAATTTTGTAGCTGACAGGGCTTGCTGGTGGATTGACACGGCGCCTAAGGCGGAACCTTTATTTTTGCAAATTGGATTCCCAGGGCCACATCCTCCTTACGATCCCACGCCTGAATACCTCAGCAGGTACATGGACAAGCAATTGCCCATTGCAAAGGTGACTGAAGCAGATTTGGCAGGACAGCCAGAACCCTTCCATGTATTGCGCGAACACAACGTTGAAATAGACCACGACTCGGTTGTGCATCAACTTGAACCAAGCGATGAACATCGCCATCGTCAACGGGCCCATTACTTAGCCAATGTCACCATGATTGACGATGCTGTTGGAAAGGTCCTTGAATCTCTAGAAAAGAAGGGCTATTTGGATGATTGCATCATTGTCTTTACTTCAGACCATGGCGACTGTTTAGGAGATCACGGACACAGTCAAAAGTGGACCATGTATGAGCAGGTGACCAAAGTCCCAATGATTTTGTGGGCTCCAGGCAAAGTGCCAGCAGCGCAGAAATCAGACGCGCTGATTCAGGCGATGGACATCGTGCCATGGCTGCTAACGCAAGCTCGTGCCAATCTGCCAGAGGGCATGGAAGCAGTGTCTATCGAGCCTGTGTTTAAAAACCCTGATTGGCCCGGACGTGAAGCCGTCTTTTGCGAGCAAGGCCGAGACAATATTTTGACGGATGTTGAGTTCATGACGATGGTCAGGACCAAGCGTTATAAGTTAGTCCATTTTTTAAATGAAGATTTTGGACAACTCTTTGATCTTGAAAACGATCCAGAGGAAGCAAACAACCTTTGGTCATCTACAACCCATGGCGCTGTTCGCCAAGAGTTGATGGACAAACTATTGCTTTGGCGCATGCAAAGTCAAATTAGAACGCAGAACGTTTTTCGCGAGCACCGTTGATCAATCAAGGAGACAAAAATGCATTTTAAAAAACTTGGAATTTACTTGGCACTTTTAAGCGGTGCAATTTTGGGCAATCCTGCAGTTGCACAAGATTTCCCCAATAAACCCATCCGAATGGTTGTCGGATTTCCTCCTGGCGGAGGCATCGATCAGTTAGCTAGAATTTTGGCGGAAGGGATGTCTAGCCAGCTTGGGCAAAACATCGTTGTGGACAACAAGCCTGGTGCTGGGACTGCAATTGCATCTGCAGAAATTATGCGTGCGCCAAATGATGGTTACACCATTGGACTTGGAAATGTGGGGCAGTTCTCCGTTTTAGAACATATTTCAAAACAACCCATTGTTGACCTGCCCAATAAGTTGTCGCCCATTGGTCAGGTGGGTTATGCGCCATTGGCGCTTTTTGTACCAGCCACTTTGAACGTCAACTCAACAGCGGAGTACTTGAATTTATTGAAGTCACAACCCAATACTTTGAGCTACGCTTCTGGTGGTAATGGTCAGATTACGCACCTTGCATTTGAAATGCTGAAATCTGAAGCTCAAGTCAAAATTCAGCATGTCCCCTACAAGGGGAGTGGACCCGCTTTAATCGATTTAATGGCAGGCAGAGTAGTTGGAATGATAGATGCGTTGGGTGCTGGAATGCCCCATGTCAAAAGTGGCAAACTCAAAGTATTGGCTTTAACTGCGGCCGATCGCGCACCAGAGTTTCAAACAATCCCTACCTTCAGGGAAGCGGGTTTGAAAAACTACGTCGTCACGGGTTGGCAAGGCATGGTAGCGCCGTTGAATACACCTGCTGCCGTCGTGCAAAGATTGAATCGAGCCTTGAATGAAACTTTGAACAAAAAAGAAATTCGAGACAAGATGATTGGTTTAGGTTACTACCCAACACCCACAACGCCGGATCAGTTTGGTGTTTTTATGAAGGCAGAGTCTGTGCGTTGGGGAGCTCTGTGCAAGGAGCTCAAGATTGAGTCTGATTGAACATGGTGTCGAATTTAACTCCAAATCATTGCCTGATAACAGGCGGGCCACGTGGCATCGGTCGTGCTACAGCTTTGCTTGCTGCTCGATCGGGTTATGACATTTCTATTGTAGGAATAACAAAAGCGAGTGTGCATGCCAAGTCATTAGCTGATGAAATAGTGGCGCTTGGACGCCGGGCAGTAATTCTGCAGGGAGACATGTCTAACGAAGATGACATTTCTCTTGTATTTGATCAAGCCGTTAAATCATTAGGCCCACTTACTGGCTTAGTAAATGCAGCTGGAGTGGGATACACCAGCCGTGTATCAGAGTTTGACGGTAGAGAACTAACTCGTTTGATGGCTGTTAATGTCATTGGATTAATGCTGTGTTGCAAAGAGGCAACTCGCAGAATGTCTACTGCGAAAGGCGGGCAGGGTGGTGCAATTGTAAATATCTCTTCAATGGCAGCAACTATTGGAGGGCGGCCTCTTGCGAGCGCTTATGCTGCATCTAAAGGCGCAGTAGATGTGTTTTCAACAGGCTTCGCGCGCGAAGTTGCGTCCCAAGGCATTCGTGTGAACGTCGTTAGGCCTGGCGTCATTTCGACTGATATGACCGCAAAAATAGTTGGCAACCCAGAGCTATTGGCTAAGGTCGAGGCTTCTATTCCTATGGGAAGAGTAGGTACTGCCGATGAAATTGCTAACTCCGTTGTCTGGTTATTGTCCAAACAAGCATCGTTAATTACTGGAGCTCATCTTAATGCTGGTGGCGGCGGCTTTAATGTTGCGGGTTTTCACGGAAATTGATGCCATATAAATTTATATGTAATTTTAAAACTTAACTTTTCGGCCAAAGAATAACGATAACGAAAGATAAATATAAAAATGAACTACTTTAAAAAACCTTTTTTCCTCACGTTGATTTTTTAGCCATCAAATCAGTCCCAAGGTGTTAGCATCAAAAGTGTATGAAATTTCTTGGGACTTGATGAATGGCTGCATCTAGTTTGTTGGCTTTGATTGACGATATTGCCATGTTATTGGATGACGTGGCTACCATGACTAAAGTGGCAGCGCGTCAAAGTGCTGCATCTGCAGATGATGTCGCAGCTATGACGCAATTAGCTGCAAAAAAGACCGCTGGAGTTTTAGGTGATGACCTAGCCCTCAATGCTCAACAAGTCACAGGCGTCAAGGCTGATCGTGAGTTGCCAGTCGTTTGGGCAGTTGCCAAAGGATCATTGCTAAACAAAGTAATCTTGGTGCCAGCCGCATTGGTGATCAGTGCCATTGCGCCATGGCTGATCACACCCTTATTGATGTTAGGTGGACTTTTTTTGTGTTTCGAGGGCGCAGAAAAGTTGCTTCATACCTACTTGCAAAGTAATGATGACAAAGAAGCACATCATGCCCAGTTGGCACAAGCCGTGGCCAATGAAGAAATTAACCTGCTGGAATTTGAACAAGACAAAATCAAAGGTGCTATTCGCACTGACTTTATTTTGTCAGCGGAGATCATAGTGATCACATTGGGAACTGCTGCTGCAGCCAGCTTTGGTCAGCAGTTGGCTGTTTTGGTGGGTATTTCGGTAATCATGACCGTGGGTGTTTATGGGCTGGTTGGAGCCATAGTCAAGATTGACGATGCGGGTTTGTACTTAATCAATCAAGGCAATGCAGCTCTTAAAGCTGTGGGTCAAGGGCTGTTGGCCTTTGCTCCATTGCTCATGAAAACCTTGTCAGTGCTGGGCACAGCTGCGATGTTCTTGGTCGGTGGCGGCATCTTGCTGCACGGTATCCCAGCTCTTGGTCATGCAGTAGAAGATTGGTTTCTCGGAATGGGCTGGATTACGGATCTATTGAGTAACTTGGCTGGTGGTGTGGTGGGACTGATCGCCGGCGCAGTTGCTGTAGGTGCTTGGCAACTTCTTCGTCGATTAAAAAAGTAAGCCTAAAGCCTTGCACCAGCAGCGCACTAATTTGGTGCCAGTTGCTTTGGCCTTTTCCGTGGCACAAACATTCGGTTCGTGACAGATAGGGCAGCGGGTCGGGTCAAGGGTGAACATAAGCCTTAAGCCTATCAGCTTAGAAAGGCGTTTTCATTCCCAAATAAATTTAGGAAAAGAAGACTAAAGATGAGACTATATGACCTTTGCAAATAATTCATAGACTATGACGGGCTTAGATTCAAACCTTTCTCAGGTCCTTCAGCTTATTGCCACTGAGCTTGCCTTTCTTTCTCCGGAATCACCTGAACCCCTAGTAGTTATTTCGGGTGCACTGGCCACGCTGGCGCAAAGTCCCATGTTGCTAAGTCATCAAGAAGCTTTGAGTCAGTTGCGACATGAGCGTGAATGGATTGATCGAGTTCAATCCGGACAGGTTCAGATGCTCGAAGCGGATGTGAAGCGATTGCAAGTCACCTACTCAAGTCTTGAAGAAGCGTTCTATGCCCCGGTTGCACCCGGATCAACGATAGCTCAAGCGACCTCACCCCCGCAACCCATACCCGTGGAAGCCGATCAGCAAAAAGAGCCCACCATCATTATTCAAGATTCGGATGATCTTGAACTGATGAATGAGTTTTGCAACGAAGGCCGTGACTTGCTCGAGCAAATTGAATCGGGGGTGTTGGTACTGGAGACCCAACCTCAGCACAAGGACATGCTTAACCAAGTGTTTAGAGCCTTTCATACCTTTAAGGGAGGCGCTGGATTTCTGGGGTTAGCGCCGGTTAATCATTTGGCGCATGAGCTTGAATCCCTGCTAGATGCTGCCCGCAATGGCCGCATTGACATCACTCCTCGCGTGATTGATTTGATTTTGACCGGTGGTGACGCCATGCGTCAGTTTGTCGATCTCATCAGTCAACGATTGGCGCAAGCGGATAAATCCCAAGCGATTCAAGTTCCTGTTTTGGCGTTGATGGCGCGCGTCAAAGCCTTTTTGGCAGGTGAAGATGAACCGGCGCCTAAGAAAATAGACCAACTAGTGGCGCCCGAACCCACCGTTGCGGTGAAGCAAGAAATCGAATCAATACCCACACCCAAGGCCACTGTCGCACCGCTTAAAAAAAGCAGTGACGCGTCGCATCCCGAAGGTTTGGTGAACTTTGTCAAACTGGATACGCAAAAACTAGATCAACTGGTGGACTTGGTGGGTGAATTGGTGATTGCGCAGTCCATGGTGGTGCAACACCCGCATGTCAAAGAATTGGAGTCTGGAGGATTGGCACCACATTTGCGCTTGCTTGCGCGCATCACCAGCGACTTGCAGCACAACGCCATGTCTTTGCGAATGGTGCCTATTCGTGGTGCGTTTCAAAAAATGTCGCGTTTGGTGCGAGATCTCTCGGTCACGCAACATAAAAAAGTGCATTTGCAGTTGCTGGGAGAAGACACGGAAATCGATCGCAACATAGTGGAAGAGTTGGCTGATCCATTGATGCACATGATTCGCAATGCAGTCGACCACGGCATTGAGTCGCCAGACTTGCGCACGGAACAAGGCAAACCAGCGCAAGGGACAGTCAAATTACAGGCCTCGCATCAAGGCGGCGGCATCGTCATCCGCATCAGTGATGATGGCAAGGGCATGGATCCAGAACGCATTCGCCAAAAGGCCATAGAAAAACGCTTGATTTCTGTCGATGACGTGCTGAGCACGGTTGAGATATTTGATTTGATTTTTCAGCCGGGATTTTCTACGGCTGAGACCATCACCGATATTTCAGGTCGCGGTGTGGGCATGGATGTGGTGCGGGGACATATTTCGCGCTTGCGCGGCCGCATTGAAGTCGCGTCCACCTTGGGGCAGGGCAGTGAGTTCACTATTCGATTACCTTTGACCTTGGCCATTATTGACGGCATGTTGGTCAGCGTCGGCGACGAGCGCTTTATCTTGCCGACGCTGTCGATTCGAGAATGCTTTAGACCTAGCCCTGGCATGGTGCATTCGGTCCAGGGGCGAGGCGAGGTGGTCAAAGTGCGTGACAAATTGATTCCTTTGGTGCGCCTAAGTCAGCAATTAGAAATTCATTCGTCCGTCAAAGATCCCACCGATGGCATTGTGGTGGTGGTTGATTCGCGATCCCAATGGCGGGGATTGCTAGTAGACCGTTTGATCGGGAAAAACGAAGTCGTGATCAAGGCGCTAGGACACACTTTCAAACATGCTTATGGATTGTCTGGTTCGGCCATTCTGGGAGACGGCCGCGTAGCACTGATTTTGGATCCCGATTCATTGGGAAATTTACAACCAACCGCCTACCGCAGCGCTGCCTAAAGCTGTGAGGAGTTTACACTGACCATGAGCACTACCCCTGCGATAAACAAGATTCCGATTGGAAAATACCTGACCTTTATGTTGGGCGCTGAGTATTTCAGTTTGCCAGTGCTACAGGTGCGAGAAATTATTCGTCTGTGTCCCATCACAACGGTTCCGCGCATGCCGCCTTATATCAAGGGGGTGATTAACTTGCGCGGAAAAATCATCCCAGTGATCGATTTGCGCGAGAGATTTTCAATGAACAGCATGGTCATCAGCGAAGATGACAGGCGTTGCATCATCGTGGTTCAGTTTAAAACTCATGATGCCTTGGTACAGAACATGGGCATGATTGTAGACGTGGTCGAAGAAGTGTCTCAATTTCTAGAGGGCGATCTTGAAAGCACCCCCGATTTTGGCAGCTCACTCGATTCACGCTTCATCATTGGCATGGCCAAAAGCCGGGGCAGTGTGCGTACCTTGTTAGATCTTGATCGCCTGCTCACCATGGAAGGCGTAATCCAGTTGGCCAACACATCCTATACCGCTGCGCCTGAGGCCGGTGGTGCAGTCGCTTGAATTTTCCTTAACCCTGTAGTTTCGTTCGGAGACAGCACCATGATCAGTATTAAAAAATTTGTTCGCATCACGATCATCAGCTTCATTGCCATAATCATCGGTGAGGCTTTGGTCATTCAATACCTCACCAGCAATACCAAAATCAATGGTGAGGTTTATAAACAGATCTCGTCCCATAAGGATTTGATCGCCGATGTGCTGCCCCCACCGGCCTATATCGTGGAGGCGCACTTCGTGGTCACTTCCGCCTTGACCACGGTGCAAGCTGGGTCCGATGGAAAAAGCCCTGAGATGCAAAGATTGCTCAAGGAAGCAGGGCGCCTCAAAACCGAGTTGGAAGAGCGCCAAGCCTATTGGCAAAACAATTCCTATATTTCCCCTGAGTTACAAAAACTGATTGTCAATGATGCATCCAAGGTGGCGCTTAAATATTTTGAAGTGCTCAACGCCGAATTCATACCCGCCGCAGTGGCGAACAATGTTGCCGCGTCCAATGCGGCATACGGCAAACTGAATAGCCTCTTTGAAGAACAAAAAAGTGCGGTGTTAAAAGTCGTCGATTTGGCATCAAAAAGTGTGGTCGAGGATGAAAAGCTAGCGGTCAGCGTCAACACCAGTGCCATGTGGTCGGTACTTGTCTTGACCTTGATTTTGGTGGTTTTGTTGTTGGCGGTGCAGTACTACATCTATAAAAAATCAATCGCACCACTCAGCCACATCGCTTCGGATATATCGTATGGGGCGGATCAAAGTTTTATTGCAGCAAACCAAGTCGCGCAAGCCAGCCAGCAACTGGCCGAGGGGGCCAGCGAACAAGCTGCATCCGTGCAAGAGACCAGCGCGTCCTTGGAGGAAATATCCAGCATGATCCATTCCACCGCCAACAATGCCATGCAGGCCAAGGCCTTGGCCAATGAAGCACAACAAGCGGCACGTGAAGGCATTGCCAACATGGATGAAATGACTCGGGCTATGGCGGCCATCGAACAGTCCAGCTATGAAGTGGCCAAAATCGTCAAAAGCATTGATGAGATCGCCTTTCAAACGAATATCTTGGCGCTCAATGCGGCGGTGGAAGCCGCGCGTGCGGGGGAGGCGGGCGCCGGCTTTGCGGTGGTGGCCGACGAGGTGCGTTCACTTGCACAGCGCAGTGCGGCCGCCGCGCATGAATCAGCCGACAAAATTGATGCCTCTATTCAAAATAGCCGTGACGGATCGAAATGTCTGCTGCGCGTCAATGATTCCTTTATCAACATCGAAAAGAAAGTACACCAGACCGACTCCTTGGTTGCCGAAATCGCTTTAGCGGCCAAAGAGCAAGCGCTAGGCATCGAACACATTGGCATGGCGCTAGAGCAGATGAGCCAGGTCACCAACAGCAATTCCCTCAACGCCGAAGTCAGCGCCAGTGCTGCCGAAGAGATGAGTGGGCAAGCGGGCGTGAATCGAGACCTGACTAATCAATTGTTCATGTTGGTTGACGGATCCACATTGAAATCATCTGGCAAGCGTCCTGACAGTGAAGATACGACGAATTTTGAAAATCCGCCCGTGACGTATGCTGTGCCTGCCTTATCAAGAGGAAATTCCCGCTCCAACCATTCGCCCAAACTCAATCCCCCCCAGACGGCTTCGTCGGACAGACACTTCAAAGAATTCTGATGAAATCCATGGTCTCTGAAAGACAAATGCAACAGGGCATGAGTGATCGGGTATTTGCCGAATTGACCAAATTGGTTTATCGGCACAGCCGTATTTTCTTGTTGCTTGAAAAAAAGAATTTTCTTTCCAGTCGTTTAGCGTCGCATAAGCGTGAATTAAAAGCCGTTGATTGGGAGCAGTATTTGGATCTGTTGATGCGCAGCGACTACCTCACCGGCATAGAAACTGTGATTGAAGCGGTGTCCACCAACCATACTTATTTTTTTAGAGAGAAGCAGCACTTTGAGAGACTTAGCCGTGATTTATTGTTGACGCTTTTTAAAAACAACCCAGTGGCCAGATCGCAACTCAAGTGTTGGTCTGCCGCAGCGTCTTCAGGCGAGGAGGCCTATACCTTGGCCATCACGTTAGCCGAATTCGGAATGCGTCAAGAAAACTTTAACTGGTTTATTCATGCCACGGATATTTCACGGCGTATTTTGAATCGTGCCCACGAATCGATCTATGACATCGACAGTTTGAATTTGCCAGCACCTGAGTTGTTGTCGCGCTATTTCCGGCGTGGCACGGGACCTTTTGAGGGCCAGTGCAAAGTCAAAGCCGAATTGATGCAAAAAGTCACCTTTGCGCAAGCCAATATCTTTCAGGATCGTTTGCCGGTACCTGATAAATTAAACATCATTTTTTGTCGCAATGTATTGATTTATTTTGATCAAAAATCGCAACAAGAATTAATTCATCGCTTAGAGGGTATGCTGGAGCCCGGTGGCTTGTTGATGATCGGTCATTCGGAAAGCCTGTTTCATATCCAACACAAACTTCAACAATTGGGTGGTGGAATTTTTCGCCGCCCTCATTGAACCGTCAGGTAAAATTGACATGGCATATAAAATAAAAGTTCTGGTGGTTGACGATTCCGCTCTGGTTCGAAAAACCATCACCGACACCTTAAGCATGGATGCAGACATCGAGGTGGTGGGTTCGGCCAATGACCCCCTAATTGCGATGCAAAAAATTCCAATCTTGCACCCGGATGTCATCACTTTAGATATGGAAATGCCTCGCATGGATGGCCTGACCTATCTCAAACAACTCAAGGCCGAAGGTAGCCCCATCCGGGTACTGGTGATCAGCTCCTTAACGCAGCAAGGCTCACGTCTGGCGATCGATGCCATCGAGGCTGGAGCGATAGAGGTGCTGTCCAAACCCGATGGCAGCACCTCCATCGGTGCCTTGGCCAGCAAGTTGGCGTTTCATGTCAAAGCCGTGGCAAGCGCAAAGCGCAAAAGTTTTTCTTTTACCCCTTCAGTTGCGCCGATCAAAAAAAGTCCTTCAATGCACGAATTTGGCGTGTCCAGTCGAGACAGGCGCTTGATTGTGATGGGCTGCTCGACCGGCGGCGTGGAGGCCTTACGCTATTTGCTGCCGCAACTACCCAATGGATTACCGCCTATGTTGGTGGTACAGCATATTCCTGCCTTCTTTTCCAAAGCCGTGGCGGATCGCATCAACGAAATGACACCCTACGATGTACGCGAGGCTGTCGATGATGAACCTTTGCGAGCCGGTCTGTGTTTGATCGCGCCAGGCAACTACCACCTGATGGTGGTTCGCAAAGAAGGCGTCTATCGCACCCGACTCGTACAAACCCCACCCATTCACCATTGCCGTCCCGCAGTGGATGTGTTGTTTCGCTCAGCTGCAGAAGTGGCCAACTCCCATGTACTGGGCGTTTTGATGACTGGCATGGGCAGCGATGGCGCCATCGGTCTGCAGCACATCTTGCGTGCGGGCGGACACACGATTGCGGAGCACGAGGACAGCTGCGTGGTTTATGGCATGCCGCGAGCCGCCATCGAACTCGGCGCAGCCAAACAAGTGGTTCCCCTGAACTTGATGCCTTCGTACGTGGTCAAAGCAGCTCAAACCTTAGCAACATGAATACACAAGAACTGCTCAGCCAAGCGCGCGTGCTGGTCGTTGACGACAGCAAAATGATGCGCATGGGGATCAGTCGTTCTCTGCAACAACTGGGTATCACCCGCATCGAGCAAGCCGATCACGGTCAGTTGGCCCTTGAGCGTTTACGTGCCGAACCCTTCGACCTGATGTTGTTGGATGTCGAGATGCCGAAGATGACGGGCCTGGAAGTGTTGTCGCATATGCAGCAAGATGCTGTGCTCAAAGGCTTTCCCGTAATTGTGATTTCCGGGGGTGAAGGCATTGACGATGTGGTGCGTTGTATTGAGATGGGCGCAGAAGACTATTTGCCCAAACCTTTCAGCCAAGTGTTGTTGCGTGCACGCTTGACGTCCTCCATCGAGAAAAAGAAATTGCGGGATTTAGAAAAACTCCGCCTAATTCAGTTGCAAGAACAGCATGAGTTGCTGGCTCAAGAGAAAGCCAAAACTGAAACCGTGCTGTTGAATATATTGCCGAGTATTATCTCGGATCGACTCAAGGAAGGCGAGATGCAAATCGCCGATGCGCACACCGAAGTGACTGTATTATTTGCCGATTTAGTGGGCTTCAGTAAACTCGCACGCGGCGTTTCAGCCTCTGAGTTGGTGCGTATGCTCAACCGCATCTTTTCAACCTTTGATCGCATAGTGCGGGATGAGGGTGTGGAAAAAATCAAAACCATAGGCGACTGTTATATGTTGGTGGGCGGCATTCCGGTGGCGCGCGACGACCACGCGCCGGCTGTGGCGCGCGTGGGCTTGGCCATGCTGGAGGCCTTGAAAACCTTTAATCAAGAGCAGGGTACAGAATTGCAAATTCGAGTGGGTATGCATAGCGGGCCCATCGTGGCCGGTGTGATTGGCATTCACAAATACACCTATGACCTTTGGGGCGATACCGTGAACGTTGCGAGTCGCATGGAGTCCACCGGTTTGCCAGGGCGCATTCAGCTGTCAGCTAATACGGCTGAGCAATTACAAGGTCTTTTTAATTTGGAAAGTCGGGGTGATATTGACGTGAAAGGCATTGGTCATATCCACACTTATTTAATTTCTAAGTAGGGGGAGGCGGGATATGCCAAACAACAATGGCCATTTTCAGTTGACAAACAAACTCTTACACTATGTAGCCAAGGATTTTTAGACAGCCAAACCCCGCTTACAGAAGTCCAAGCGGGGGCGGATTCAAGTCAGCGCCATCACTCATGAGTTGCTTAAAGAACATTTTGTCTTAGAAGAGAGAGAACTGATTAAATGCAAAGGATTGGGGCCAATGCTTACCTCTTACGTTAACGGGAGAATACAAACATGAAAGAAGATCTCGCACGCATCATTTTCATTAGTCGATGCAAAGCGTTTTCCATGAATCCACTTGTGTAAGATTGGGAAGGTAAATATGTTTAACTTCACAAATAAGTTAACTCTTTGTATACATTTTTATGACTGACCTCAACCTACTATTTGCAGTTGACAGCGAAAAACTGTCTAAATTTGGAACGAATTTTTTAAAATCTAAAGAAGGAAGTGACGCGATCAGTGCTGGCGAGTTAAAGGGTGAAGAGAGGCTTTTTCTTGCTTTACTGAATACGCACTTATTGAATACAACAATGCATCTTCCGCAAAAGAGCTTGATTAAAGCGGGTGAACAATTCGATGAAGCCTATTTTCTCGTGAGTGGTGAGGTGCAAATTAAGCAGGGTGAAAAGATTTATAAGTTGGGTGCAGGTTCTGTTTTGGGTTTGTCAGAGGGCATGGTCGGTATGCCGTCCAGATACACTGCAACGACATTAAGTTCTATACAGGTAAAGATTATTCCTTTTCACAAAGTTGACGCGATCATGAATGTGCTACCTCCTGAATTAAAAGCTATTCTGGTCACAATCATCAAGCGAAATTTAGCAGCCTAAAGCGAAGAAGGTGACCTATGAGTAATTTTCAAATAATCAATTTTGCAGATGGCGAATACATTTGTAAAATTGGAGATCAAGCAACACACTTGTACTTTTTGCAGCAAGGCGAAGTTGAGCTGCTGAATGGCGCAGACCAAGTCTTTGGAAAAATTCCCCAAGGACAGTCATTTGGTGAGGCTGCCATTTTAAAGGGCGGTGTTCGAGGTGCATCAATTCGAGCAAAAGGAGATGTTGTTTGCAAAATGATCCAAAATGACGAGGCAGTTGAATTGCTTTCCAGTTATTCCCCATTACTTGTTGTGATCATGGAGGGTTTGTTGCTACAACAAGTGATGAATAATGCAATCAAATATTCATGAATAGTCATATGCAGGCGTCTCTCTTCAATGAATACCTTTTGGCCGAAAATGCCGATTGGAGTATTTGTCTAGAAAAGTCATTTGCAGTACTTCGCAAGTCATGGGAAAGTGAATGGGTTGGACTGCCTTATTTGTTGAGTCGTTGTGTTGATTTTTTGCATTTATCCGCAACAACTTTGCCATCTGATGCAAGTCAGATGCTTTTGGCTGCAAAAGCAATTGCTGAGCGCATTGAATTTCAATGTTCGCAAAGCTCAGTAGAAACTGAACCCAAATATCACAACAGATTGCACACTGCGGATGTGTTAACTTCTTTAAGTGTTTTGATATGCATTCAATCGAAAATTCAAGGTGACCTAGATAAAGAATGGATTGCTTGTGCCATTCTCTCTGCGATTGCTCACGATTTTGACCATCCTGGAAAGGTCAATCAATTCGAATCAGATATTGAGTTGAAGACCATGCAACAGATACAACCGTTTCTTTTAACTCACCAAGTGAAAAGCCATTGGTGTAAAACTTTAGAGTGTGCCATTTTGGGATCGGATTTTGCACTCGTTCAAAAAAATCATGAGCTAGTTAAAGGCAAAAAATTTCAATGTGACCAAGACTGGTTAAATGTCTATCTCAATGAAGCCGATGTCATGGCAAGTGCTACAACTAAATTCGGTCCTGAATTGGGCAATTCACTTGCAGAAGAGTGGAGGATAATCAATTTTTCCGCGCATCAAACCGTTTCAACTTCGATTGGGCGAAAAGCTTTTTTAAAACAATTGGTGTTTTCGTCTGATGCATCAAAACATTTACAAATCAATTCAATGATCGCCTTGGAGTTATCGCATTTGGCTTAGTCGAGGCTAAGAGCGATTCAATTGACAACCATGATCTCTTCGAGGCGAAAATTAGAATCTAAATAAACTTAGTTTGAGACAAAGAAGAATGAGCAATATGGTCCGTAAGATATTTGTCACAGGTGCCACAAGTGGCATCGGCGAAGCTATTGCACAAGCATTTCAAGCTGAAGGTGCACAAGTGATAGCAACCGGTGCCACCGATTTAGAAGTTCAAAATGCTTTTAAGAAATCTGCAAATGTCGGCATTGATTTTCGTGTTCTTGATGTTCGAGATCTTTCAGCTGTTCAAACCATGGTGGGTGCACTTTCAGAGCTAGACGTCGTGGTCAATTGTGCTGGTGTTATTCAGCGCGCACTTGAGTTAGAGCCCGAAGCATTTGCACGCACAGTCGATATCAATCTCAATGGAACGATGCGTGTTTGTTCTGCTGCCCGCGAAGGTCTTAAAGCTCGGCGCGGTTGTATTGTGAACACGGCGTCCATGCTTAGTTTCTTTGGGGGTGGTTTGGTTCCGGGTTACAGTGCAAGTAAAGGTGGCGTCGCTCAATTGACCAAATCGTTGGCCATTGCCTATGCAGACGACGGTATTCGCGTCAACGCGGTAGCGCCAGGATGGATTGCCACACCTCTCACCCAAGCCTTGCAAGACGACCCCCTGCGCGCTGCACCCATATTGGCACGCACCCCCATGAAGCGCTGGGGTACGCCCGCTGATGTGGCAGGCCCCGTGTTGTTTTTGGCCAGCCCCCAAGCCCAGTTTGTGACAGGCGTTGTATTGCCTGTAGACGGTGGTTACTTAATTTCTTAAACAAGAAAGACTTGAACAATTTAACCC
>Ga0209553_1000477_pt1 | contig 21030 bp, 17 predicted proteins | sample LauGreFBDMM110DN_2_FD_188217 | JGI IMG/M metagenome (GOLD analysis project Ga0209553, IMG submission 188217) | Freshwater lake microbial communities from Lake Michigan, USA - Fa13.BD.MM110.DN (SPAdes) (version 2) | ecosystem: Environmental > Aquatic > Freshwater > Lake | place: Lake Michigan...
TATATAATATGCTAGATTAACTCCAATGAAACCACTTTCATTTAATATCAATAAAAAAATCCCGAATGCTTTAGGCAGAACGGGAACAATAAAAACATTACACGGTGAAATCCAAACACCGGCTTTTGTGACTGTTGGAACAAAGGCTACTGTGAAGGGTGTAACCCCTGAAATGCTTAAAGATTTAGGTGCGCAAGTGGTCCTAGCAAATACTTATCATTTATATTTACAACCCGGAGAGAAGGTGATTAAAGATGCAGGTGGATTGGGTAAGTTTATGAACTGGTTACAACCTACCATGACTGATTCTGGAGGGTTTCAAGCTTTTTCACTTGGTGCTGCTTATGGAAAAAATATTACAAAGTTTGTGAAGGGGGTAGACGCGCCAAAAATGCTACCACGTAGTGCTGCAGAAGTAGCGGTGTCGATTGCAAAAGTAGATGAGAACGGTGTAATGTTCAAATCAATCATTGATGGAAGTGTTCACTATTTCACTCCTGAAAAATCTATTCAAATTCAAAATGACATCGGAGCTGACATAATTTTTGCATTTGATGAGTGTACTTCACCAACAGAGCCATACGCATATCAGGCTAAATCATTGGATAGAACTCATCGCTGGGCAAAGACGTGTTTGGATTATCATAGATCGACAGAATACGTTGAGAAACAAGCGCTTTTTGGGATTGTGCAGGGTGGACGATTTGAAGATTTACGAAAAGAAAGTGCAACTGTATTATCAAAAATGGATTTTGATGGATATGGAATTGGAGGAAGCTTTGCAAAAGAAGATATGGGGGATGCTGTGAGATGGGTGAATGAAATTTTACCGGAAGAAAAACCAAGACATTTATTAGGAATTGGAGAAGTGGAGGATTTATTTGAAGCGGTTGAAAACGGATGCGATCTTTTTGATTGTGTACTTCCAACTAGAAATGGAAGAACGGGAACCTTGTTTACAAAATTAGGGAAAATAAATATTGGGAATGCAAAGTATAAGGATGATTTTAATTCTTTAGATGAGGGGTGTGAATGTTATGCTTGTAAAAATTATACGCGAAGTTATTTGAACCATTTGTTTAAGGGAAATGAGATGTTAGCTGGGACTTTAGCGAGTGTGCATAATTTGTATTTTTTGATTCATTTGGTGGATGAAATGCGTGCTTCTATAGAGAAAGGTACGTTTTTTGAGTTTAAGAAAGACTACTTGCGTGGATATGTTAAAATGACAAGTAATGAATAAGCCCATCTTCCAAATCTCCACCGAAATGACACCTGCCGGCGATCAACCGACAGCGATTAAAACCTTGGTTGAAAGTCTTAAAAATGGCAACAAACACCAGACACTTTTAGGAGTAACTGGATCAGGAAAAACCTTCACTGTGGCAAATGTCATCCAGCAGATTAACAAGCCAACATTGGTGATTGCTCACAACAAAACTTTGGCAGCCCAATTGGCGCAAGAGTATAAGGAAATGTTTCCAAATAACGCTGTGCACTATTTCGTTTCATATTATGACTACTATCAGCCAGAAGCTTACATTTCGCACTCTGATACCTATATTGAAAAAGAAGCGCAGATTAACGAGGAAATTGATCGATTGCGACACTCTTCGACACAGGCGCTTTTAACACGAAAAGATGTAATAATCGTCGCGTCAGTTTCGTGTATTTACGGTTTAGGGTCGCCTGTTGAATATGAAAAAGTGAATATGAAGTTAGAGAAAGGAAGTAAGATGGACAGAGCGGAATTAATAAGAAGATTAGTCGCAGTTCAATTTACACGTACAAGCGCAGATCTTGATCCAGGAACTTTCCGAGCAATTGGAAACTCAATGGAAATTATGCCAGTGAACGAGCGCACGATTTACAGAATTACATTTGATGCACTTGGTATTTCAAATATCACACAAATTGATGCGATTACAAGAAGAATAATAGGAGATATCGAATCTTTCTTTTTATTTCCTGCGAAGCATTTCATTACTCCAAAAGATGAGCGAGAACGCGCTATTAAGGATATTAAAAAAGAATTGGATGCAAGGCTGAAGGAATTAAATGATGCAGGAAAAATCCTAGAGGCAGATCGATTGAAGCGACGTGGAAGTTACGACCTCGCTTTAATAAGAGAGGTTGGCTACTGCAACGGAATTGAAAACTACTCGAGACATTTTTCTGGAAAAGCTCCAGGTGAGGCACCTGATACACTGCTAGCATATTTTCCACATAATGCAGATGGGTCGCCAGACTTTTTAACTGTAATTGATGAATCACACGTTTCAGTTCCACAGATCGGAGGAATGTATGCGGGGGACGCTTCACGAAAGAAAAACCTGATTGATTTCGGATTTAGACTGCCTTCAGCTGCTGATAACCGACCATTGAAATTTGATGAATTCCAAGAGAGAACTGGGCAAATTGTCTATACAACTGCTACTCCTGGAAAATATGAAAAAGAACACAGTGCGGTGGTTGCAGAGCAGATTATTCGACCAACAGGGCTTATTGATCCTCAATTAGAAGTTCGACCAATTATTTCTGGTGAAGGCTATACCGGTCAGATTTTTGACTTTATAAATGAAGCTGAAAAAGTTATCAAGAAAAACCAGCGTGCGATTGCAACTACGCTTACAAAGAAAATGGCGGAGGACTTAACAGAATTTCTGAAGGAGAGAAATATTAAGACTAAATATGTTCACAGCGATGTTGAGACACTTGAAAGAATTCAAATTTTAACTGAATTTAGAAAAGGGGAATTTGATGTGCTTGTCGGAGTAAACTTATTAAGAGAAGGATTAGATCTTCCAGAAGTTTCATTCATCGGAATTCTTGATGCAGACAAAGAGGGATTTTTGCGTTCAGAAACCGCGCTAATTCAAACAATTGGTCGTGCGGCGCGAAACGTAGACGGTCATGTGATTTTGTATGCAGATAGTATTACCGGTTCAATGGAGAGGGCAATTGGGGAAACAAATCGCCGTCGAACAGTGCAGATGGAATACAACAAGAAACATGGCATTACTCCGAAAACTATTATTAAAAAGATTCAGGATATTACCGAAGCGATTGCAAGTGAGCACCAGAAAACAGTTTCCAATATTTTAATTTTGGAAGAAAAAGAATTTTCAAAGAATCCGAAGAAGTTTATTAAAATGCGAGAGAAGCAAATGAATCAGGCAGTGAAGGCGCTCGATTTCGAAACTGCGGCGATTTTGAGAGATGAGATTAAGGTTTTGGCCGAGAGAATTTTGAAGGCTGACAAGAAAGCTGAGAAGGAAAAGAAGGAATTGAATAAGGGAGTGAGGGCGAAGAAGCAGTGGATGCAGGGGTAGGGTGACTTGATAAGATTTGGGTAATAGACTACCATAGTCGCTGGAACTATGTTCTAGTGTTTTCGGTGTCATTGGACGTTTGACAACACTCACCCAACAATTCAGAAACAGAAGGAGTATCTCTTGAACCCTCGTAAACCTAAAGAAAAAACGGCTATAATTCTCATTGCTTCCCCTGGTGGAGGTAAAGGAACTACAGTTGAAGGTCTCACTGCTGAAGGATATAACGTCGAGTCACTTGCATTTCGAAAAGTGATGGACGAAGAAGAGCGGTGTGAGTCTATAGCGGGACTTGCAATCAAAAGTGCCCGCGCCGCTGGAAATCTCGTACCTATCGAGATCATGCGGACCGTAGTGGACATTGCTTTTCAGAGGATCAGTAGCGATAGTTTGGTAATCCTCGATGGCATACCTCGGGATCGTAAGCAAATCGACTTGGCATTGACCGGTCTTGAGCAACATGGCTTCACCAGGAAAATTGTTCTCTACCTCGAATGCAACCAAATCATAGCAGCCTGTCGCATCATCATGCGGGGTCGCGATGCTATGGATCTTGATCCTGCAATTGTCGCGAGAAGGATGGAGGACTTTGAACGGCTGACTATGCCAGTGGTTCGGGATTTTCGGGAACATTATGACAGCTATGGCGTCCAGTTCGTTCACTACAACAGCAATGATCTCAAGTATGAGTTTCCGAACCTCCTTCGTATCCTCAACCTCTGACCGGCACCACAGCCACATCTGTCCAGGGCGCGCTTGTATTGTCAGCAAGCGCGCCCTTTTTTATATCTACATTTACAACTCCCCCAAAAAAGCTTAATATACCCTCACATACCCCAACACGGACCGTCCATGGGGTTTTTCATATAATATGTCAAAAAAAACTTCAAAAACAGGTTTCCATGCAGAAAGCGATAAAATTATCGTAAAGGGTGCGCGTACTCACAACCTTAAGGACATCACTGTAGAAATGCCAAGAAACAAGCTGGTGGTGATTACGGGTTTATCTGGTTCTGGAAAGTCCTCTCTTGCATTCGATACAATTTTTGCTGAAGGACAACGGCGATACATCGAATCTCTTTCTTCATATGCTCGACAATTTTTGCGACAGATGCAAAAACCTGACGTTGATGAAATTGTTGGACTTTCACCTGCAATTTCAATTGACCAAAAATCAAGGTCAAATAACCCACGTTCAACAGTGGCTACAATTACAGAAATCTACGACTACCTACGAATTCTTTTTGCTCGAATTGGAAAACCGCATTGTTTGGAATGCAGTCGGGAAATTAAAAAACTTTCAAAGGAGGAAATTCTGGAATCTATTTTTACTACGGTAAAGTCAATTGATACTACTGGAAAGAATAAAAAAGTAATGGGAGTTGAAATTGACAAGTCTACTTTCAAAATCTATTCACCGGTTGTTGTAGGACGAAAAGGGGAATACTACCAGCTTCTCTATGATCTTCTCGGTAAAGGATACGAAGAAGTTCGAGTGGACGGTGTGGTCAAGAAACTTCGAGAACAAATTATTCTTTCAAAAACAAAGAAGCACAATATTGATGTTTTAGTAGATCAATTTTATATTTCAGAAATCAAGGAAAATACTCCAGCTTTTCGTGAGCGATTAAATGAAGCGATTGAAAAAGGCCTGACAGAATCAGAGGGACTACTTCGTATTGTCACAGACACTGCAGATAAATTGATCTCTTCAAAATTCATGTGCCCATACGATGGATTTTCATTTCCAGAAGTTGAACCTCGTTTGTTCTCATTCAACTCTCCGTACGGTGCATGTCCTGAATGTAATGGACTGGGAACTCGTGAATTTTTTGTGATGGATCCATGTAAGGTTTGTAACGGCGCGAGACTTCGTCCTGAGGCTTTGCACGTTTTTCTAATTGAAGAGGGAGGAAAGAAAACAAACATTGTAGAAACTACCGCAATGACTATCGCCGAGGCGCTGGACTTTTTCATCGGCCTTCCATTAAGTCCAAAAGAAAGAGAAATTTCAAAAGTAATCGTCAAGGAAATTCTTTCACGATTAGAATTTATGAATGATGTGGGTATTGATTATTTGTCACTTGATCGACGAGCAAATACTTTGTCAGGAGGAGAAGCTCAGCGAATCCGTCTGGCTTCACAGCTAGGATCAGGCCTTGTCGGTGCTTTGTATGTTCTGGACGAGCCTACAATTGGACTTCACCAACGCGACAATGATCGTTTGATTAAAACTTTGGTGCAATTGCGCGACCTTGGAAACACTGTGATTGTGGTAGAACACGACGAGGATACGATTTTTGCCGCTGATTATATTATTGATATTGGTCCTGGTGCCGGAGTGCACGGAGGTCACGTTGTTGTGTCGGGTTGGTTGGATGAACTTTTAACTGCTAAAAAGAATGATTCAAATTCGCTTACTCTTTCATATCTTCGAGGAGAAACTATGGTTGAAGTTCCAGAAGAGCGACGTGAAGCTGATCGCGGAATGATTAGGATCACAGGTGGAAAGGTAAATAATATTAAGAATTTGAATGTTGATTTGCCACTAGGGCGTCTAACAACAGTGACCGGAGTTTCTGGCTCAGGTAAGTCATCTTTCGTGTATGAAATTTTGCACAAGAATTTACAAGCTAAGTTTGATAAGGCCTACCGCACTGCACATGTTCACAACTGCACGACATTTACTGGAACAGAATATTTGGGGCGCTCAATTTTAATTGATCAATCGCCGATTGGCCGAACCCCACGTTCAAACCCGGCAACTTACACCGGTGCATTTACTTTTATCCGCGATATGTTTGCAGAAACCGAAGAAGCACGGGCACGAGGGTGGACTTCCAGCCGTTTTTCTTTCAACGTAAAAGGTGGCCGATGCGAAACTTGTCAGGGTAACGGAATGATAGAAGTAGAGATGCACTTTTTACCTACGGTATATGTTCAGTGTGATGTTTGTGGTGGGAAGCGCTTTATGAAAGAAACCTTAGAAGTGAAATACAAAAAGAAAAATATTTATGAAGTTTTGAAAATGACAGTAGAGGAGGCATTGGCTTTCTTTGAGGACGTACCTTCAATCGCAGACCGCCTTGAGACTTTAAACGAAGTAGGTCTTGGATATCTTGAACTTGGACAATCTGCAACAACCCTTTCAGGAGGAGAGGCACAGCGTGTAAAAATTTCTGCGGAACTTTACAGACCTCATGTTCAAAAATCTATTTATATTTTGGATGAACCAACAGTGGGACTTCACTATGAAGACGTGCGCAAATTGGTAGAAATTCTCCAGAAACTTGTTCAGAAAGGAAATACAGTTGTTGTCATTGAACACAATATGGATGTGATTAAATGTTCGGATTACATTATTGATATTGGTCCAGAAGGAGGGGTGCGTGGTGGAAACATTGTAGCGAAGGGAACGCCGGAGGAGGTGGCTAATAATCCGAAAAGCTTTACAGGTCAGTATTTAAAGAAAGTGTTGAATAAGTAGACAAACAAAAAGCGAAGCCACAAGTGCTTCGCTACGAATTTGGTCAATATGACCGGGTCCCCGAAGGGATGAAAGAACTTTTTACTCAAGTTAGGGAGGTTGCCGGGCGGTGGACGAGAAAATTCTGTATGGTGTATGGCCAACAAATTCCTGCATCCACCGCCCGAACCACCCTAACGTGTGTAAAATTTTGGAACTTTGTTAATTCCGTGTATCAGTATATACTCAAATCCATGAAAAGTCAAGAAGTCAATAAAATCATAAGTAAGAAAAAAATCCCTGATACCTCAGGGGTCTATTTATTCAAGCAAAATAAGGATATTTTATACATCGGCAAGGCTACAAGCCTCAAAGATCGAATTAAAAGCTACTTTTCAAGTGACCTCATTAAAAGCCGAGGTATGCTTCTGGTTGATATGGTTTCTAGGGCAAACAATGTTGATTTTCTACCCACGGATTCAGTCCTCGAAGCCTTCATTTTAGAAAATGAGCTGATTAAAAAACACCAACCTATTTTTAATACAAAAGAGAAAGATGATAAAAGTTTCAACTATGTCGTAATTACGAAAGAAGAATTCCCTCGTGTTTTAATCGAACGTGGTAGAAACCTTGATAAGGAAAATTATGCACATGCCTTCGGTCCTTACCCATACGCACCACAACTTCGCGAAGCTCTAAAGCTAATCAGAAAGATTTTTCCATTTCGAGATACTTGCAAGATTGGACAGCAACGCCCGTGTTTTAATTATTCAATTGGACTCTGCCCTGGAGTGTGTGCAGGAAAAATTCCGCAGAAGGAATATTTGAAAAATGTTAGGCATATAGTTTTATTTTTGGAAGGCAAAAAGAAAAACTTGATAAAGGTTTTAAATAAAGAAATGAAGGAATATGCCAAGGAATTGAATTTCGAAAAATGTTCAGAAATTCAGAAAACCTTGTATTCATTAGAGCACATACAGGATGTTTCAATGATTAAAAAGGAAGGTTCAAAAAACTCTATACGAATTGAGGCGTATGATATCGCCCACATGTCAGGAAAAAATATGGTTGGAGTTATGGTAGTTTTGAATAATGGGGAATTTGATAAGAATGAATATCGAAAATTTAATATTCAAACTGTAGATGGTCCAAATGATACAAAGGCATTAAGAGAAGTTTTAGAAAGACGTTTTTCACATACAGAGTGGGCGATCCCTAATCTCGTTGTTGTTGATGGAGGAATTGCACAGTTGAATGCGGCAAAAGAAATTTTACCCAAAGAAGTTGGTTTGGTTTCAATAGTAAAAGATAGTCGCCATAAAGCACGAGAAATTTTGACTTCAAATAATTTTGAAGCAAATAATCTAAAAAGCGATATCGTCAAAATCAACGCAGAAGCCCACCGCTTCGCGATTACGTTCCATAGAAAGAAAAGGGGAAAGATGCCAGTATAATTTACTCTATAATCTGCAATTCGAGAGCTCTGGTATCTAGATCTGCCTTAATCAACTTTACCTTCAATTTATCTCCCAATTTAAATTGCTTTTTAGTTCGCTGACCATTGATGACGTAGTTTTTTGTATCAGCAGAATAGAAGTCGCTTGGTAGTAAATCTTTTAATCTAATTAGTCCTTCGGCTTTTGATTCTTCTTCTTCGACAAACATTCCCCATTCTGCAATTCCTCCAACTGTTACGTTCAGAATCTGACCAACTTTTCTTTCCATATACTCAACCTGTTTGTATTTAATAGAAGTTCGCTCTGCATCTGCTGCTTCAACTTCTCGCTTTGAGCAATCGGCACATACCTTATCAAGTGACCCTATAAGTTCAGCTGAAACTTTTTCACCTCCACCAATGCTTTGCATAATTCTGTGAACAATTAAATCCGCGTATCGTCGGATAGGGGATGTGAATTGTGTGTAGTAAGTAAATGCCAATCCAAAGTGCCCAATATTTTTTGTAGAGTATTCCGCCTTTGCCATTGAACGCAAAGTGGCAGTCTTGATTGTTGCTGCGGCACTTGAGTTGCCAACCTCTTCTAACAAAGTCTGAATATCTTTTGACTTCATGTTTTTGTGAGGATGAAATTCAAAACCGAGAGCGCGTACAAAGATTCCTAAATCTTCCAATCGTTCAATATTTGGCACGTCGTGGATTCGATAAACACCAGGAAGAGTTTTTCCCTCAGCGTTCTTATATTCGTCGTGAATAAATTTTGCTACTTCACGGTTTGCAAGGAGCATAAACTCTTCTACCAATTTATGGCTTTGCAACCGTTCTTTTTTATAAACCGCGATTGGCTTGCCGTCTTCATCTAACTTGAACTTGATTTCAGTTGTTTCGAAATCGATCGCTCCATGTTTGTGGCGTTCCTCTCCCATCTTTTTTGCAATGCCATTCAATACGGTTAATTGTTCAACACAGTCACCCTCATTTTTAACAAGCCTTTCTTCAGCCTCTTCATAAGTAAATCGTCGAGCGGAGTGAATTACCGTTTTTCCAAACCAGCGTTCTTTTACGTTTGCATTCTTGTCCATAATAAATACGGCCGAGAAAGAAAATCGGTCTTCATTAGGATTTAAACTGCACACGTCTGTTGATAGGATGCTTGGGAGCATTGGAATGGTTCGATCAACTAGGTACACAGAAAAAGCACGCTTACGAGCTTCTTTATCCAGTTCAGTTCCTTCTCGTACGAAATGCGACACGTCGGCAATGTGAACACCGACTTCTAAATCACCATTTTCCAATTCCTTCAATGAAATTGCATCGTCAAAGTCCTTCGCATCAAATGGATCAATCGTACAAGTCCACGTCTGTCTGAAATCTTTTCGCTTTGCCATTTCTTCTGCGTTCTCACCTCGAAGCTTTGCTGCAGATTCTGCTGCCTCTTTTAAAACCACTTCGCTAAAAGTAGTGTCGAAACCTCGTTCTGCAACTATTGCCTCCATTTCCGCATTGTTGTCACCTTTAGCTCCGAAAACTTTTATAACTTCTCCGCTTGGGTTTCGTCCATCTTTCCAATTGTCGAAATCGACACGAACTTGGACTTTGGTGTTGTCATGAAGAGAGTCTGGGTTAGTAATGGTAATTGAAATGTTGGACTTTAAATCGTCGGTTCGTAATTTTCTCTGACCATTTTCAGTAAACATTGTCCCAACAAAGCTTGTCTTCGAACGCTCTACGATTCTAATGATTTTTCCCTGAGTCTCTGACCATTGATTTATGAAAGTCGAAATCTCTACTGTGTCACGATTCAGGGCAGTGCTAATGTCCTGTGGGTCTACCATCACATCGTCCTCTCGATCTTCAACTCTGACAAATCCTCGCCCCTTTGCATTAATGCTAATTGTTCCAATTAAGTTTTTGTTATTCATTAAGGTACATGCTAGCAGAAAATATGGTTTTTTGGAAACATACTTTTTTGTGGTATTATTTTCGATAATCATATGCACTCTCATCATAAGAAGACTTGGCTTGAAAAGCTCCTTCCTCATTTCCATAAGCATGAAGTACGCTTCATTGTGTTATTTTCTGGGTTTTTCCTAGCGACTATTATTTTATTAGCGGGCTTAGGATTAGTGCCAAGCGAATTTCAAACAGACAGTGATAGTTCAAGTATATTAGATCAAGTAAAAAATGCAGCAATTAGTCCTTTGACAGGAGGGGATGTTCCTACAGTACCAATTTCACAAGTAAAATATGAGTACCCAGTAAGAATTGTTATCCCAGCAACTGAGACCGACGGGATTGTCAAAAATCCAACATCAATAAATGTGGATGTTCTCGATAATGCATTAACACAAGGTGCCGTCAGATACCCTGGATCAGGTGTTCCTGGTATTGGAAATATGTTTATTTTTGGACACAGTACTGGAATTAAAATTGTTCAAAATAAAGCTTATAAAGTTTTCAACACAATCCAAAATGCCAAGTCAGGGGATGAAGTACAGATTTTCACAGATAAGAACCTTTATATTTACAAAGTTACTTCGGTAGAGGTGGTGAACAAGGACGAAGCTCTAGTAGAGTTCAATACAAAGGGGCCAGCTACTCTGACATTATCTACTTGTGATAGTTTCGGGGCAAAAACCGATAGATTTGTGGTTAAGGCGGTATTTGATAAAGTCTTCGCCCTGAGGTAATCTAATTGAAATATAAGGAATACCCTTATTCTTGAGCGTATTTTATGCGTTGAGTGTACATATTGCATCATTTTCAGATAGGGATGTCTAGGTATGTATTGACAATCTATATATATAGTATATAATATGTCTATATGAGTATTAAAACGAATTATTATATGCAAAAAATTCAATATGTTCTCGCAACGGCCTTTTTTGCTTTTGCACTAGCTTTTATCGCTATGCCAACTGCAACTATCGCTGATAGTGGTGATTATTATGGTTATGATGTGGGTAGTGTAGACACATCAGATTATTATTCAACGCCGTATTACAACGATAATACGTCGTATACTTCTGACTACTACTCAACTCCTTACTATAACGATAATACATCTTACACATCAGATTATTACTCAACTCCGTATTACAACGATAATACGTCATATACTTCTGACTACTACTCAACTCCTTACTATAACGATAATACATCTTACACATCAGATTATTACTCAACGCCGGCCTATTCTAGCGGTTGTTCAAACTGTGGTGGATCATACTCAACAATTCCTTCTTACTCTTACGGATGTACTAACTGTGGTGGATCAACGGGATACTCAATGGGTTCAAACCTCGGAATAGGTTCAGACTTCGGAATAGGTTCAAACTTCGGATGTACTAACTGTGGTGGATCATCAATTCCTTCGTATACTACAGCCCCTTCAACTGCGTTAGCATATTCTTCATCGAATCCTACTAATACAAGTACTAACACCAACACAACTGGTCCTAGTACTTCAAGTTCAACATCTACTGCAACAAACAACTCTACAACTACTGTAACTGTTGTTAACAACATTGTGGTTAACGTTCCATCAGGTTATGCTGGTCCTTACGTTCCTCCAACAACGCGTGATAACGATCTTATTGTGACTTGTTCAATCAATCCTTCGTACAACGTACAGATTGGTCAGGATGTAAACTTCTTTGCTAATGCCTCAGGTGGTAACGGAAACTACACTTATTCATGGACAGGTTCAGACGGTCTTAACAGTTCAAGTCAGTCTTTCACCGGCCGATTCTACAATGCTGGTTCAAAGTACGCGACAGTTACTGTTTACTCAAACGGACAGTCTCGATCTCAGACATGTAGTACGAACGTTGGCGGAAGCACTCAGGGAAATCTAAGCGCTTACTGTACAGCGACTCCTACAGTTGCTAACACTAACCAGTATGTAACTTGGACAGCTTACCCAACAGGAGGTAACGGAAACTATAGTTACTCTTGGACAGGTTCTGATGGCTTGTCAGGAAATAACTCTTCTTTGTCACAGTCATACGGTTCTACAGGACAAAAGACTGCAACAGTGACGATTTACTCTAACGGACAGTCAATCACTGCTAGCTGTAACGCGAACATTAACGCGATCTACGGTTACCAGACTCAGGCTTCAAACGTTACTCTTATCAAGGGTACATCAGATCAGATTGCTCCAGCTTCAGGAATTTACCTAGGTCAATTACCTGCAACAGGAATTAGTCTAAGCTTGAAAGTTGTTCTATTCGCCCTTGGATTACTAGTATGGAGCATCTTCGCTGCATTCGTAGTTTCAAAGAGAAAGAATGCAACAGGTACTGTTACAGGTAATGCAATCGCAGACTTCAAAGCAAGAATGATTGCAATGAAGAATCGATAATTAGGAAAGTTTAAAAAGAAAAACCCCTCTGTAATGGAGGGGTTTTTCTTTTGGTTAGATTCGAGAAGAGATTTCTTCGGAAAGTTTTCTGATGACTTCGTCTGCATTAAGTTGGCCGAGATTGCCCTTATCACGTGACTCTAAAGTAACCTTTCCAGCTTCCATATCCTTGTCACCGATTATTATTGTATAAGGCACTTTCATATTCTTTGCCGCGCGAACTTTCTTTCCGAAACCATCGTTTGATAAGTCGATGCGAGCTCGTATACCTAACTTCCTCAAAGATGAATAAACCTCCTTTGCCTTCTCCAAATTAGTCTCTCGAACTGGCACTACATACACCTGTTCCGGTGCAAGCCAAAGAGGGAAGTTCCCACCGTAGTGCTCAATCAAAAATCCAATAAATCGCTCATGTGTAGAAAGCGGTGCACGGTGAATACAAAGAGGTGTTTTTTCCGTACCGTCCTTGTCAGTGAATTTCAAACCGAATCTTGCAGGAACTGCGAAATCCACCTGATTTGTTGCCAGAGTGAATTCTCGGCCAATAACACTCCAAATCTGAACGTCAATTTTCGGTCCATAGAAGGCACCTTCATTTTCTGCTTCAACGAATGGTACGTTTGCAGCGACTAAACATTTTCGCACCATGTCTTCAGTCTTCAACCACAATTCCTCGTTATCAATATATTTCTTTCCTAGCCCTTCTTTTGAATGCTTTGAAAGTCGCATTTGATACTTCTCAATTCCAAAAATCTTGAAGTAGTACAAATACATATCAATTACTTTTTTGAATTCATCTGCAAACTGCTCTTCTGTACAATATATATGAGCATCGTTCATCTGCATTGACCTTACTCGCATCAAACCAAACAGCTCACCAGACTTTTCATGACGATAACATGTACCGTATTCTGCCAATCTTAATGGAAGGTCTTTATAAGACTTTGGAGCAGCACCGAAAATCTTGTGGTGATGCGGACAGTTCATGGCTTTCAAGTAGTACTTGCCACCTTCGTATTCCATCGGTGGGTACATAGAATCTTCGTAATAAGGAAGGTGTCCCGATGTTAAATACAAATTTTCTTTCGCAAGGTGAGGGGTTCGAACGCGTTCATATTCATAAGCGAATTCGGTTTCCTTGGCCAAAGTCTCCAATTGTTCAATAATCGCACCTCCATTTGGTAACCAAAGGGGAAGTCCAGCGCCAACGTCTTCATCGAATTCAAAAATCGCCATTTCCTTTCCAAGTTTTCGGTGATCGCGCTTTTTGGCTTCTTCTTGTTGAGTTTTATAAGTCTCTAATTCATCCTTTGAATTAAATGCCAATCCGTAAATACGTGTAAGCATTTTGTTCTCTTCTTTTCCTCTCCAGTACGCACCAGCAATTCTAGAAAGTTCAAAGCAATCTGCTGGAACTGTTTGCATGTCTTCGACGTGTCCACCTCGACAAAGATCAGTGAAATTTCCTGAAGTGTATAAAGTGATTTTCTCCCCTTTCTTGTGAATCTCTTCAATCAGTTCCAATTTGTAGGGATTGTCTGCAAAAAAAGTACGTGCTTCTTCAACGGAAACTTCCTTATGTGCAAACCCCTTCCAAGTTTTCAATAGGGACCGCATCTTCTTTTCAATTGTAGGGAAGTCTTTTTCAGAAATGGGACTTTCAAAATCCATATCGTAGTAGAATCCATTATCGACTGCAGGTCCAATGGTCAAAAGGGTGGTTGGGTATATTTCAATTACAGCGGCGGCTAGCAGGTGTGCTAGGGAATGTCGCATTTCTTGTAGGTCGTTTGTATTTTTTGACATTGTTTTATTGGAAATTAATAACCAGATGATAATACTACATTTTTCGGGGGGTGGCGAGATGAGGAAATTTAAGGAAATTTTTATAATTATTAGCCTTATAGTATGTAAAATCATGCAGTGTCTAGTTCTCACGCTTATCAACTTTGATATAATAACCACATGACAACGGAAAATCTTCAATTTACAATCATCACAATTTTAATTGCCGTAGTAGGGTATTTTCTAAAGAAAACCCTTGATAAAATTGAAGTTATTCATACGGATGTTTCTGATATAAAACCAAAAGTAGACATACTTTGGAAGGATAAACTCGCCCCCGCAAGTTCACCGCGTCAGCTTAATGATAGAGGAACGAATATACTCAATGATAGTGGCATTAAAACAATAGTAGATGAGAAAAAAGATGAATTAGTAATACTTGTTAAGGCTAAAGAAGCTAAAAATCCATATGATGCTGAACTTGCTATTTCATCAGTAATGATGGAATTACCTTCACATTGTCCGGACGTAACTGACAGGTTGAAACAGGGAGCATTTCAAAGTGGTGTAGATGTGAATACTGTTTTGTATGTGGGAAGTATTTACCTGAGAAATCTTATTTTTTCAGAGCTTGGTTTTTCTTTGGATGATTTGGATAGGGTTAAGGTGGTTTAAACACCCTATATAAATCCCAAATTTATGCTATAACATAGGTCACACATTATGTTATCCCGCACACGAAACTTTAGCATCATTGCCCATATTGACCACGGAAAGTCGACCCTCGCCGACCGTATGCTTGAAATTACCCACACTATTGAAAAGCGCAAAATGATGGCGCAAGTTTTGGACAGCATGGAATTGGAACGCGAAAAGGGAATTACTATCAAGATGCGACCAGTTCGAATGCATTATAAAGATCATATTTTGAACCTGATTGATACGCCTGGTCACATCGACTTTTCATATGAAGTGTCTCGAGCCTTGAAGGCGGTTGAAGGATCAATTCTCTTGGTCGATGCTACACAGGGGGTGCAAGCGCAAACACTGACAACCTTGCGAATGGCACAAGAAACTGGATTGGTGATCATTCCAGTTCTCAGTAAAGTTGACTCACCACTCGCGCGAATTGATGACATAAAAAAAGAAATGGTGGCGCTTTTAGGATGCAAAGAAGAGGACATTTTAGAGACATCAGGAAAAACTGGTGCTGGTGTAGATGATTTGCTCCAAGAAATTATTAAAAAAGTTCCTGCTCCAGTTGAGGAATTTCCTGACACAAACAGTTTTCGTGCCCTCGTTTTCGATTTCCAATATTCAAACCATAAGGGTGTAATTATTTACGTTCGATCAATGGACGGTACAGTTAAGAAAGGCGATGAATTAATGTTTAAAATTGCGAATGAAAAATTCACAGCCCTTGAGGTGGGAATTTTTACACCGGACGAAGAGGCATGTGAGGAGCTTGGTCCTGGACAAATCGGGTATATTGTAACTGGTATAAAGAGACCAGGTATTGCATCCGTTGGAGACACGATTACTATTTTCAAAAAGCAATTACCGGCACTGGAAGGATATTTTAACCCGTCACCAGTGGTGTGGGCTTCGGTTTATCCAGAAGATGCAGATGATTTTGAGTTATTAAAACAGGCTCTTGGAAGATTGAAATTATCAGACTCCGCTTTTTCATATGAAGAAGAATCTTCGGGATCATTAGGGCGGGGATTTAGATGTGGATTCCTCGGACTTCTACACCTTGAAATTATCACAGAAAGATTAAAGCGAGAATTCAATTTGAATCTCGTAATTGCTACGCCTAGTATCACATATGAAGTAACCATGAAAGACGGAAAAAAGAAAATGGTGTATTCACCATCACTTTTCCCAGATCACGGATCATTTTTAGAAGTATACGAGCCGTGGGTAAAATTGAAGATTATTTCCCCAACGACTTATGTCGGTGCGATTTATCAGATGTTGTATGAACATGAAGCGGAATTGGGTGACACAGAAACTTTCGGAGATGGACGAGCGTCGCTTTCAATTAACATGCCACTTCGAGAATTAATGCGAGGATTTTTTGATGAATTGAAAAGTATTTCATCTGGCTATGCATCATTGTCGTACGAATTAGAAGGAATGCGAAAAGCGGATGTGACAAGGATGGATATTTTGGTGGCCGAGGAACCAGTGGAAGCTTTCACCAGAGTGATTGCGTTCCGTCGCATTGATGAAGAGGCAAATAAGGCAGTAGATAGATTATTCGAAGTTCTCCCTCGCCAAATGTTCGTAACAAAAATCCAAGCCAAAGCCGACGGGCGAATTATCGCATCGCGTACACTTTCTGCAATGAAAAAAGATGTAACCCAGCACATGTATGGAGGAGATATTACTCGAAAAATGAAGTTAAGAGAGAAGCAGAAAAAGGGAAAGAAGAAGATGAAAGAGGGAGGTACGGTGAATATTCCGCATGATGTTTTTCTTAAGATGATGAAGAGTGGGGATAACTAGAAATTCATAAATTTTTTAGGGAAAATTCATATCCGATATGTATGATTTTGTACATGCAGGGATATTTTAAAGTGATAGGTGGATACTTATCATTAAAACTAGAGTTTGTTTCTGATGTCAGTAAAGATGTCGCCCAAATATTTTTCGCTGTACTTGCTGTCGAGTCTTTTACAAGAGAAATCATTAGTTGGAAACTGGTCGCTATTGGTGTATTATTATCAGCAATGTGGTGGATTGTAGGTATTATTACTTTTCAAATTAAAAAATAAACATATGTATACTTTCTATATAATTGGATATATTATGCTGGCAATAGTGGGCAGTATGGTCTACTTGGCTAAGAGATATGAAAGGGAAGAAGAAAAGAAAAAGCACCACAAGTAGATTGCAAAAATTCCCTAAAACTTGTATATTGAAACCCCATAAACACGGGCCCTTAGCTTAGTTGGTAGAGCGCCTCATTTGCACTGAGGAGGTCAGCGGTTCGAATCCGCTAGGGTCCACCACAAAAACCCTGTATTAATCTCCCACCTCATACGGCTTTAACAATGCCAGTATTACTATTTTAATACAATTTTATGATAACAAACGAAGAAATTAAGGCTCAAAAAAGGAAAGTAGAAGAAGACCGTAGACATCTCGAAATCGATGAACACAAACTGAGAGAGGTGGAGAAAAAGCAAGCTGCAGATGAAAGAAAGCAAAAGGAAATGGAATTAGAGGAGGTCAAAAGAAAAGAAAGGGATTTGAATAGATAAAAAGTGATGTTAAGATACTTCCATGAACAATCAATCATCACCAAACAAAATCATTATTAGCATCGCGGTATTAGCAGTGGCCCTTGTAGGAGTATATTTTTCAATGAATAAAGCTCCTAAAATTGCACCTGAAAATATTACTCAGACAGGAACAAGTACTACTTCGACTTCAAGTGTCGGAAAACCAACCATAACAAAACTAGATTTACCATCAGGTCCATTAAATGTTGACCAACAGGGAACTTGGACGGTTTTTGCAAGTAGTACAGATGGAAAGGCTCTAACGTACAGTGTTGTGTGGGGAGATGAAGTTGTTACAGATCCAACTGTGGCTGTAAATCCTGTAAAAATTGGTACATCGACTTTTTCGCATTCATATTCTTACCCAGGTGTTTATACACCGACAATCACTATTTACGGAAGTGATGGTCAAAGTGTTTACGCAAGCGTCGGGCAAAGAATTTTAGGAGAAACTAAAAAGGCACCGATTATTTATTCTCTGGCACCAAGTTCTGCCGAGGCAGGAACCCTCGTGACGATAAATGGAGGAGGATTTACCGCACCAAAACCTATTCCAAATGGTCCTGGAAATATGCCTTCAAATGAGGTGTTGCTTGATGGAGTGGGGCTTGCTGGGGTGACCGCTAATGGGGTTAATAATCTATATTTTTTGATTCCAAGTGATGCAAAGGTTGGGAAGCATACTGTACAGGTGAAGAATTCGAATGGGAGTAGTAATGTGGTGAAGGTGGTGGTTAAGTAGGTAAGGATTCCAACGTCTAATTAAGGTCGTTTGTAGAGACAAAGAATTAGTCCAATCCTTTTGAGGCATATTTATTTCATGAAAAGTTCTCATTTTTTTGTTATGATACATGCAACTTGATTCAAAGACTTAAAACAGATATTTTTTTTAGGCGATATGCCGTCTACTTTAGTGGCTCCATGGTGGTGGCTTTTTTGAACTATGCATTTCATCCCGTATTAGGAAGACTTCTTTCACCTGCAGACTTTGGAGATGTTCAAGCCCTTATTTCTCTCATTACTCAATCTTCAATTATCTTCGGTGCTTTTTCTGTTGTTGCTGTAAACATCACAACTAACACAGAAAATCCTCAGGAAAGAGATGCAATAATTTCAGAATTACAAAAAATTTCTTTTTGGATCATTGGGATTACTTTTGTTTTCCTTTTGCTATCAATTTCAGAATTAAAGTCTTTCTTCAATTTCGGAACAATATATCCATTAGTTGGTCTCGCTATCATTTTGCCTATTAGTGCTATAGCGACCTTTAGGAATGCGTACCTACAAGGTAGTGGAAGATTCAGGCATCTCTCACTCTCAGGTGTCGTTTCTTCACTCGGGCGGTTGGTATTTGCTGTGTCCGGTATTATCCTTGGAATGGGTGTATTCGGAGCAACACTCGGTATTGTACTTGCAAACGTAGCTGTACTCATTTATCTTTTTTATCAAACAAAAGACTCGCTTCATCTAAGTACTAAGACAAATGTTCACACTCTCGAAAAGGGAAGTGTGGTAAAGGAATTGATTTATGGAGTATTAGTATTTTTCGCTACAAGTCTCGTCACTATCTACTACACCTCAGATGTCCTTATAATTAAGCATTATTTTAGTTCGGTAGATGCCGGTCTGTATAGTGGTATATCGGCAATAGCAAAGATTCTCTTCTTTGTTATTGGCCCTAGCTCGGCCGTGTTACTTTCCTCAGTAAAGATTAGGCAATCCTTTGTGGAAAACGCTTTGGCTCTTAAAAAGTCATTAGTAATCTCCTTGGTTGTAGGTGGATTAGGTATATTTATATTTTATCTATTTAGTGATATAATCATAAATCTGATGATAGGTAGTAAATATGCATCTTTTGCACATTTTCTACCTAAAGCAGGATTGGTGATGTTGCTTACAGCTATTGTAAACATATTCATTTTCTACTTTTTGGCATTGCGCAGGTTCTTTTTAATTGCGGTCTCCTTGTTTGGGATGTTTTTTATGGGGTTTATTTTACTCCGAGTCCACACAAGCATTGATTCAATTCTAAACAACTTAATTTTATCTCTTTCAATTATTCTAACCACATTAACCATCACCTATGCAAAAGACTATTTCAATCATAGTACCCGTTCATAATGAAGTAATGAATGTCCCTCTTATAAATGAGGAGCTTTTGCATGTATTTTCTTCTCTACCGTATGATTATGAAATCATTTATGTAAATGATGGTTCTAAAGATGATTCTCAGCAAGTTATAGAGGGTCTTACTAAAACTAACAATAAAATTAAAAGTATTGAATTCTCAAGAAACTTTGGAAAGGAATCTGCTACATCTGCTGGCTTACAATACTCTACAGGAGATGCTGTGATTGTTATTGATGCGGACCTTCAACACCCAACTTCACTTATTACGCAATTTATAGAACGCTGGGAAAACGGTGCTGATGTGGTGATTGGTCTTAGAACAAAGACAAAAGGTGGTTTTGGACTAAAATCTATTTGTTCATTTTTTTACTACAAGCTGATTAATACAATAAGTGAAACACCTATCGTCCCAGGCGCTACTGATTTTCGTCTTATCGATAGAAAGGTTGTAAATGAATTCAATAAATTTACTGAACACGAAAGAATTACAAGGGGTCTTATAGACTGGCTTGGATTTAAGAGAGAGTTTGTAAAATTTGAAGCAAATGAGAGGGCAAATGGAGTCGCATCGTATTCATATTTTAAACTTATTAAACTTGCGATATCTTCTTCGATCTCACATAGTCTGTTTCCACTTAAATTCGCAGGATATCTTGGAATGCTCACTGTTGTTCTTTCTGGTGCTGGAGGGTTAGTTGTGTTTACAGAACGATACGTATACGATGACATGCTTCATTGGGCTGTTTCTGGTACTGCACAACTTGCCTTACTTATGATTTTCTTTATTGGCATTGTACTTTCTTGTTTGGGGCTTATTGCTTTGTATATTGGGAACATTAATCATGAAGTGTCGGGAAGGCCTTTGTATGTAGTTAGAAGTGTGGGTAATATAAAGAAGAAATAAAGATAATGAAAATTCTTTGGCTCACATGGAAAGATAGAAAAAATCCTGCTTCTGGCGGGGCAGAAGTTGTGAATGAAGAATTGGCCAAGAGACTTGTGGCAGATGGGCACGAGGTTATTTTTTTAGTTGGGGGATTCGAAGGTTCAAAGCAGGAGGAAATAAAAGACGGATTTAAAATCATTCGTGTGGGCGGAAAATGGAGTGTATATTTGAAAGCTTATCAATATTATAAAAAACATCTAAATGAATGGTCAGACCTAGTAATAGATGAAGTAAATACAATTCCATTTTTTGCTAAATT
>Ga0209553_1000478_pt1 | contig 21002 bp, 24 predicted proteins | sample LauGreFBDMM110DN_2_FD_188217 | JGI IMG/M metagenome (GOLD analysis project Ga0209553, IMG submission 188217) | Freshwater lake microbial communities from Lake Michigan, USA - Fa13.BD.MM110.DN (SPAdes) (version 2) | ecosystem: Environmental > Aquatic > Freshwater > Lake | place: Lake Michigan...
ATTGGAGCCACAGCCAGCACTCAATCTGATGCTTGCTCCCAAACCAAAAATCTGTTTTTGGTTGCTGAATACATCGTATGCACAGCAATTGGCGGGTTTAGAAAGGAATGGTACCCAACTCGACATGGACAAACTCGAGGAATCTCTCAATTTGTCTGAGGGTCTTGAATATCCTGGATTACAAAGGGGTTTATTAACGAGTGCATTAAACCGTGCATGAGCCTCGATGCCATTTTTGACGACAAGCGAGTGCTTGCGATGCTGATTGCCGGCTGGACGTTCACGATATGTATTATTTTCATCTGCATCATGGTGGACGACGAGAGCCCGTTCCTGAGTTTCGGGCCCAATCCACAGACGGTGCTCTTCGGCTTCAAGCTGGACACGTGGACCAAGTGGGGGTGCGTGGCCATGTACACGTTCATCAGCACGTGCATAGCTGACTTCACGTCCGACAGCGTGGGTCCGTGGATCACCAACACGATACAGGACCACAAGAACATGTATCTTCCGTATAGAAAGTGGACGTGCGTGTGCATCGTGCAGACGTTTTCGATGTATGCCATCATCATGGGCACGATTCACTTGTTTGTGGCGCTCAGCCAGATAGACTTTATGCTGATGCGCATGTTTGCGGACCTGCTCGTGAACTACTACACCACGAGGCGGTTCATGCAGTTCAAGCACGTGGACCCGCACAAGTATGAGATGCACCTCGACATGATGAAAGGGTACGACACGGTGCTGCTCACGCACAGCACGCAGCCGCAAGGGGACTCGCAGGCGTGCGAGGACGACGTGCAGGTGGTCTCCCCGAGCCTCGTGATGCAGGTCGTGAACCCGCAGCATGCGCCGGCATCGGATGTTTTCGACGGCTTGTGCGCACAGCCCAAGGCCTCAGAGTACCGCTGAGGCGGGCGGGTTTGCCGGCGTGCTGACGTCCTCTATCCACGCGCGCTTGGCGCGCGCGTGTCTTGTGTTTTTCCCGCCGTACGTGCTGGTCTGGGAGTGGCAGAGGGCGCAGAGGAGCTCGAGGTTCTCGATGCGGTTGTCGATGTGATTCCCGTTCTTGTGCTCGAGCTGAAGAGTGACGGCTTCGTTCATCCACATGACGACGCCGTCGCACTGGGTGAAGTGCACGTTCTTGCACTTGCTGCACTCGTACGGCCACCCGAAGTCGTGTATGAGGCGGTGCTTCAGCGAGACGTTGTGAAACCGGCGGTCTGCGACGAACACGTGCTCGGCCTCCTTCTTGACGCCGCCGCACCGCGTCGTGAAGTGGCTCGTGTCGAGGTTGAGGAGCGCGGCGCGGCGCATGCACTTGGACTTCTGGTCCCGGAAGTTGTGCTTGTAGCCGCACTTCTGCATGAGGGCGAACCAGCTGCTGCTGCCGCTCACGAGTGTCCGGAAGCTCTCGTCGTCGACCGCGTGCAGCTTCGTCGAGGTGCGCGGCTTCATGCTGGCGGGCGACTTGCGGAGCCTGAAATGGGTGACTGGCAGTCGCAGGTCCTTGATCCGCTGCGTGCAGTAGGCGCGCGCATGCTTGCTGCTGTAGCAGTAGTTGCACTTGCGCATGAGCTCGGAGAGCTTGGTGCTCTCGCGCGCGAAGGCCCGGAAGGCGTCGTCCGGGACCTCCGGGCGCGTCTTGCGTGCCGTGAAGTGCTGCGTGTCCAGACGCAGGCCCTGCACCTTTTGCTTCAGGGCCATCACGCAGTGGCTGCTGCAGAAGCGCCCGAACTTGAGCGGTTTGCCGCAGCGGCGCGCGAGGTCGCTCCAGCTGTCGCTGAGGCGCACGAGGTCCGTGAACTCTTGCGGGGAGATGTGGTACATTGGGTGGGGGGTGGTTCGAGTACACGTGTATGTGACTCAAATATATTTTTTAGTTTTGTATGAAATGATAACGATACGGCATTTGATGTTGTTTTGGGTGCCTTTATATACATTCACTCGGAAAATAAACAAAAATGTAACACACTCAGATTTTCGATTCCTCTCGGTAATGTATTAGTGAGAAAGTCATGGAAATGCATGGAAATCTCCGCCCTGCAGTCGATTCGGTTCTACGGGCTCTGGGACCAGCCGCGGCGCGTGCTGGTCTGGGAAGACATCACGGCCAAGTGCTACTCGTGGCGGCGGCTGCGGCAGGAGATCGGGCTGTCCCCGCGGGACCTGATGCGCATCCAACCGTCGACGCAGGAGTGGGTCAACCGCGGCGCCTTGCAGCTGGCGGACCTCCCGGACATGACGTGCTTCCCCGTGAATCCGTTCACTCACCTGCACGCAGACCTGGCCGAAGTCTGGGGCATGCGCTGGTCGTCCGAGCTGCTCTCGCAGATGAAGGTCACGTACGACCAGCTGCGGGCAAAGGGCATGAACGTGATTGTCATGACGCACTTTGGCTTCACGCTGAGTCAGTGGATCAATCTGGCGTTCCAGGCGCACCATGTGCACGCCATGTCAGACGAGCAGGTGCTCGACCTGTTCCAGATGCCCAAGTACGAAATCGTGGGCATCATGCAGACCTTCCAGCTATGACGGGGGGGGGTATGTAAACGACATCAGATACTTGTGCGTCTCCTGTGCATAAGGACCTTCCTTGTCTTTATGCGTCGATACGTCTGCCAGAAGAAACGCGGCAGCGATGCAGGCTATGAGTCCAGTCGTCAGCAGCTTCCACGTGGGCGATGTGTCCCACGGCTTGCTTGTGTCCGAACCCTGCATCTCAAACGACAGACTTTGCAGCGTGTTCAGCGAGATCATGCTCACGAGCGCCAGCGATCGCAGCAACTCAAACGGGATCCCCGCGGGGAACTCCTCGCACGTGGGTGCAATGCGCAGGTACAGGAACACGGTCACCACAGCAATCATGAAGAAGACGAGCGCTCTTGTTCGGGCGATGGACTTGATGATCTTGTCGGTGGATTTGATGAGGGGAGTCGTATCGACAACTTGAGTGTAATTCATGGTCTGTGCTTGCATCGGCCTGATCGTCACATCCTTGTCAATCTTGATGTGTGCGTGGAAAATCATGAGAATGTTGGCGATGTGCTGCAAGAAGCCGATGACCACGACGCACAGCACGTCGAAGAATGTGGCAGTGTCGTCGTGCACAGAAATTTGAGAGCTGCATGCGCGGAAAATGAAGGCGTAAACAACGATCATATTCAAGTCCTCTGCCACGCATAGCCAGAAGTTGCCCTGGGTTTCGGCCAGGACTTTGTCCTCGGGGTCTGCTGGTTGCAACGCATAGGTGACAATAATCGTCACCGTGATGATAGCTGTGGCAGTATGCAGAAAGAGCATACCGGTGTTCGTTATCATGAATATTGTCAAAATATTTTTACCAGGCAGATTGTCGTTTCCGAATAACATCATATAATGTAAAATAGCGCCGAGGATTTGCACGATGCCGACGAAACAACAAGCGACAAATGAAAAATACCAATTCCTTACGTATGCATGCCGCTTTGATTGCCATCCGATCAGCAACGAGCATGCAAGAAGACTGAACGCGATGATTAGACAATAAAGGGGCTTTGTGTCACCAGCGTACCGGAGCTCGTAATTGCTGGTGTCCTTAATCCATGCGAATTGTGTCAATGTCACAGCATTGAATGCATATTGCGTGTTGTACAAAATTAATAGCCAAATGCTAATCCCTCCCAATACAGCAACCGCACCCCAAACGAGATTGTCTATGTCATTTTTTTCAAAATGTGTTGGTGTACCGTCAGCACGTTTTCGCAGACTCAACGTATTGCGATACGGCGTGTCCTCCAATGCGTCATTCCTTCTCCCGTAATCAGTGAACGAAATGTGTCCTTGCAGTGGCTGCACACACTCGTACATTTCCTGGTGCGCCTGCGACATTTGGAGGGCGTCTGAGTACAAGTTACGATTGTCCCGCACAATAATTGGACGCTGGATCCTCATGCACGCCACGTATATGTCTTTTATATAAAATCGGTCCGAACCACCCTGCGCGGACATCAATCCATTTTGAAATGGCAGACGCCCTTGCTGTCCTTGTGGTACCCGTGATCCGCGAGCGTCGGGTCCGCGTACTGCTCGAGCCGAGACCAGTACTGGAGGACAGTCCACATGGCGTTGCGCACGTGGTTGCGCATGTGTGGCGCCGTCCAGATTCGGTCTCGCGTTGTCGCGGACAGCTTGGCGCTGCGCTGTATGTGTGATGCCGTGGTCTCGTACACGAATGCCGCGTGTTCTGGCGACGCCGCCGACTCTGTGATGTCAGCCGCCTTGCCTGTCACGATGTGCATCGCAAAGGTTTGCGTGTAGGTGTGGGATATCGCGGCCAGCGCGCCGCCCTCTGCGCTCAAGTCGACGTTCCTGAAGAGGTGCCGCGCGGCCCACAGCTTGGTCGGGCCGATGGCCGGCAGCGAGTTGCAGAAGTCGCAGCCCGTCAGGGCGATGAGCATGGCGAGTGTCTGGATCGGCTGTTCGTGGCGCGGCAGCAGGGTGTGCACGTGCGCGTGCAGGCTCGAGATGTCGACAAACTCCATCTGGCGCTTCTTGCTTCCGTCTGTCGTGCGCTTGCTGGAGGTGCGCGTGTGCATGCGCTCGAGGAATATGCGTTTTGTGCTGTCTATGCTGGTCTGTAGCAAGGCCAGCGGGATGAAGTCGCCGTCCGTCGACTCGATCATGGTCGGGCCCCAAACGGTCCATGCAAACGCCTTGATGTCGCACTCCCCCCGCTTGCTCGCGGCGTCGAGGACACAGTCGGGCAGCGTGCGCGCATCTGCGCCGAGGTCCCTGCCGAGCACGACGGGCGCACCGACCCAGTCGACGATCACGGTCTTGTCAAAGTGTCGGTAATGCAGCTTGATGTTCTTGACGATGAAGTGTATGACGGCGATCTTGAATGTGCGGTTGCGCATCGCTGCGTTCCAGTCGTGCGGGGGGGTTTCCGGGAGCCCCTTGGCCGAGTCATACACAAAGTCCTGCGCGGCCTTGTTGCGTTTCCGCTGCGTCATGCCCTTGCACTCGGGCACGTGTGTGTAGTCGTCGAACCCCATGATGACCACCTGCGCGCCGCTGTCAAACGCGCGGTCTATCGTGCGGACGAATTGCATCTGGAAGAAGACCTCCCAGGTGTTGATCCACGCCCCCTTCATGAGCTTGATCTGCCCGTCGACGAACCACGAGACGGGGACAGTGGGGAGGGCCTCGGTGAATGCAGCCGGGTGGCTTGTCTTGAGGATGGACACCCATTCCGAGTTTATGGTCATTTCCGTGCGCCGTGCTGGTGGCACGACTGCTGCAAGTGCTGGCGAATCTGTAAAAATACACTAGTCGAACCTGTACTTGTATGCCTTCTTGAGCAAATCCAGCAGCGACTGCTTGGCGCGCCTGGTGGCGAGTTGCTCGTGCGTCTGCTCTGCGGGTTTTGCCTGGGCGATGTCAAAGGCTGCCGCTTCGACGTTGCACACGCTGTACCCTTCGCGGCGCACACCACACACCAGACTCATGACGTACTCGTGGTACCAGTACAGCCGCGTGACGTCGTCGAAGAAGTCGCACCAGCTCTCCCTGCGCTCGCACCGCCACAGCGCAGGATCCGTGTGCGTGCGCGCGCACCGCCACCGCGGGTCCTGCACGAACCGCTGCAACACGAGATGCAGGTGCATGTCAGCCATGTTGTTTGCGTCGCGACGGAACATCGCGCAGTACTCGGAGGTTTCGTCGGAAATCACTTCGAACAGCTGTGCGTAGAGGCCTATTGCCCGTTCGAAACTCGAGAAGGCTAGCAAATTGACTTTGCATTGCATGATGTTTTCAAAGATAGAGAGGAACTGCTTGTGCTCCTTGGAACCCGCAACCACCGGCAGGAATCGCAGGTCGTAGCATATCGTTGCTTGATATTTCTTGGCGCTTGTGACCCAAGCGTCGTTTGAGTCTGTGTGCAAAACGACGGCGAAAATGGGGTTGTGTGACGTCACGTCGTCGGTGCCATACAGTGCAGTGTTGAGGTACCCGCCGTTCTCGCGCAGTATAGAGTCGACAAACAGGGGCATCTCAAACACATTGCCGTCGCTGCGGTACACATCCATGGACAGCATGCGCTAGCCACCGAAAGTGAACTAATGCTTATTATGCATGATTATTTTGCTATAAAAAACTGCATGTACTATTTAAGAGCATCATATCCAAGACATGGCCACTCTGAGCAACAAGAGTCACCTTATCAAGAGGCGGCTTAGTGTCGACGTCACCGGGAGCTTGCAGCAGTTTGCCAAGTCCGGCCCAGACGCGGCGCTGTGGGCGCCGAACAACGCCAAGATTGGAGAGATTCTGGGAGTTTCCGACGTCTTCGACAACGTCCCGGACGTCGGCCTGACGGCGGCGTGCCTGCAGAACGCTGTGCTGCACAAGGTCGTGTGCTTGGAGCACAAGAACGACTTTCCGATTCACCTGGGCGTGAGCCTCTCCTGCATTCCAGCAGACGAGATCACGCGGCACGGGAATAAATTTGCAGTGACTGCGTTTGCAAAAACACACAACCCGTACCCGATCACGCTCTTCGAGGCCGAGGCGGGGTCAAATGAAGCGACGCAGTGGCGCGAGATGTATCCGAACTACAACTCGACCAACCTCGAGAAGGAGGGGGTGATGGAGCTCAGCCACCAGAATTACCTGTTCATGTCAAAAAAACATCCCGTGGTTGAGATTCTGCGGTCGAACAAGGACTTGTTGAACGCGGACATCGATAAGCAGCAGCTTATCGACGGTGAGTGGTATAAGATTACGCGCCAGGTTTTCAACACATGCTGCAGTGCACTGCGCAGTAAAATCCTGACAAAGGTCGCGACGCGAGATCTAAACAACTTCAGTGTGCAGGTGCACCGCCTGCATCACAAGGACTGGGGGTCAATCTTGAACAGCAACGACTTGCTGAACACCATCCCGCCAGAGATCCTGGCCACTGACAACGCAGAGACCATCACTAACTACATCAAGCAGGTCTCTCGGCAACAGCACAGCATCAACTTGAGGTTGGAGCTGACGTATGAAATACAGACGCGCATCTAGCGGGTAAGACATATTGCTTCACGTTTGTATTGCAGGTGTGCTATCTACGCGTCACCCGAGGTGCGGCGACGCGTCCGAGAGTCTTCGTGGTTGCTCGCTTGCTTCGAGTCGCGACTCGCTCGTTTAAACTCCCCAAAAATAACACGTCACTGAAAAAAAATAAAAAATCAAATTCAATCAAATCGAGTCAAATTCAATTCGACTCGCGACAAGGCAAGCAGAACATGGACACCTTCGCACTGCATGCCGACGACCTCACCACGCAGTTGGGGGGGTGGGAAGAGCAAGAGCCAGCAGACACGTTCATGGAGGACATTTTGCTGCGCATGTGGGACGGCGATGCGGATGCGCAAACTAAGACACCCAGCAAGAAAGACGCATATCGAGCCAGGAACAGGGAGTGTGCACGTCAAAGCCGCGCATCTGACCGGGTGTACACCGAGCTGATGCTGGCGGAACTGAACAACCTCGCCGAAACGTTGGATATGTATGCCGCGTACATCGGGCAGCTGCAGCTGCACGGAGCATGCGCCGCGCAGTGCACGCACGGACTCGAGCTGTGCTCGACACACAAGGTGAGCATAGCCCTCGTGCAGCAGAGCGAAGTGGGCAGCGCCGCGCACACGCTGTTTGGATTACCGACCAAGGAACGCAACCGCATACACGCACACACAAGCCGTTGCAGGAAGAGCAATTTTTTGATGGACATCGTCACGGAGCGCGACGCGAGCTTGTCGAGGCTGCAAGAACTCCTGCAGTACACGAGCACGCTCGAAAGCTCATGCAGTTTGCTGAATGATTTCGGCTTCTGCGAAAGCGCAACTGTGAGCGTGTTCCTGAACTGCGCGGAGATGCGACAGAGGCTGCTGCAGCGCACGTGCACACACGCGCAGCAGAGCGAGCACCTGAAATCGCACACGGCGTATCGGACCACGTACCGCGTCAATGCACACGCAGCAGTGCGAGCACTTGAAATCGCGCATGGCATATCGGACCGTGTTCCGCATAAATTTTAGGTAAAGTACGCACTAGTTCATGTGTAGGGGGGGGGTGTAGCATGGACACCATCTGGAGAATCTTGAGAGGGCCCTTTATTTTGCCAGAACATACCGAAAAATACCACCAGTGCAAATGGGAGAAGGTAGACTTTGACAAGGCTGGGTGTTTAGTGTGCGGCGCCATTCACAAATGCGATGCCATCACGTGTAAGGACGTGTCCAACACAGGCGACAGTCTGCTGTGTAATGTGACTGGGTGTGTCTTGAGTAAGGTGTTAGTCACAAACGAGTGGACCGATACATGTTTACCAGTTGACTCTTCAGTAAAGATTGAATTGAACAACGACATTGAAGGATACGTCGAGGAGTTGTTGACGTCCAATAAGGCACAAGATTGTCTCTCCTGCGAACGCAGGAAGTTTTCGGACACTGTCGAATCCAAATTTGCACAGCACGTGTTTTCGGACGACGACTGCGCAGCCAACGCAATAGACGCCATGACAAGCATGATACAGAAGATTGGGGGGCGCATCCCCGTGGATTACGACGCTGCGGCAAGAAAGCATGTTGTTGTGACGTGCATCCGGTTCCTGAATCCAGTCGTAGCGAGCATACAGGGCAGCCATTGCTTCCGGAGCTTCAAGTACAACACGCGGCAGCTGGTTTTTGGTCTGATGTACCTCATGCGGACTGGCGTGTACAGTCACAGTGAAACCATTCTGCCCAAGATTGTAAACATCGAGCACCTGCTCCCGCGGGAGTGCTACCTTCGAATCTTCTTCGGCGTCAGTCCCTCCGTCATCACAGACACAGAGAACAAGCTGAAGTATCTCATCCGGCACGGCTACATCCGCAGCGTGGCCAATGTCTCTTGAAAGTGCTGGACCCTCGCGCGCAGACTCGCGTTGTCGCAGCGCGAAACGGCGAGCTCGTGGTATAGCCTGATCATGTTGTCGGCCGTGAACGGGAGGCCCGTGACCTGCACGACGTGCTGCAGCTCCAGCTTTTGCTTTTGCTTTTGCCGCCTGTAGTAATATTTTCGGCGCAGGTTCGTGTTGACCTTGGAGTGGAAGTTCCCGTACTGGTTCACTCCGGTGTGGATTCGCGCTATGCTGGTCGCCATTTCGTCGGACATCAACGTGTCGAACGGAATCACGCAAGTGCTCATCCGGAATAGGTCGAGGAAGCTCTCGAGGATGTCCACGGGGATGTCTTTCTTCAGCAGCAAGATTGTCTCGTATTCCTTGCTGTCGTACGACTTGACGTAGGCAGAGTACAGCAGCTCGGGTTGCAGCGCGTACATCAAGCAGCTCAGGAGCAGCGTCCGCTCGGTCGAGTTGCCAAACGCAACAAAGGTGCACATGCACTCGTACCGGCCGTGCTTCTCGGATTTGAAGTTGTCGTGGAACGCCTTCATTTGCTCCAGGATCGCGGGCGCGTGCGTGGTCTGGTCGTGCAGCGGCTTGTGCACGTGTTCCATGATGTATTCCATGCGGCTGCGACCGCGCATGCGGCTGCAGAACTGCTGATTTTGCCTCAAGAAAATCTTTTTTTCAGTTCTTGCGTGGTAAAGATGCCGCACTCCCACAAGGCCTTTACATCTCCCACAGCGACGTCCAGTTTCGGGCGAGCAAGCTTGACATGCACTTGCTGTGGGCCTACTTTGAAGCAGCGGGCATACGCTTGCTGTAGCAGCTCCTCGAGCATGTCGCACGTGAAGTGCACGTTGCTGCTGGGCCGGATGGAGTTGGCAGCGTCGCCGGCAGTGTCGGAAGTCGTCGGCGCCAGGTCGACGCCGAAATGCGCGTGGCACGCCAGCACGTACTGCCGGTGGTTCTCTTTCAGCGTTTCCATGTGTGGGTTGTTCATCGCGACTGGCGTCACCTGGCTGTTTGGCGGTATCGACGTCAGCTCGATGTTCCTGTGTCTTGCGTTCGTCTGTTGCAGAGTATACTCGCGCTCCAGGTTCACTGTGTCTGTGCGCGCCCCCGAGAGGCGGACGCCCAGCTCGTACTGCTGTAGCGGGGTGTTGCCCTTGACCATGTACTGCCGCGCGTCATCGAGCATCTGTATGCCGTTGAGGGTCTGGTCCTTGATGTCAATCTTCTCAGAGACGAGCACGTTTACCTTCTCGCCGTTTGTGATGATATTTGCGATGCTTTCATGAATCGATGTGTAGTTCGCAAGCAGCGTCACAATGCCCTGCATCGGCGAGTACAGCACGTCTCGGGAGAAGACGTCCCGCTTGAATATGTGCACCCGATGCTCGTCAAAGTTGCAGTCTATGCCCCGTATCTTCATAGCGAAAGGCCAGACGCCATCGTTTCCGGCCAGTCGCTCGACACCCCACGTGAACGAGCCGAGGGGCAGCGTGTGCGGAACGCAGATTCCGTCCTTTTTCTCGGTGTAGTACGCCACGAATCCGCACATGTGATGCATGGTTATCGCATCCGACGCAAATTTGGTGAAGTGGCGCAGCACGTGCTGCGTGAACTGTGGAGTCAACCGATTTCCGGATTCGTGGATTTCGATCGGCTTGGACAGGCAGCCGCTGCGGATGCTCCGGCAGCACGATTGGATCGTTGGCTCCGTGTACATGACGTGCGCCAAATATTTGACGTAGGCGATCTCCTCCTGGCGTGTCCGGGGGCTGTGACCTGTGCGGGCTTGCATTCGTCTCTGCGTGCGCGTCCGTGCACATGCTTGAAAGCAATAAAACAAACACATTCAAAAACGACAATTATGAAACACGGCTCGCGTGGCCCAATCGGTCAGGGCGTCGCTCTTATGAGGCGAAGGTTCTGAGTTCGAGTCTCAGCGAGAGCATTTTTTTTCAAACATTGTAGTGTCACCGCACTCAAAATACGTCAGCGCGAGCCTGTGAACTTCCAAAAGAGGGCGTGCCGAGGTCTGCGTTTTGCTCGTACTCGAACTCAAGCTTGAAAATCTCGTTGTCCGCGTACAGATCCGGCTGCACCAGCTTTGTGCGCTCGGTCTTGGTGTTCTCATCAAGACCCTTGTCGTCAAAGCCGTTGTCGTACAAAGGACTGGTGAAGCAGTCATGGTCTGCGGCGATCATTCTGCTGACCACGCGCGCCTCGTCCATGTGCTCAATCGGGACGTACTCATTTCCGATTCGCACACTCACGGTGGCGATCCTGCCCTTGTCGTCGGCCACCGCGCGGATCGCGTTCTCGATGGCCAGCGGGCAGCATCTGCTTCGCGGCGGAAGATCGTGGTGCTCAAAACGGCCGCCACGGTAGAAGTACAGGCGCATTTGAAGCTTGGTGCACGCGCACGTGTCTTGCGTGAAATAAGATAAAAAAAAATTGTAGAGTTACGGCCGTCTCCTTTAAATCACACGCGAGAGGGGCGCATGCCGTTCCTGCTGTTGCAGCCCGATTCCAAGCCGTTTGTGCTGCTGAATGGCGCGTCCGCGCCGTTGTCCTGGAACACGGGCCTGTTTCTCAAAGTCCGTCTGCGGGCCTCGCACATGCTCTTGACGAGCAATGCCGTCACGTACTTCAGGAACGACAAAGTGAACGATCTGGCGTCAAGCGGTTGGAACTCTCTGGCCTGCGTCCAGAACGACGACTCGCTTTGTCGGCACAGCCCGCTGCTGGACCTGTTCAACTCCAAAACTGTGCAAGGGCCGTACATCTACGCAGACGCGCTGCGGCAGCAATACCCGCTGGTCAATGACGTCTGCGCCAAGAACAGCGCACGGCGGATCATCAACAGCTCGCTGTACACGGTCTCGATGTGCGACTTGATCGATGCGCGGGCCCAGTTTGTGCTCGTGGAAGACACTGACACGCGGCGCATCTTTTTCAGGGCGGATTCTACCTCATTCGTGCAGTACGTGTGTCTGGCGTGCGTGTGTCTGTATGCCGTCGCTACACTCGCGAAGCACGGGGTCCTTCTGGTGAAAGCACCCGCAGCCGACGAAACGAAGACGCAAGTCACGGCTCAGGCTTATATTTCACAGTTTATTCCAGCGGCGCTCAAGAAATACATGAGCATGTCAGTGCTGCACATAGGCCTCAGTCTGTACCTAGTGGCAGAGGTGCTCAGTGCTCTGTCCGGCATCGCCACGCAGAGCGAGTCTTGGCTTGCGTGGTACCTCGCGGTGTATGTTTTGTGGGATTGTGTATTTTGCATGTGGACGCTGTACTTCGACCCGAAGGAGGAGCTCAAGCAGGTCAATGTGATGGTGGTCCTGCTGATCATGTGCTGCCTACGGCTGTACCACACATTTCAGAACGTCTTCCATGTCTTGTTCGTGGTCATGTTCGCCATCCGGACTTGGTGCAAGGTGGTCCTAGTGATGCTCGTCAATTCGAGCCGTGCGGCGTCGACGGGGCAGCTCTTGAACTGCAACTTGTCGATTGCGTATGACGTGCTCACGCTGTACCTGATCCTGCTGTGCCTGAACCGCACGACAGAGAGCGCCTTCGACAGCCAGGTGATGAACGGCAGCATCCTGCTTATCGGCATACCGCTTGGGGCTGCCATTGCATTCATACACAAGAGCAACTGCAGATGAGCCCTAGCTCGCTGCGATGTCTTGCAGCAAGTTGGGCCGCTTGCGCTTGCTTCCCACGCTGCTCATGGCCCCACGCCGCATCTGCAGCGAGAGTATTTGTTGTGCCGGCAACGCGCTACCCTGCTGTTTGAGCATGATGTCCACGGTGTTGCATGGTCCGGGCCTGTCATGCGAAATGAACTTCGGCGCGGATTCGACCATTGCGGAGATGAAACTCGGACTGTCGTGCACATGCGCTTCTTCGTGTATGCGAATGTACACGTGGTGGGCGGTGTTTGCATGGTCCTTGTAGATGTTATCCATGCAGGTGTACGTGAATGTGCTGAACGCAGAGTCCTTTTCTTTGGCCAGTTCGAGCTGCATGTTGCTGACGGTCGCCGACACTTTCAGTTCTTCTGGGAATTTGTGCGCGAAGCCCCTCATTTCGTCTTGCACCCACGCGAGCGCGCCAGAATGCTTGAGAGCGTCCAGGAAGAGCAGCTTGTTGTAATCGCACAGGAGACAAAGCGCTGTGTTCGGAGCGGTGGGCCTGTCGTCGTTCAGGGCAATGGTGGTCTCTGGCGCAGTCTGCAGAATGAGAGACACGGCGTCGAGGCTGAGCGCAATGTTGAGGATGCGCAGCGCGGTGTGTACACAGACCGTGTCGAAGCGCGCGAGCACGAGGCTTTCGTGCACGACGATCTCGTCCGTGAATCCTTCCTTGTTGTTGATGGACGCGTTGCAAATGACGAAGCCCTCCTCAGGGTCGTAAGACGCAAACACATCGCGCCCCATGGAAGACACCACGCAGTACTTGACGTCGAGCTTGTCGGAGATGCCGCCTTTCATGCTCGGGTATGCGCTGCGATATTGTTCCATGAGCACCTCGTACGCGTCTTCGGTCGCCGGCATTTTCGTCAGCGCGTGCATCAGGTCGTCCGGGGGGGGGATGTATCTGATCTTCCTGAGCTTGAGCAAGTAGCCCGCCGTCGCCCCCGTGACGTTGCTGCTCGCGACCTGCAGGCAGACAAACTCCATCTTGGAAATGTTCTTCTCGGCGATCACCTTGCCCGACTGGAACATTTCCTCCCGCAGGAAGAAGGTTAGACAGAGGCCCGGACAGAGCACGCCGAAGCAGTCGTCGCATCGGACGCCCTTGTCCTTGTTTGTGTCACCCTTCTCGTAGGCGTAGAACTTGACGAGCGACGAGTCGATGGTCTCGTACAGGCTCTTGCCCTGCTCTTCGTCGGACGCACCCTTCTTGGCTTTTTGCTTGTGCTTGTACGGGACCTTTCCGAAGCCGGGAGGGCCGATGCCGAGGACCAGGAACTTGCAGATGATGAAGTCGCGGGCCCCCCTCTTGGCATCGAACTCGGCCTGCGTACTGGGAACGTCCGTCACTGCTATGGCGAGCACTTCGACGTCCGGCTGCACCTTGGAGATGTACGCGCCGCACTTGGTGCCGGTGTACTGCACAGGGGCGGTGAGGTGCAGCATGGCACGGGACAGCAAATGTCTTTGAAACAGTTGCTGCAAATGTTTTTTCTTAAGTCGCGTTCACCACGTCATTGGTGCGTTTTTTTTTATGTTCTAAACAGATTCAAAAGCCTCAGCTGTTTTAGTAGGGCTGGCACGTCCGGCGAGGCGGTGTCTGCACACTCTTCTTTGTCGCTGTCGATGTCGTACGGACAACGCTCGATTTTGTATGCACTGACGGGGGCCGGGTCCTCTTCCATGCCCTTCTGTCACGCGTGCTTTATAGATGCTGAGTAGAAACTGTGCATCTGTGAGTGTGCACGCCCTATTCGATGATGTACTTCAGGACGTCGTCGTATGTCATGTCCTCTTCATCCCCGTCGTCATACTGCACAAAGTACTTGACGGTCGCAGTGCCGGCAGCTCCAAAGTCGTAGTGGCGGTTTCTGCTCGCGGCATGCACACTCACCACCTCCCCCTGGTACAACTTGGATTGCCCGTCATCGTCGAGGAACTCCTTCCACAGCAGCTTGCCGATCAGCGACTTGACCTGCACCGAGACGCCGGAGGAGCGCGTGCGAGCGGGCTGCACGCGCGCGGCGGCTGCGGCCTTGCGCTTCTTGCGCTTCTGCTCCGCCTGCATCTCCTCGAACTGCCGTATGCGCACTACCATCTTGCGCTGCTCGCGCTGCGTGATGAGATCAGGGGACGCTGCGGCCGCGTGCTTTTGCAGGGTCTGAGCGGCGTCTGCCAGTGTGTGCAGGCCATGCCATTGCATTCTTCGCGCCACGTCACTGCCAAAAAAACGAATTTGAACAGATTTTGGCATTACTGCCTGTAATTCGCGAGTGCCAATACGTACGGGATGGCGCATCCCGTACTATTCATCACGTCCTTGTGCATGATTATACCACATTTCGCTGCAGTGTTCACGTTCGGAGGTCCCTTGATTTTGCAATGGTCTTATCTTTCTGGCCCGTCGACAAGCGTGTGGAATCACGGGACTGTCAATAGATTGGCGATGTGGTCTGATCGGATTATGATGACCGTGGGATGCACGATCGATTTGTACTTCATGTCGTCGTTGCATTTGTCACAGTCTTTGCCGCTTCTGGTTTTCACTATCATCTCGGTAACAGCATATGTTGTGGCCAAGTACATCACGGGCCGTGCCAGGGCAATATCTACTCAGGGCAAAAGTCTGTCTTGGACAGATGTCAACCCATACGCGACCATGTGTCACGTTGTGGCTCATTCGATGGTGTCTATCTCGCATTATTCAATGCTATATTTCATCAGTCAAAATGACGAGCATACCCAGAGGTTCCCCCTGACGCGCTGTTTTGCGTTGACAGCTGCAGTCATGCCTCTGCTTTTGTACTTTCTGGATGTACTAGACCGTCACTGGCAAAAAAATGAATTTTTTTGGATAGATTTGGCATTACTGTCTGTAATTCGCGAGTGTTCGAGTGGCATGGACACGTCGATACAACGAGTGTACGTGCTTGAGTTGGAGAATGGAAAGTATTATGTCGGCACTACCAACAACCTGCAGAGGCGTTTCCAGGAGCACGTGGATGGTGCAGGTTCCGTCTGGACACGGAAGTATGCCCCGCTTGCGATTGAGCGCAGCGTAAGCGTCGACGGTCCTCTTCACGAGGATCGAGTAACTAAGGAATTGATGCTCAAACACGGTATCGACAACGTTCGTGGAGGGTCGTATTGCAGGATCGACCTTGACGACGGCCAAAAACAGTCTCTCACCACCGAGCTCCGCAGTGCGACTGGAATGTGCTTCAAGTGTGGTCGGTCTGGACACTTCGCGGCGCAGTGTAATATCAAGACTGTGCCCATGAAGACCAAACGAAAGCCAGCACAGCCAGCACAGCCAGTGCCTAAGAAGCGCTGCCCAAAGGCTGGGCCCAAGCGGGGCGATGGATGTTTTCGCTGTGGACGCAGTGGCCATTTTGCGGATTCTTGTTATGCCAGGACTGACATAGACGGACGTCTTCTTCTTGATGAGTCATCGGACGAAGATGAATATGATTCTGATTAGCTGCAGTCCCACAATCCGTGATTGTTGTAATAAAACATTTAAAGACACTGTCGCCGGATGCATGATACTGTTTATCCACACGTGCCCGTGGGCTGCGAAGATCTGGACGCTTGTCGTGGCCGCTGTGAGCGACTTCGTTGCAGTGCCGAGTTCGAACACGGAGCGATACAGGTACGTGTTTGGCCTGGTGTGCCTAGCCACGCTTTCGTCGGTCCTGCCAAGCCTGATGTATTCGACATCGAATCGCAGCCTCACCACGTCGTACGTACTGCAGAGCTGCCTGTACCTGACAGGCACGCACACGCTCCTGGAGTTGCTGACCGCACACAGCCCGCAGCACTGCGTTCTGGTGACATACCTGCTGCTGTGCCACTTCTTGAGTGGACAGATTACCGCCCTGAAGCAGCGGCGGATATTGCTCTACCCCGCCTTCATCAGGAGGCTGAACCTCGCACTGATATGCATCTTGTCGTTGGTATGTCTGCTGATTTGCCCGCCGGTGCACATGCAAGGGGCATGGATGACTGCAATCCTCTTCCTCCCGGAGGTCCTTGGTCTCGGCGTGTCGGCGGTGCATTGCGTCGTGAAGGGTCTCGGGGACCTGTATGAGGAATACATGAGCGAAGAATTGCGCTACAAAGGCGAGTGATACACGCATTCCTGGAGCTGCACTCAATTTCAAAAATTGCCTTGGTTCATTTAAAGCGAACGCACAGTAAACGCATGGGTTCAGTCCTGGCAAAATCGATAGTTGAGAGGTGCGCGCACGACATGATTTACCACCCCCCGGAGAAGTCGTACCAACAGGCGAGCGTGCACTTTATAAAAAGTGTGCGGGGGGACAAGTTAGCTCTCCGGTGTGTCAGCCCGCGGGGCAGTTCGATGAGCCTGCACCTGAAGTATGCAGATTCGCGACGGGTGATACTGTACAGCCACGGGAACGCGATCGACATCGGCGGGTGCCACGAGATTTGCGAGGTCATGGCGACCATGCTTGATGCCCACGTCATTGCGTATGATTACCCCAACTACGGTGCCTCCAGCAAGACTTGCCTGTGCGAATCCGCATTGAATGCCAGCATAGAGGCTGTGTATGCCAGGTGCATGGAGCTACAAATCCCACACGAGAAACTTGTTCTGATGGGACAGTCGCTCGGGTCCGTGCCCACTCTGCACCTGGCATCGAGGGTGTATACAAAGTACAATGCCATTGTCTTGATTTCGCCGCTTGCATCGGCGTTCCGCGCGGGCTTCGACGAAAAGTACGTGCCGTCGTTCCTGTCGCGTACACTGGACAGTCTGCTGTTCAACAATCTGAAGGCGATCGAGGACATCCACGCTCCGGTTGCTATCGTACACGGATTTGCCGATGACGTCATTGACATCTCCAGCGCCGAGTTGTTGCACTCCAGGATCCCCCGCCCCTTCCGGCACTCGCCGCTGTACATATCCGCCGGACACAATGACATCTACGACGAGGGGAACTTGGTAGACGTGACCGCGTACCTGCAGGCATTCATTCGCGATGTAGCTGTGAAGCACGCAGGCATGCGTCCGCCCGATGCACACGAGCAGGACAAGGACGTCAGTTCAGACGCATCGCCAGACCCGCGGCAACCTCTACTGTCTTGAGGTACAGGAGCATGTTGTTCTTGTCGACGACCACGTTACCAGCCTCGTCAGTGACGCTGCTGCACTTGCGCACCTCCTCTACCGTCTTTCTTATGTCGCGCAGCAGCAGACTCACGACGATCCTTGGCTCCTGCGTGTGCTCGCGAATGTGCAGTTTGATAGTGTCGGGCGTGCACTCCTGCTCCAGGACCGCAGAGAGCATCTCCGACGCTTGCCGGGCGATTTCTTCGATGTCGAGGACGGTTATGTTCTGCGAGATGTACTGCGTGACCTCATTCACCATGGCGTTCGAGCCGCCGCTGTAGCGGCACAGTATGCAGCAGGTCATGCTGCCGCACCGCATTTCGTATATATGGTTGCGTGCGGTACTATTTTTTTCACCGGGCTCGACGCATTTGTGTCGTGTCGTGGCCGTCCGGACCGAGACACGTCATGCACCGCCCGAAGCGAGCGTGCACCGAGCGCGCGCAGGAGAAGATTCGGGAGATCTTGCAGTGGGAGGCATGCACAGAGGACTCGCAGATGTTCAAGGACGCGGCGGCGCAGATGGACCGCGACCTGCAGGCCGAAGTGCGTGTGCGCGACTATGCGCCGTCGTCGGCATCGGAAAGCGACAGCCACTCTGACGACATGTGCTCCGACGCTGAATCTGTCGAAAAGAAAGAAGAACCATTCGACCCAACCGCTGAAGAGTAAGCCCTTACGGTGACATGCTCCCGTTCGCGGAACTGCTGACGGCGTGCGAAAGCAACGCTGCCAGCGTCGAGTCTGGGAAACGGCTCGTGTTGACGTGGATCAACTACAGCAACGCCGAGCTGCTGCCAAGAGAGACTGAGCAGTACAACGACATGCATGTTTTCGGATTCGGCCTTGCATACATGCTGAGCAAGTACGATGCCTTGCAGATACGCCACAAACAGTGGACGGACCTGCCAGAGTCCTTATCGATGCACGGGCACGGCATCACCCAGTACTCATGCAAGCAGTGTCTTGATTTCCTGCGTCTGGTGCAGGCTGAGTACAGCACCGTGCTACACTTCGACCAGACGGTGGGCTACGAGGCAGACGTAGACATGACGCTGTTGTTGCTCGTAGTCATGCAGCGTCTTGGCGATCACCTCCGCGAGCAGGTGCGGATGCAGCTGGCGGATGTGCGCGACGACGCTGTGTATGAGCTCTTGACGGGGGAAGCCGAATGGTACGTTGTGGGTGAGGAGACGAGGAAGGAGTGCTTTGACATTTTGCACGTGCTCATGCGGCTCTTCTTCATTCTACTCGATGCTGAGCCTGTGCAGGTGGAGCACGAACTCATTCTCAATTACGTCAAGGAGTTGTCGCCGTTCCAGTACGAGGCCTCCCTGCACGACTTCTACAACTTCTCCATGGTGTCGGACTGTCTGCCAGCGTCGATCTTGGTTTACAAGCATAAGTTCAAAGAAATGTTCAACGACCCGTCGCAGGTGCTCTACTTCCACCAGCCCACATACACGAGACAACGGCAGGTCGAATTCGAGAGCATAACGTCCATATCCGCTGGCGACATCAACGTGCTCCCGATCATCCTCCAGATAAAGCCGGACGTGCCCGTGTTTTTCGAGCACACGGGTGCTTGCAATAGCTCGACGTGCGGTGCCGAGCCGTGGTCGTGGCTCGTGATACACCGGCACATCGTCTTGTGTGACAAGAATGGAAAATACTATGTCGCTAAGAATATATACGTTCTGTTTGCATATCTCATGTCGAAGAGCGAGGATTGAAACAGTTTGTGGTTTATTGAATAAACATGGGGTGTGATATGATGATGCCCTCGAAGATGCGGCGGAACTCCGGCTGCACGCTGGCCCCGAGCAGCGGAAGCAGCATGTGCAAGCACTTGAGGGTCATCGTTGGAGTGTGCTCACTGCAATTGCCACGCCGGAGCTTCACCATGAAGACGTGGCGTGTGAAGTCCTCGCCCCAGCGCTCCTCAAGCCCGTGGAACAGACACGTGGCCTCCCCGTATGTCGGGTGTGTGCCTGGCAAGGCCTGCTGGAGGAAGTCAATCACCGAGAACACGAGATGGCCAGGCGCCATCGTGCCGCGCACGTGCAGGCCGGCCATGCGCTGCTTCAGCCCGTCGATCACTTGCGGCATCACCACGGTCACGACGGCGGCCATGTCTGTCGTGTCTAGTTTGATTCGATTTGACTTCCGTGGAATGCGGAAACTCGAGAAGTGGCGGGAAAACTCGACTTTTTTCAAAGAGAAACAAGGCCCTCCCTGTAAGCCTTTGCGTCAAGTCTCACCTGTTGCGCCTTGTTGCGCTTGTTTAGTTTCTGCTCCTCCGTCAGTGGCTTCGTCGTATTGCTCTTCGTGTAAATCGCCAGAGGCACCACGGGGACTTTCGTTGCTTTAGTCTCCGACTGCTTGGCACGAGTGCCAATGCCTGCCGCATTTTTCTTCTGCTCTAGTTCGAATTGGAGCAGAGCTGTCTCTGCTTTGGTCTTCTCCGCATCTGCTTCGATCTTTATCGCATTGGCATTTGCATCAATTCTCATGACAAACGCTTCCGCTTTCTTGATCTCTTTGATGCCTGCCGCCTCCGCGAGACCCTTAGCTTTCACGACGGCCGCTTCGGCGAGACCCTTAGCTTTGATACCGGCCGCTTCCGCGCCCGCGATCAGTTTCGTGCCAATTGTCTCGTTTTTCTCGTACTGCTTGGCTATCACCTGGAACGCTCTCTCGTCCTTCTGCCAATCATAGATCTGGTTGTCTTCAGCTGCCTTGCGCTTGAACCCCACGTCCGCCGCGCCCTGCGCAACAACCACGTGCAAAAAGCGGTTCCAATGTCAGCGTAAGTGCAGCAAGAGCAAACATGCGCGCTCAAGTACCTGCTCGGGCGGCGCGGCGATGCCTCCCGAGGCGCGCTCCTGCGCATTCGCCTTGCGAAGGAGCTCCTGCATCGGATTAGACAAGGTCCCGTTCGCGCGCGCATTCTCGATATACTTCGGGTCGCCGACAATGAAGTTCACCAAGCTGTTTTCAGCCATTTTGCGGACATGCTTGGACACATCGTTGTCGGGAACTCTCATCGTATATGCCAGCAGTCCGAGGATGTTCATCACTGGGGTGGAGTTCACACCTCCTTCATCGAATAATTGGAGGACAGATCCACGACTTCTGACATATTTTATGAATGGTTTGATTTCATCCTTATACTGACCGTTCATAACAGAGAAAAACATCTGGCGAGCATTGTTTTTGTTTGCCTTGAGTACATCTTCAC
>Ga0209553_1000479_pt1 | contig 20981 bp, 22 predicted proteins | sample LauGreFBDMM110DN_2_FD_188217 | JGI IMG/M metagenome (GOLD analysis project Ga0209553, IMG submission 188217) | Freshwater lake microbial communities from Lake Michigan, USA - Fa13.BD.MM110.DN (SPAdes) (version 2) | ecosystem: Environmental > Aquatic > Freshwater > Lake | place: Lake Michigan...
AAACCACAGGGAGAAAACTCCAGTGTCTCAAAAAATTCAAGTTCAAGTCGGTGACACCCCTAAACACATCGTTTCCTATTCTGAATCATGCTGTTACATAACCGTCTGAACAAAATTGCCGGACACTACTGACGCAGCATGTAAGTAGTGGCTGAAGAATTACGCAGAACTCTCTTTTCCTCCTCCGCCGCACTCCGCCGCAGTTGAAATCGCCGCCGTTTCAGATGATGATCTTCAGCGCCATTGCCTTGACTACCGCATGCACCCGGTTATGTACACCCAATTTGCGCAGGATTTTTTGAATGTGGTTTTTGACGGTAAGCGGGCTGATACTGAGCATATGTGCGATTTCAGCGTTGTTTTTGCCCATTTGGACGTAACGCAGGACTTCCCTCTCCCGCTCCGTAATAAGTTTTCTGCTCTTTCCTTCCACGGCGCCCTGCTTGAGGTATCGTTCACTCAGCAGCACGCGCACCAGCGCCATGTGCATGTGCGGCAGCAGCAGTTCGAGAAAATACGCATGACGTTCAGTCAACTTACCGGGAATTTGCGTGAGAACAAACAGGCTGCGCGTCTCGCCGTATGTATCGTACATTCCATGAGTTGTGATATTTTCCAGATTTTCACTTTGAAGACTATTCGCAAAATGCTTGTAGGCAATATTGTCCGGATCGTGAGGACATAGCTGAAACGGCCGGTTCTTGCCTGCTCTCCATGCCGACATGACACGGAATATAATACCGTCATCCGGTCGACATAGTTTGGAAAATCTGGCTTCATCCACGCTGGTGCGGCTGAATTTTTCGATGATCCGCGGCTGGCCTGAACCTTCATCAACTACACATATCATCATGCCGTGCGGCAATAGACTTTGCACCTCGCCCTGCACCCACAGGAAAAACTGGTGGCGCTTGAGAATGGTGGTCGACAAGTGGATAATCCGGAATATATGTTCCATTTCCCGCTCTGTCAGAATGATGAATTTTTCCATAACGTTGTCTTTTTGACTCGCTATTCAATTATTTCGGCTAATTATTAGAGGTGCCCATATAAATTTAGGTTTAACACCAGCCCAAAAATAGAGTCACTCCCAATAGTGTCCGGTTAAAAATAGGACAGAGTTAGTTGGTTAACGAAACTGGATTATTCTATTGGTATTTATGGCGCTTTGGAAGCGGAAAGAAACTGAGGTTCCCCCGATAAATAGTCTTCCAAGGGTGACGTACAATTAACGTTACTTTTTGGAGGAAGAAGATGCAAAAGATCCCGAAGCAGGAATACACGACCGAGTTCAAGGAACGGGCGGTCAAGCATGTAAAGGAGGGGAAGTCGATTGGCTTGTCAGCTAAGGAGCTTGGTCTAGTAGAACAAACACTACGTAACTGGGTGAAGTTGTCAGCGGCAGGCAAGCTCACTGGAGTGGGTGCCAAGCCAGTCACACAGGAACAAATGGATTTATCCCGGCTCCGTGCTGAGAACGTAAGACTGAAGCGAGAATGTGAAATCCTAAAAAAAGCCACGGCGTACTTCGCGAGAGATGTAGTGTGAAGTACGGCTGGATTGATAAGCAACGGGAATTTCCTCTCACTGAGGTATGTGCGATATTGGATGTCAGCGTGAGCGGCTATCGATCATGGCAACGTGGCGGCAAACTGAATCGTAAGCGACTTACTGATATTCAGATGCTGGCGTTGATTCAATCTATCCATGCCGAACTGAAGGGGATCTACGGTAGTCCGAGAATGGTTCGAGAGCTGCGTGATCGTGGGTTTCCGGCATCTAAGGAACGGGTTGAACGTCTAATGCGAGAGAATGACATTCGCGCTAGACACAAGCGTCGTTACAAGGCAACCACTGACTCTAAGCATAATCTGCCAATCGCACCGAATCTGCTGGATCGCAATTTCAACCCGGCTGCACCTAATCAGGTCTGGACGTCTGACATCACCTATTTATGGACAGATGAAGGTTGGCTGTATCTAGCGATCGTACTTGATCTGTTTAACCGTGAAATAGCCGGCTGGTCGCTGAAGCCACGTATGACTACAGATATCGTTACAGATGCACTAACGATGGCATGGTTTCGCAAGAGGCCGGCAGCAGGATTGATGCACCACTCAGATCGAGGTAGCCAATATGCCAACCACGCATATCAGAGAGCGCTTGAGAAATACGGCATGATCTGTTCAATGAGTCGTAAAGGAAATTGCTGGGATAATGCCCCGACTGAAAGCTGGTTCAACAGTTTCAAGAACGAATGAGTACACGGACTTCGTTATGAGACTCGTGCAGAGATGACTGCCATGAGCTTTGAATATATCGAGGTACTCTATAACCGGAAAAGGCAGCACTCATCACTGGGCTATAAGTCACCAATACGGTTTCTGGATGACTGGCTTATTACTCAACAGAAAGAGAAACTGGTAGCATGAACCCCACCTCTTGGAAGACGAAAAACCGGGGGAACCTCAAACTGCCTAGTCGCACTCAGCAGTAACAATACAGCCCCCCGCTTCAACGGGGCGGTTCATTTAATCGCACCGGGAAGCAACCAAGAAAAACGCCGCGCCATTGAGAAAGCGTGGTGACATATTGGTGACATGTCGCAAAAGCCGCTTGATATGAAAATGGCTTAAATCGCTGTAAACCTTATGGATATTGGCGCCCTGAACACGAATCGAACGTGTGACCTACCCCTTAGGAGGGGGTTGCTCTATCCACTGAGCTACCAGGGCAGAAGTCGAATTTTACGCTATTATTCCAGTTAAGCAGGCCTGCATCTGCCGCCAGTAACTATACCCCGCGAGTACGGAATACATTTCATTGGTATTATGTGAATATTGTCATGGCTACTGTTCCGGCAGGTCTTGATGTTATGCCTTTTACAAATAGGGTTTCTTTTTCACGGCTCTCTGAGGTTCCCCCGATAAATAGTCTTCCAAGGGTGACGTACAATTAACGTTACTTTTTGGAGGAAGAAGATGCAAAAGATCCCGAAGCAGGAATACACGACCGAGTTCAAGGAACGGGCGGTCAAGCATGTAAAGGAGGGGAAGTCGATTGGCTTGTCAGCTAAGGAGCTTGGTCTAGTAGAACAAACACTACGTAACTGGGTGAAGTTGTCAGCGGCAGGCAAGCTCACTGGAGTGGGTGCCAAGCCAGTCACACAGGAACAAATGGATTTATCCCGGCTCCGTGCTGAGAACGTAAGACTGAAGCGAGAATGTGAAATCCTAAAAAAAGCCACGGCGTACTTCGCGAGAGATGTAGTGTGAAGTACGGCTGGATTGATAAGCAACGGGAATTTCCTCTCACTGAGGTATGTGCGATATTGGATGTCAGCGTGAGCGGCTATCGATCATGGCAACGTGGCGGCAAACTGAATCGTAAGCGACTTACTGATATTCAGATGCTGGCGTTGATTCAATCTATCCATGCCGAACTGAAGGGGATCTACGGTAGTCCGAGAATGGTTCGAGAGCTGCGTGATCGTGGGTTTCCGGCATCTAAGGAACGGGTTGAACGTCTAATGCGAGAGAATGACATTCGCGCTAGACACAAGCGTCGTTACAAGGCAACCACTGACTCTAAGCATAATCTGCCAATCGCACCGAATCTGCTGGATCGCAATTTCAACCCGGCTGCACCTAATCAGGTCTGGACGTCTGACATCACCTATTTATGGACAGATGAAGGTTGGCTGTATCTAGCGATCGTACTTGATCTGTTTAACCGTGAAATAGCCGGCTGGTCGCTGAAGCCACGTATGACTACAGATATCGTTACAGATGCACTAACGATGGCATGGTTTCGCAAGAGGCCGGCAGCAGGATTGATGCACCACTCAGATCGAGGTAGCCAATATGCCAACCACGCATATCAGAGAGCGCTTGAGAAATACGGCATGATCTGTTCAATGAGTCGTAAAGGAAATTGCTGGGATAATGCCCCGACTGAAAGCTGGTTCAACAGTTTCAAGAACGAATGAGTACACGGACTTCGTTATGAGACTCGTGCAGAGATGACTGCCATGAGCTTTGAATATATCGAGGTACTCTATAACCGGAAAAGGCAGCACTCATCACTGGGCTATAAGTCACCAATACGGTTTCTGGATGACTGGCTTATTACTCAACAGAAAGAGAAACTGGTAGCATGAACCCCACCTCTTGGAAGACGAAAAACCGGGGGAACCTCAAACTGGTGATTGCACCCTCGTCTGATTGGATTAAATACAAGGATTAAGCTATGTTTTGTTGTGGCGACGTAAGATTTACACAGGAGATACAATATGAAAGCGCTAACCATTGTCACCATACTACTGATGGCAACTTTCTCTTTTGGGAGTGCTGCTGTGCGCGCTGAATCGCCCAAAGTGGGGCAACCCGCACCCAACTTTACTCTTCCCGACCAAAATGGGCAGACTCACACGCTCGCTGATTTTCGGGGCAAATGGCTAGCTCTGTATTTCTACCCCAAGGACGATACGCCTGGCTGCACCGAACAAGCATGCAAGTTCCGAGATGATTTACACCAACTCACTGAATTAGGTGCTCAAGTTATCGGCATCAGCGTGGACAATATTTCTAGCCACGCCGCATTCGCCAAAAAATATAATTTACAATTCCCCCTGCTTTCCGACAGCAAGGCCGAGACTGCGGCGCGTTACGGCTCCCTCCTCAACCTAGGCATCATTAAATTTGCTAAACGCAATACCTTCCTGATCGACCCACAAGGGATCATCGTCAAGGTCTACCTCTCAGCGAATGCTTCTCGTAACGCCCTGGAGGTTGTGGAGGACTTAAAGAAATTGACTGCTTTATAACCCTTAACAAAAGGCCTGCAGCCATCACAATGGAGACTACTAGTCATGACAAATCTGAGTGATGATCAACTAAGCCAGTTGAAACAGGGGCTACACTAACGCCGCTTAGAGTTGCAAGATGAAGTGCGTGACGGCCTAGCACGCTCCGGCGAGCAACGTTATATCGACCTTGCTTTTAAGGTCGGGAGTGTCGGTGATGATTCTGTGGGCAGTATGCTAGTAGATATCGATACTGTCATTACTGAGCACACTGTCCATGAACTACGTGAGATAGAAGCCTCTCTTAAATGACTGTCTGAAATGAGTTTTGGTGACTGCCCAGACTGGGGCGGCGAGATTGGTTTTGCCCGACTGCTAGCCTATCCTACCGCCCAACGCTGTACTCCTTGCCAAGATCGTCACGAAAAAACCTTTCCACGATTCGACCCCGAGCTTATAGTCTCTGGCAGCGTCATTCTTTGGCGCCCCTAGAGGCAGCCCCCCTAAGCAATACCATCACTGCTCCACTCCCACCCACCTCCGGCATTGCCTGACAGAAGGCGAGTACATCATCTAGCTGGGCTAACCAACTTCCCACCCTTGTTTTCAGCACCGGCTCATGGCCTTTTGAATTGAGCCCCTTACCATGTATTACTTGTACACAGCGATATTCCTGCTCTCTGCTTCTGTTTAGAAACTCTTCCAATTCCCGCCGAGCTTGATCTCGAGTTGACCCGTGAAGATCGAGTCTGGCTTGTATACCCCAGTAGCCACGGCGCAACTTCCGTAAAGTCTGGCGAGATACTCCGGGGCGCATGAATGACCATGCATCGCCCGCTTCAATTTCTAGCGGAATATAATCCGAGATTGAGTCTATTTTAGTAGATTGTGCTTGTTGCACCTTTTGCTGAGGGATGGGTCGTGGGCGCCTTTGAGAATGATGAACCTTATCTGGTATGGCCAGCGGCGACACACCCTTCACCGCGTCGCAGAACGCAGCCGTATCTTCGCTGTCTGTCGAAGCGGAGCTAATTGATGGCCTGTCATCATACCGCTTCATGCTAAACACCCCCGTCTGCGATTACCCTGAGTGGTCGAGATACTTTTCTGCATCCAGCGCTGCCATACACCCAGTGCCTGCACTGGTCACAGCCTGACGGTAGATGTGATCCTGCACGTCACCTGCTGCAAACACCCCGGAAATACTGGTGGCCGTAACGCCCCCTTGATTCCCGCTGCGCGTAACAATGTATCCATTTTCCATCTGCAACTGACCCTGAAAGATGTCTGTATTGGGTTTATGGCCAATGGCTATGAATACTCCTTGCAAGTCCACAGTCTTGGTGGATCCGTCCTCGACGCCCTTGATTCGCATTCCAGTAACGCCCGATTTGTCCCCCAGCACCTCATCCAATACCTGGTTTAACTCTAACGTAACGTTGCCATTTTTGACCCTGTCCATTAACTTATCTATCAGAATTTTTTCTGAGCGAAACTTATCACGCCGATGAACTACAGTCACCCGACTAGCGATATTGGAAAGGTAAAGAGCCTCCTCAACCGCTGTATTGCCGCCCCCTATCACCGCCACTTCCTGCCCCTTATAAAAAAACCCGTCGCATGTAGCGCAGCCGGACACCCCCCTACCCATGAACAATTCCTCTGAGGGCAGCCCCAGATACTGAGCAGAAGCACCGGTTGCAATGATCAGTGCATCACAGGTGTAAGTCCCCTGGTCTCCAATCAATGTAATGGGCTTGCCCGTGAGTTGAGCGGTATGGATGTGATCAAAAATGATCTCAGTGTTAAATCGTTCCGCGTGCTTCTGGAAGCGCTCCATTAACTCTGGGCCCTGCACGCCCATGGCATCAGCTGGCCAGTTATCGACATCAGTGGTGGTCATGAGCTGCCCCCCCTGAGCCATGCCTGTTATAACTACAGGCTTCAGATTGGCGCGTGCAGCATATACCGCGGCAGTGTACCCGGCCGGGCCGGAACCGAGAATAAGAAGGCGGGAGTGTCTACTTGTCATGTCTGGTGGATTTAAAAAGTTGAAGTTATTACAGTTGCCGCTCCACCCAACCCAGCACACTCTCTAATGCTGAGGGAAGATTCTCTGGTTGGGCGCCTCCCGCTTGCGCCATGTCAGCCCGTCCGCCACCCTTTCCTCCGACCTGTTGCGCGACCATGTTCACTAGTTCACCAGCTTTAACTCTCGCAGTGAGGTCTGGTGTCACACCGGCGATCAGCGTAACTCTGCCATCCACCACCGCTGCCAGTACAATGACCGCAGAATTGAGTTTATCCTTTAGACTGTCTAAGGTTTCACGCAAGGCTCGCGCGTCCACTCCTTCCAAGCTGGCTGCCAGTACCTGTATGCCTTTCACTGTCTTGATCTGAGAGGTGAGGTCCCCGCTCTGAGAGTAGGCAAGTTTCGATTTCATCTGGGCCAATTCTTTTTCTAGATGCCGTACGCTGTCCTGGATCTGCGCAATGCGCGCAGCAGCCTCCTGAGGTTGCGTCTTCACTGCATCTGCTACTCTCTTCAATTGTGATTCCTGTTGTTGCGTATGGGCCAAGGCTCCCTCGCCTGTTACCGCCTCCACTCTCCTTACCCCTGCAGCGACACCGCTCTCTGCAATAATCTTGAAAAAACCAATATCGCCGGTACGCTTAACATGAGTGCCTCCACACAACTCGCGCGAGGTGCCAATGTCTAGGACCCGCACCTCCTCACCGTATTTTTCACCAAAAAGCATCATTGCGCCCGTTTTTTGTGCATCCACGATCGTCATCACGTTTGCTGCGGTTTCCGTATTAGTAAGAATTTCATTATTCACCAAGACTTCCACTTTGCGCATTTCTGTTTCCGTCATTGGCTGATTGTGCCCGAAGTCAAAACGGGTCTTATCAGCATCGACCAAAGAACCTTTTTGCTGAACGTGAGCCCCCAGTACCTCTCGCAATGACTTGTGCATCAGATGCGTGACAGAGTGATTGCGCTGGACTCGTGCCCGCGTTACAGGATCAACTTCCGCCAGCACCTTATCCCCGGTGACCAGTCTTCCGCTACGTATCAAGCCCTTGTGACCAAACACCTTAGCCTGAATTTTTAGCGTATCTACCACATTGAATGTGCCATTTGCAGTGAGCAGCTCTCCGCAGTCTCCCACCTGCCCACCGGACTCAGCATAAAAGGGTGTCTGATCGAGCACCACCACCGCTTCATCGCCGGCCTCAATAAAGTCGACCCGGTTTCCTTCCTTATAGATGGCAATCACCTGTCCCTCATGTTGCAAACTCTCATACCCATGGAATTGAGTCGAGCCCCCGCTATAATCCATCCCGTCCCGGATGCTGAACTTACTCGCCGCTCGTGCCCGCTCACGCTGAGAGTCCATAGCCCGCTCAAACCCAGCATGGTCTACCACAATTCCGTGCTCGCGCGCGATGTCGGCTGTCAGATCAACCGGAAAGCCAAACGTGTCATACAGACGGAAAACAGTCTCGCCATCCAGCGCTCGGTTCTGATGCAGTAACGCAGCCTCCAACAACTGCATCCCATTCTCCAGGGTTTCCGCGAAGCGCTCCTCTTCCTGTTTTAGCATCGTAACAACCCGCTCTTGTGCTGTAATTAGCTCGGGGTAGGCCTCCCCCATCACCTTTACTAGATCCCCCACCAACAAATAAAAAAATGGCTGCTTCTGATTTAGCTGATAAGCATGACGGATAGCGCGACGAATAATGCGCCTCAGCACATATCCACGCCCTTCATTACCCGGAATTACACCATCGGTGATGAGGAATGAGCATGCCCTGATGTGGTCGGCAATGACCTTAAGTGAATTGCTGTTTAAATCGGTCGTATTGGTAACCCTTGCCGCCGCTTTGACCAGACTCTTGAATAAGTCGTTCTCGTAATTACTGTGCACCTTCTGCATCACCGCAGATATGCGCTCTAGTCCCATCCCAGTATCTACAGATGGCTTGGGTAGGGGGTGAAGCGTGCCTGCGCTGTCTCGGTTATATTGCATAAACACCAAATTCCAGATCTCAATATACCGATCTCCCTCAGCCTCTGCTGTCCCCGGTGGGCCCCCTGTAACTTCCGCGCCATGGTCATAAAAAATTTCTGAGCAGGGCCCACAAGGACCGGTCTCCCCCATCTGCCAGAAATTGTCGTTAGTGGCAATGCGGGTCAGCCGCTCGGGCTCAATCCCAACTTCATTGAGCCAGATGTCAGCCGCTTCATCGTCCTCAGCATAAACCGTCACCCATAATTTTTCCTGCGGAATTTGCAACGTAACAGTGAGGAATTCCCACGCGAACTGAATCGCATTTCGTTTGAAGTAATCTCCGAAGCTAAAGTTTCCCAGCATCTCGAAAAATGTATGGTGCCGGGCTGTATAACCAACATTTTCCAAGTCATTATGTTTGCCGCCCGCACGCACACAGCGCTGCGAACTCACTGCGCGCACATAAGGGCGCTTGTCCTGTCCAAGAAATACGTCCTTAAATTGCACCATTCCTGCATTGGTGAAAAGGAGGGTAGGGTCATTCCCGGGAACGAGCGGACTTGATGCCACGATCGTGTGGCCATGAGACTCGAAGAACTCGAGAAACTTCTGTCTTATTTCGTTGCTTTTCATATCGGGCTCACTTTACTCAAGGATGCTCTATCTACTCATCGCTCGGCAGCAGCACCTGATGTATCACCTCAGTCGCAAAGCCGCGGCCCCGTAGAAAACGCATCTGCTTTCCATGATCTTGAGCATCCGCCGGCTGTGTGGCAAATCTCTTTCGCCACACTTCTTGTGCGGCCTCCAGTTCGGTCTTCTTGAGATCAGGCACAGCGGCCGAGATCAAGTGCTCGTCAATCCCTTTTTTGCGCAGTTCATACACAATGCGCCGAATACCAAATCTTTTCCTACAAACTCGCGCCACCTGTTCGATCACCCTACTCGCTGACAGGAGACCCTGCTGCTCCATCGCATCTAACAAAACAGAAACCTCAGAAGGGCCCTGGGCATGTGGCAAGAGCTTTCTTTCTAACTCCAGTCGGGAGTGTTCCCGGCGAGCTAGGTAACCCAGCGCTCGGTCTTTTAGATTGGCCCTGCCCTTCACGGCATTTATTCCGAGTCAACGGCCTCAGCCTGACCAACAACGCCCACTGCAGCACGAATTTTGGCCTCGATCTCCTTTGCTACCTCTGGATGCTCTTTCAGATATTCGCGTGCGTTATCCTTGCCCTGACCGATCTTTTCACCATTGTAGGCATACCATGCACCCGACTTATCGACAAGTTTATGCGCCACCCCCAACTCAACAATCTCACCCTCGCGAGATATCCCGACTCCATAGAGAATATCGAATTCTGCTTGCTTAAATGGCGGAGCAACCTTGTTCTTAACTACCTTGACCCGGGTCTCGCTGCCGATCACCTCGTCGCCCTTCTTGATGGCCCCGGTGCGGCGTATATCAAGACGTACCGATGCGTAAAATTTAAGTGCATTGCCACCGGTAGTAGTCTCAGGATTGCCAAACATGACCCCGATCTTCATCCGTATCTGATTAATGAAAATCACCATCGTGTTACTGCGCTTGATATTGGCCGTGAGTTTACGTAACGCTTGAGACATTAATCTCGCCTGCAAACCCATTTGCGGTTCGCCCATTTCGCCTTCAATTTCCGCTCTCGGCGTCAATGCCGCTACTGAATCTATTACGACGACATCCACCGAGCCAGAGCGTACTAGCATGTCTGCTATTTCGAGAGCCTGCTCTCCATTATCGGGCTGAGAGATCAATAACTCTTCTACATTAACCCCGATCTTTTGTGCATATTGTGGATCCAGCGCATGTTCAGCATCTATGAATGCCGCTGTACCACCCACCTTCTGCATCTCGGCAATTACTTGCAGTGTGAGTGTGGTCTTTCCCGATGACTCGGGGCCATAGATTTCTATCACCCTGCCTCTCGGCAGTCCGCCCACACCGAGTGCGATGTCGAGACCCAGTGAACCGGTGGAGACCACCTCGATATCCTTGGCCACATCGCTTGCGCCGAGTCGCATAATCGAGCCCTTGCCAAACTGCTTCTCGATCTGAGAGAGTGCTGCCGCTAATGCCTTACTTCTGTTCTCTTCCATGTCCTTTTCCTTTTAAAAGTCTCTCGAATTATCGCACATGCGACTATGCTCGGGAAGGCGAGGTCGGGACTGATTTGCCGCGAAATAACCTATGATTTTCCACAAACCAGTCGATCGTAAAGTACTCTCAGAATGTTCATGTGAGGATGGGCGGGGCATCGTGCACTAGATCTATCACCCCCTGAAGGGCGACGGACACCGCTTGCCTTCTTACAGACTCACGATCACCATCAAAATGATGAGTTGCGCTGCGGGCTAGGCCGTCTTTCATTTTCCAGGCAAAGCAGACCATGCCAACAGGTTTTCCCTCCGTGCTGCCATCAGGTCCGGCAACCCCGCTAATCGCTACCGACACCTGAGCACGGCTGTGCGTCAGCGCACCCGCCACCATTTCCTTCACGGTCTGTTCTGATACTGTTCCGTACTGTTTCAGGGTTGTAGTGCTCACCCCCAACATCTCGTGCTTAGACGCGACGCTGTAAGTGATGAATCCTCGTTCATACCAAGCCGAACTGCCCGCTTCTGCGGTGATCACCTGACCCAGCCATCCACCTGTGCAGGACTCTGCACTGGTGAGCATCAGTCCCCGCTGGATCAAGTCGCTACCAATATGGCCAGCAAGCATTACTAGTGCGTGGTCATCGTTGTTGATCATGGTTCCTCATCGGGTGGTTCGTTTAAAATGGCGAGAATGCCTTCCAAGCCGCCAAGCATAGAAGGGTAAAGGCGGCAGCCAGCAGATCATCGAACATTACCCCGAAACCGCCTTTCAACTTCCTATCATAATAACGAATCGGTTGCGGCTTGAAGATATCAAACAGTCGGAACAATAAGAATGCAAAGGCCTGCCATATAAGATTGTTAGGGGTGAATAGTAATACCAACAAAAATGCGACAATCTCATCCCAAACCATACCTCCGTGGTCATGGCTACCAAGCGCTTTCCCAGTGACACTACAGGCCCAAATACCTATGAGGAAGAAGAGTCCTATACATAGCAGGAGGCTAATCGGTCCAAGATACTGGCTCATCAACCCGAACAATGGAAAAGCGGCGATTGTTCCCATGGTCCCGGGTGCGGCTCGACTCAAGCCTGCTCCGCCCCCGAATGCGATGAAGTGTGCTGGTCTCCTCGTCACAAACTCCCAGTTAGGGAGCAGATTCACAGGTGCGGCAATCGAAGCAGATTCGCTTCCGGGAATGGGTTGGTTGTCAGGTCCGGAAGTGGTCATAGCCCCTTACTGCCATCTCAACCGACTTACCGGACTCGTCCAGTACTAACAAACCCTCTCCCTCCTTGATACAACCGATACGAGTTAACGGAATCCCAACTTCACCCGAGAGAGACTCGACGTCTCCGCGCCTTGCGCTAGGTACAGTAAAACAGAGTTCATAATCATCCCCGCCTGCCATTAAACAATTAATCGCCGATGGGTGAGGAAGATGCCCCTTCATCACCGCCGAGCACTTAATTGCGCTCATCTCAATGGTGGCCGAAACTTTGGACCGCTCCAGAATATGACCTAGGTCGGCCATCAGGCCATCAGAAATATCAATTGCACTATGTGCAAGACCGATCAACCGTTTTCCTAGGTCAACCCGGGCTACGGGCATATTCAATGCTGGCAAACAGTGCAGAAACTCTCCTTGGTCGAGCTCAATCTGTCGGCGGGTGTGAGCAATCACTAGCGCCGCATCTCCTAGCTGGCCAGATATCCAGATATCATCCCCTACCCTGGCCCCGCTTCGCCTCAAGGCCTTCCCTATTACAGCCTCACCAATGATTGTCACGCAGATGTTTAGTGGCCCCCGGGTGGTATCTCCCCCGATAAGGTCCACCCGATGCTCGCTCGCCAATCCAAAAAACCCTTCTGCAAACATTTTAAGCCAGCCCTCACCAGCATTAACTAGGGGCTCAGGAAGCGCCAGCGCCAACGTCGCCCACCGTGGGGTAGCTCCCATCGCAGCCATATCGGACAGGTTCACAGCAAGAGATTTATATCCCAACAACCGCGGATCAGCGTCGGCTTCAAAGTGCTGGCCGGATACCAGCATGTCGGTGGAGATTACCAGCTCCATCTCTGCAGATGGCTTGACTAAGGCCGCATCGTCCCCCACACCGAGTTCAGCACCAAGGGAAGTGCGTGTAAAGTAGCGCTGAATGATATCAAATTCGGAGAGCACTCTTTGCAACCCCAGGTGTCAGTTAGCTGTGTTTACCTCGGGAGAGCGCATCCTGGCCGCCAACTTATCCAGCGCCCCATTCACGTACTTATGCCCATCGCTGCCGCCATAAATCTTGGCCAGTTCCACGGCCTCATTAATTACTACTCGGTATGGCGTCTCCGGGTGATCTGAAAGCTCATAGGCCCCTAACAGTAAAATAGCAAACTCTACTGGGCTAAGCTCTTTAAGGGGGCGGTCGAGACATGTCTGGATCTGTTGTTCCAATTCTGCAGATTTGGCCAGACCACCACGCAGCAGATCTGAAAAAAAATCTTGGTCGGTCTTGGCAAACTCCTTTCCACCTCGCAGTTGAGCCTCGATTACTTCAACAGCCCCACCCGCAACCCGCCATTGGTAGAAGCCCTGCATAGCTAGCTTACGCGAACACCGGCGAGTTGATCGTCTTGGGTTTTTGTTAGCCTTAGTTACTGGATCGTTCTGTGTCATTGACTTATTTCGTCGAGCTGCCTAAGAAGGTTCGCCATTTCAATGGCGGCCTGTGCGGTCTCGATACCTTTTGTCCTCATTCGTGACAGCGCATCATCCTCATTTTGAGTGGTAAGTATGCCATTCGCGACAGGGATGCCAGTATCAAGCTGAACCGCTGCCAACCCACTAGCCGACTCATTCGCTACCACTTCAAAGTGATAGGTGTCCCCGCGTATGACCGTACCCAGGGCTATCAGTGCATCAAACCGATCAGTCAGCGCCATCTTTTGCAGCGTCAGAGGAATTTCCAGCGCGCCCGGAACTGTTACCAACAGCATGGCCGACTCCTCAACTCCGCATTTAATCAGCTCCGCTGTACAGGCTCCCAGCAGACCCTCGCTCACATTAAGATTAAAACGGCTCATGACGATGCCGATCCGTAACCCACTTCCACCCAGTTCGGTTTCAAGCTCAAGGATGTTGTTGTACCGCGCCATAGGTGCTCCCAATAAAATTAACTTTAAAAGTGTTTAGTCGACCTGAGCTGGCATTGGCTGACTATTTAGATTTCTTATTTTTAGGCGTCAAGTATCCTGCCACTTCAAGTCCAAAACCCGTCATGCTTGGCATTTTCCGAGGAACAGCGAGCAGCCTCATCCTTCCCACATTGAGGTCTTTCAGTATCTGCGCTCCGATCCCATAACCCCGCAAATCTGTCCTAATAATCACTGGTGGACTAGACTCTGTTCGTGATGCCCGTTCTAGCAAGTCTTCCGGATTTTCCCGTTTATAAAGCAGCGCTATCACGCCGCAACCTGCATCGGCTATGACACTCAAGGCCTCGTCGATACTCCAAGAGTGAATGTCATCACTTATATCCAACAGATCAATCATGGAAAGCGGTTCATGTACCCGGACCAGCGTTTCTATCTCTGGATTGATTTGCCCCTTGACCAGAACTAGGTGGGTTGCATTGATCGTCTTATCGAGGTATGCGAATAAACGGAACTCCCCATGAGTCGTCTGAATAGTACGTTCTGACATGCGAGTTACTAAGCGCTCGGTACGACTGCGGTGCTGAATTAGGTCGGCGATCGTTCCTATCTTGAGCTGATGCTTTTCGGCAAACTGGATTAAGTCTGGCAGACGCGCCATATTGCCATCTTCCTTCAGAATTTCACAGATTACGGTCGCGGGTGTGAGGCCTGCCAGTCCGGCCAGATCGCAGCCCGCCTCTGTATGACCTGCCCTTGCCAAGACTCCACCATTTTGTGCCATCAGCGGAAAGATGTGTCCGGGCTGGGTGATGTCCTCTGGTTTAACATCAATCCTTGTCGCCTCCCGCACGGTACGAGCTCGGTCCCCCGCCGAAATTCCGGTTGTCACCCCGCTTGCGGCCTCTATCGAGAGTGTAAAATTAGTCCCCATTGGGGATCGGTTGGTGGTCACCATCAGGGGTAGGTTAAGCTGACGACAATGGCCTTCAGTCAATGTTAAGCAGATCAATCCTCGACCATGTGTGGCCATGAAGTTGATTGCTTCGGCCGTAATGAACTCTGCCGCCATGACGAGATCACCCTCATTCTCTCGGTCCTCTTCATCGACGAGAATAACCATTTTGCCGGCCTTAACGTCCGCAACAATATCTAGGATGGGGCTGATAATCATGTCAACCCGCATCCGTAGTTAGTTTGCTGCTCAGTATCTGCTCTACATATCGGGCCAGCATATCAATCTCCAGATTCATCTTGGAACCATCTTCAAGTTCGCACAAGGTCGTCACTGACTGTGTATGGGGGATAAGGTTCACTCCAAACTCCCCGGCACTTACCCAGTTCACTGTTAGACTCACCCCGTTCATCGTAACTGAACCCTTTTTGGCTATATATTTTAATAATGCCTCTGGCGCCCTAATCACTATCAGACAGCTCTCCCCCGCTCGCTCAATCTTTGTCACTACTCCGATACCATCCACATGGCCGCTTACCAGATGCCCACCCAGCCTGTCCGACAGTCGTAAGGCCTTTTCTAGATTGACACTCCCCGGACGATCTAGTCCATAGGTACATCTCAACGTCTCGCGAGACAGATCTACTGTAAACCTTCCGTTCGTCAGCGCAGCCACGGTGACACATACACCATTCACCGCAATGCTGTCCCCAATCTTAACGTCCGATAAGTCCATCCTCCCCGACTCTATGGTCAGCCGTATACCCCCTGCCGTGCCCTCTCCCAACTTGGCGTCGTTTAGGGGCATGACTTGTTTTATCTCGCCTACAGCTTCAACAATTCCTGTAAACATTAGATCCTATTTGTTTTCAAGATGCCGCCATCTCTCGCTGTATTTAACAATACAGTTACTGCAAATTTCGATCGCTACAGTGCCAGATAGGAGCTGATTTTAGGTTTTATTCCTGATATAAACTACTAATCAAGATGAGCTAGACTGCGGGTTTCGCTTACCGCCATTGTAGCGACTTCACGAAGTAAACATGCAAAGTTTTGAATCCCAGTTAGAATTCATAACGACTTATGCTTACCCTGGCGACACCATGTGCGGCAATTTGCCACATGGTCGTAATTTTAAATATCAGATATTGTATGGTTTAAATGCAGATATTAGGCTCTTCTACATGATCGATTTTGATGCTCGGTAATCTCGGACTATCCCCACTCGGCAAGAATCTGCAGCGACTATTTCTTCTTAGGAATATCGCTCTTGCGGCACAGTGCCTGACCTTTGCACTGGCTCATTGGGTTCTTGAAATGCAGTTGCCCTGGCCGGAAATGTTGTCTGTTGTGTTATTTCTCTCCCTAGTTAATCTCGCGACATGGGTTCGTCTGCACCGTAATTGGCCGGTATCCAGTATAGAATTTTTTGCGCAATTATTGGCTGATGTCCTTGCGCTTAGTGCATTGTTGTATTTTAGTGGCGGCTCAACCAATCCATTTATCTCGCTCTACCTGTTACCACTGACGATTGCGGCCGCGATCTTGCCATGGGCCTATACCTGGATTATGGCGGCTATTACGATCGGTCTTTATACGTTACTTTTATTTTATTATGTGCCGCTACCGCATGATCATAGCGAACACACCAGTGAATTTAATCTGCATGTTTCAGGGATGTGGTTTGCATTTGTTTTAAGCACCGTTTTAATTGCCTGGTTCGTAGTGAAGATGGGGATATCGATCCGTGAGCGTGACAAGGACCTAGCTCTGGCACGTGAGCAGGCCCTTCGCAACGAGCAGATCATTGCACTTGGAACCCTCGCTGCTGGTGCCGCCCATGAGCTCGGCACACCACTCGCTACGATGGCGATCGTTATTGGTGAGTTACAAAAGGATCAGCTTGAAAACGCTGAGTTTCAGCACGATATAAAAATACTTCGAAATCAGATCATCCAGTGCAAGCGAACCCTGACACAATTGTTAGCAGATGTTGGTCAAACGCGGCCGGAAGATAGCAGCGGTCAGGCTGTAGATCTTTTTTTACAACAGGTTTTAGATAAATGGCAGCTGATGCGGCCCATGGTTAAATTTACTTATCGTTGCAGTGGGGTACAACCCGCTCCTCAAATTATTAGCGCCCAACTGCTCAGTCAGTCTATTTTAAATTTGTTAAATAATGCTGCAGATGCTTCTTTAGACCGTATTGAAATTGAGGGCAGTTGGAGTCATCATGAGCTGCTCCTAGAAATCCTAGATTATGGCAAGGGTCTGAGCGAGGAGGCCGTACAGCGAGCGGGCCAAGCCTTCTTCACCAGCAAACCGGGCCAAGGACTTGGTATTGGTCTATTTCTCGCCAATGCAAATATTGAACGGTTCGGCGGCAGTGTACGGCTCACAAACCGTGAGGAGGGTGGCGCTAGCACTCAAGTTAGACTACCTCTGATTAAGACACCTTTATGACAAACCTTCCTTTACTAGAGCCCTTTGATGATCGTCCAACGCTGCTAATTGTTGACGATGACCTGACCTTTTGTGAGGTTCTGTCTCGGGCCATGAGCAGACGGGGTTTCAACGTGCAGTGTGCACATACAGTCGAACAGGCAACCTCCCTTGCCGAAACATGCTCACCCGAGTATGCAACCATTGACCTACGGCTTGTTGGCACCTCTGGACTTGTCCTGGTTGAACGGTTGCGGGCTCTAGATTCTGGTACACGCATTGTCATGCTAACCGGGTATGCCAGCATTACCACCGCGGTAGAGGCGATCAAATTAGGTGCAACTCATTATCTTGCGAAGCCGGTCGATGCAGACGAAATTATGTCAGCATTTGAGCGCACCGCCGGCAATGCCAAGGTACCGATCAGCACACACCCTCTATCGGTTGGCCGCCTTGAGTGGGAGTATATCCAGCGAGTGCTTAATGAGAACAATGGCAATATCTCGACCACCGCTCGCATCCTCAATATGCATCGCCGCACACTTCAACGTAAACTCACCAAGAGCCCGCGATAACCTCATTGCCTTACCCGGGCAATGATACGAATATCCGTCCCGATCATACGCAAGTCTCTTATAGTTAGAGCCTTCTTATCCGATAAGTTCTCTAGCTCCGGCAGACTCAGCATCCCCTGTGCTGAGTCGCCAATTAAACAGGGCGCAAGATAAATAACCAACTCATCTACCAACCCCTCCCTGATGAGAGCGCCGCTCAACTTGCTACCCGCCTCTACTAGAAGTTCGTTGATTTCATAATCAGCAAGTTTGCTCATCATTCTGACAAGATCTACCCCACCAATCTCATTTGGCATCATAATCGGTTGAGCGCCTACATTCAGTAGCTCAGCGATTTTCCCCTCACTAACATTTGCTGTAAATACCAGCTCCCCCTCTCCGCGTAACACTCTGGCATCTGGCTTAATCTCCAGCCGACTGTCCACCACTATCCTCAGCGGCTGCCTCGGCGTCTCTACATGCCGCACCGTAAGTTGTGAATTATCTTTAAGGATTGTACCGATCCCCGTTAAAACTGCACATGAGCGTGCGCGCCATCGGTGACCGTCGCGTCGCGCCGGTTCAGAGGTAATCCACTGACTAGCTCCACTTTTAAGTGCGGTCTTGCCATCGATGCTTGCGGCTATTTTCATTCGTACCCATGGGCGATTAAGCGTCATCCGGGTGATAAAGCCGATATTAAGAATCCTTGCCTCCTCTTCCATCAATCCGGTCTGAACCTTAACCCCGAACCCCTTCAATAACTCACACCCTCTCCCCGCTACTAATGGATTAGGGTCATTCATCGCTATCACCACCTTATCAACCCCGGCCTTGATTAAGGCCTCGTCGCAAGGTGGGGTCCGTCCATGATGGCTACACGGCTCTAACGTCAGATATACAGTCGATCCGCGTGCCGCTGCGCCAGCAAGTTTAAGTGCATTTATTTCAGCATGTGGTTTGCCCGCTTTTTCATGCCAGCCGCAACCAACCACCCTGCTGCCGTTGACTATTACACAGCCGACCCTAGGATTAGGGCTCGCGCTATAAAGCCCCTTCTCTGCAAGCTGAAGTGCTTGCGCCATGTAGATATGATCAGATGATGAAAACATTAGGGCGTTTCTAAAGAGGAATGGTCCTTCGGGGGACGGAGGGGTCGAAATTAAATTAACTTCTTTTATTCAGGGGGTCTTTTCTGCCTTTTTCTGATGGGGTTTTTTCGCCTCCTTGATTGCATCATGGAAATCATCCGCATCTTGAAAGCTTTTATATACCGATGAAAACCGGATATACGCCACCTTATCGAGTTTGTAGAGCTCTTTCATTACCATTTCACCAATTTTACGAGATTCAATCTCGCGCTCACCCAAACTCAGAATTTTTTGTACGATGCGATCGATCGCGGCATCTACATATTCAGTCGGAACTGGTCGCTTATGCAGAGCGCGCATGAAACCGGTAAGTAACTTATTGCGGTTAAACTCGGAACGATTGCCATCCTGTTTTACCACCTGCGGCAATCTCAATTCTACTGTTTCATACGTCGTAAAGCGCTTTTCGCAACTAAGACAGCGGCGGCGGCGGCGTACTCTGCTACCCTCCTCGCTGACTCGAGAATCGACAACGCTTGTATCTTCGGCATTGCAGAATGGACATTTCATAGTTCAGCACTCAAGAGGGGTGAGGCGGAATCAAGCTCTCCTCGCGGCTAACCACAGCAGGCGAGTCCTAACTTGCGCAGGAACTATCAGTTACCGTAGACAGGGAATTTCTCACACATCATCTTTGCCTCCTGTGCTACGCGTGTTAGCACATTTGAATCGGTGGGCGCATCCAAAACATCCGCAATTAAATTCGCCAATTTTTCGGCCTCAATTTCTTTAAAGCCTCGTGTCGTCATCGCTGGCGAACCAATACGAATACCGCTGGTAACAAAAGGTTTTTGTGGATCATTAGGTATCGCGTTCTTATTAACTGTGATATGCGCAAGCCCCAACGACTCCTCAGCCTGTTTACCTGTAATATTCTTTGCTTGAAGATCCAGCAGAAACATATGACAGTCTGTACGTCCGGAGACTATGCGTAAGCCCCGTCTCTGTAATACTTTTGCCATCACCCGGGCATTGTCGATCACCTGTTCCTGATAATCCTTGAACTCCTTGGTCGCCGCCTCTTTGAATGCCGCCGCCTTGGCGGCTATCACGTGCATCAGAGGCCCCCCTTGAGTTTGTGGGAAAATTGCCGAGTTGAGTGCTTTCTCGTACTCTGGTTTTGCCATGATGATGCCGCCACGCGGGCCGCGTAGTGTTTTATGCGTTGTACTGGTGACAAAGTCTGCGATCCCAACGGGGTTAGGATAAAATCCTGCCGCTACTAGTCCGGCATAGTGTGCCATATCTACAAATAGATAAGCCCCAACGCTATCGGCAATCTTTCTAAAACGGTTCCAATCTATTACTAGTGCATAGGCTGAAGCGCCAGCAACAATCATCTTTGGTTTATGTTCGTGTGCCAACCTCTCGACCGCATCGTAATCCAGCTCCTCATGGGAATTGAGACCATATGCGATCGAGTTAAAAATTTTACCACTGAGGTTTACTGACGCCCCGTGAGTCAAGTGCCCCCCGTCCGCAAGGGACATGCCAAGGAGCGTATCACCCGGCTTTAGTGCGGAAAGATAGACCGCTGCATTAGCTTGTGAGCCTGAGTGTGGCTGGACATTGACATACTCCGCATTGAATAAATTTCTCACCCGGTCTATTGCAAGTCGTTCCACCTGATCCACATACTCGCAGCCCCCGTAGTATCGTTTTCCAGGGTAGCCCTCGGCGTACTTGTTGGTCAGAACTGAACCCTGAGCCTGCATTACCGCTGGGCTCGCATAATTCTCTGATGCAATCAGCTCAATGTGATCTTCTTGACGCTGAA
>Ga0209553_1000481_pt1 | contig 20934 bp, 14 predicted proteins | sample LauGreFBDMM110DN_2_FD_188217 | JGI IMG/M metagenome (GOLD analysis project Ga0209553, IMG submission 188217) | Freshwater lake microbial communities from Lake Michigan, USA - Fa13.BD.MM110.DN (SPAdes) (version 2) | ecosystem: Environmental > Aquatic > Freshwater > Lake | place: Lake Michigan...
GTCCAGGAAAATCCGGATATTTTCTGGCTACACATGTAATTTGAGAATAGCCGTTTCTTGGCAAAACCTCAGTCTTCTGCAACTCGAAGCTCAATTTGGAGCCGTTCAAGTTCGGCTTAAGCTTGACGCACACCTCTGTTGATTCAATCAAAGGTGTCCAGAACTGTGCACTATTAAAGCGAAGCAAATCATGGCTACTCAAATTCTTGTCGTTGACGATTCACCAACCGATCGCCTATTCATCGGACATTTTCTGCGGCGCCACCCTAACTATACCGTCACGTTCGCAAACGACGGCGTTGAGGCGATGGAGATCGTCAGAAGTCGGCCAATGGCTTTGATCGTGTCGGACCTAAGAATGCCCAGAATGAACGGTCTGGAATTCGTCAAGGAACTGAAATCTCGGGACTTAAACATCCCCGTCATTCTCATGACAAGTTTCGGCTCAGAACAAATCGCAGTTGATGCGCTGACAGCAGGTGCAGCCAGTTACGTTGCCAAACGTAATCTAGAATCTGAGCTGGTCAGTACAATCCAGAACGTCTTGGGAATTACGCAGGCCCGCGCGAATCGGAGACGCACCCAAGAATCTCTTGCGTATTCCGAATCGCACTTTGTGCTTGAGAACGAGGCCTCGTCTGTTACACACTTGATTAGTCATTTGCTGGACACATCCGTGGCAATGAAACTCCTGTCGGGGCAAGAGCAGACACAGGTGGGGATTTCATTGCAGGAGGCACTTTCAAATGCGATTCATCATGGGAATTTGGAACTTGATTCGGAACTTCGTCAGGCTGATGAAACGACTTATTATACTTTGGCAGATCAACGTCGCACGCAGCACCCTTATGCCGATCGCAGGGTTTATGTGGAAGCGACGCTGTCACGCAGCGAACTCAATTTCGTAATTACCGATGAAGGCCCGGGCTTTGACGTTGCAAAAGTCTTGGATCCTACCGCCGCTGTCAATCTGGATCGCATTGGTGGTCGAGGCTTGCTGTTAATTAGCAGTTTTATGGATAACGTCACGTACAATGGCCGCGGAAATCAGATCACGATGACAAAAAAGGTGACCGCAATTGCCCCTGAAGGGGCCAGGCCGAAATCCGTTTTTCGTAATCCATTAGCGGTGAATTCCGTCGCCTGTCGTTGATGGGCATCCGGGTCAGAGTTGCGTCAGCAATTGTTTGAGTTGCGTTGCTGATCTGTCGGCCGTCCACTGGAAACTTACGGCGCGCAGTGTGTGGCGGCATCCATCAATAAGATTAAGGAACAGGGGAAATGGTCTCGATATCCATCACCAGCCTGCGAGTTCTCGTGGCCGAAGATAATCCTGTTAATCAACTGTTCGTCGCGCGACTTGTTGAGCGGCAGGGCCACAGCGTGCATGTCGTTTCGAACGGTCAGCTTGCCATCGACGCCTTACGTCAGGAGACGTTTGACGTTGTGCTCATGGATCTTGGGATGCCACTGCTAGGAGGTTTCGAAACCGTCCGCCAATTGCGGCAACAGGAAAAGCAGACCGGAGACCACCTGCCTATCATTGCCATGACGGCCAGCGCGACGTCTTTTGATCGGGTCAGATGCTTGGCCGTCGGTATGGATGACTTTATCAGCAAGCCCGTCCAAGCTGCGGCCCTCGCTGCGGCCCTCGCGCGTGCTGTTCACGGCAACCCTCAAACATGGCAGGAAAGCGAGACACCATACAGGATGGAACCAGCGGCAAATGAGATTCCGGCGTGTAATCTAGCCGCAGCCCTAAGAAAACTCGGTGGCGACAAAAACTTCTTGAATCAACTTGTGCAACTCTTTCTCGACACCGTTCCCGAACAGCTGCAGTCACTTCAGACTGCGATGCAGGGTCGCCATCGGAAGACGATTGGCGATATGGCACATGCCGTCAAGGGATCTGTCCGATATTTTTTTGCACACTCCGTGTATGACACTGCCCAACGACTGGAAATCGGCAGCTTGTCTGATGACATGGCGGTGCTTGAGCAAACATACGCAATGCTTCTTAACCATATCAGACGACTATGCACTGAACTGCGCATGCCGTTCTCCGTGCAGGAAGTCTGCCCTACCTCAGGAGTCTTGTGAGATGCTCTGTACGAGTTTCTCTGCCGATGAACAGCAGCGGCTGAATTCAGGAAAAGAGTGCTGCCTGCTCGACTGGTCTCCGTCAAATGTCATCGACGACCTGACGGCACTAGCGGCGCGGTTGTGCAACACGCCAATTGCCCTCGTCCACCAGATCAAGGCTCAGAGGAACTTGTGCATATCGGCCGTTGGAAGTGATTCGCAGGAAACACATGATGCTTCCGCCTTCTGTGCTCATATGATGCTGAGGCATGATCCAATGACCGTGACCGATGCGGCAACCGACCCGAGAACTTGCGACCATGCGTTGGTGCGAGGCGCCCCGCAGATTCGCTTTTACACAGGCATTCCCCTGCGCACAGGAGCCGGCCAACTGCTGGGGACTTTGTGCGTCATGGACAAAGTTCCGCGCGACATCACGTGGCAGCAACTGGCTGATCTGGAGTTGGTTGCGCGACAACTGATTTCGCAGATGAGCCATCTAAACTCCGAAGCGGAAATCCCGAGGGATGAAGAACGTTCGCGATTTGAGCGTGAGCGCCTCGACCTGGCACTCGCTGGCGGTGAACTTGGTACATGGGACTGGGATCTCCAGACCGGCAAGCAGATCTGGGACACAAGATTTGCCGACTTGTTCGATGATCGATTGGAGGACATGTGTCAGAGTTTCAATGAGTTTACAGCACGCATTCATCCGGATGATCTTGAGGCAGTCAGATCGAAAGCACAAGCACATTTAGATGGCGTGACGCCAATCTACGAAGCGGAGTTTCGAATCCGTAGGAAGAATGGAGAGTGGCGATGGGTTCAGGCACGTGGCAGACTCATGCAACGCGATGAGAACAGTCGTCCGCGTCGCATGCTGGGTACAATGGTACCTATTTCCGATCGAAAACAGACCGAACAGGAACTGGTCGCGGCGCGCCTGATGGCTGACACAGCGAATCGTGCGAAGAGTGAATTTGTGGCCAATATGAGTCATGAGATTCGCACGCCGCTAACGTCCATTTTGGGTTATGCTGATTTGCTTTCGGAACCGGGATTGAGTGACGTCGAGAAGGCCGCCAATGTCGCCGCAATCAAGAGCGCGGGTGCCCATTTGATGACGATTATCAGCGATGTGCTTGATCTGTCGAAGATTGAAGCAGGCAAAATGACCGTTGAATGCATCGAAATGTCGCCGTCCCGCGTGATTGATGAAGTTCTTTCCGTTCTGCAACCTGCTGCCCAAGTAAAAGGACTGGATCTGCACACACGAGTTGTCGGTTCCCTTCCGAATCGCATCGCGTCAGATCCCGTTCGAATTCGTCAGATCTTGATGAACCTTGTCGGAAATGCAGTCAAGTTTACGGAACAGGGACGTATCTGTGTGACCGTTGAGGCAATTCCCAAAACAACCGATGGAATCGAACGACTGGTGTTTGAAGTTTCGGATACTGGCATGGGAATGACACCTGAGCAATGCAAATTGCTGTTCAGGCCGTTTACTCAGGCTGATGCTTCCACGACGCGGCAGTTCGGAGGGACTGGCCTTGGTCTCGCGATCTGTCTCCGCATGGCTCGAATCCTTGGTGGTGAAATTACGGCAACGAGTCAACTAGGCGTCGGCAGTACTTTCAGGGTGACCATTAGACAAGGATCGCTGCAGAACGTGCAAACGCATGAACCTCTTCCCCTACCGCAACACAAGTGGAGCCGGGGTGCGTTGCCGCAGCCCCCGAAACCGTTGCATGGCAGAATTCTGCTGGCCGAGGACAACCCGGTGAATAGACGGTTGTTTGAGTCGATTCTGCGGCGCGCAGGTGCCGATGTCGATGTTGCTGAAAACGGTCAGGTCGCCATTGAACAAGCCGTCGCGGCCATGATGCCGGACTCCTCATCGAACACGACACCGCTAGGCTATGAACTGATTCTGATGGATATGCAAATGCCTATCCTAGATGGTTACAGTGCCACGAAACATTTGAGAGCCATTCGGTATCATGGCCCTATTGTTGCTCTGACTGCCCATGCGCTGAGGGAAGACCGCGAAAAATGCCTTGCGATCGGGTGTAGTGATGTCATCACGAAACCCATTGAACGCGACTTGCTAATTCACACCTGCCACGCATGGATCGAGCATGGACGATCGGAACGCAGCCGTATGACCGACATGTACACGTTGCTGCGGTCGCACACGGCATCAAATCCTCAGGGGATTGACACGAAGACGCTCTTGGATTCGATTAACGGTGATCTGGATTTGCTCGATGAACTCATTGATCTCTTTATAAGAAACGCCAATGATCTGAAATGTGAGATGCAGCAGGCGATCGAAGCCAAAGACTGCGCAGCAATTGAAACCGTTGCCCATTCCCTGAAAGGGGCTGTCGGGACGTTTGCTGCAAAAAACGCCCTTCAGGCTGCGATGATAGATGAGAGTCTTGCCATGAATGAAGACGTGGACGGTGCGATCGAGGCCTGTGATCATCTTAAATCACAAATGGACGATCTCATTCTTGATCTCGCCAAGCTTCGATGCGATCGGGTGAAATTCACAGTCGCTGAGAATTTTTCCTGAGCTTCGCTGGCTGTGGTTGGTCGTTGTTGATCAAGTCCTGCGCTCCTGACCGTCGCTAATCAATCGGCCGCTATTTCTCAGGGAGCCGATTTTACACCATACGACTGCCCTGTGTGTCGCACTGAGATCCTCCCCAGCGTTGTTCCAGTACCTGACTGGCAAGAGAGTTGCGATCGGTTCGGATTTCGACCCAGGTCCCATCGATTTGGCACGCTCTTGCCTTGGTTTTCAGGTCAAGCCAGTCCGGAAAAAAGGATGCCGTCGTGCGCCGGGATGGCGTGCCCGAACAATGCTCATAGTTGCGGTGCTGGCAGCTTAGGCCGCACGCCCTCGTTGGGAACCGCACGGCGGAAACCTTGGTGGCATCTCGATAGGCTGCGTGTTGGATAAATGCGTTCAATCCTGCCGCTTGCATGTCCCGCGCGAGTAAAGCCTCGGCATACGCTAGGGCTGTGAAGTCACCACCTTGACACACAGCAACACCGTGGCTGATTGTGAGTGCGGTGAGATCCATAATGCTTCGGATTTTTCGGGGAACTGTGCACGCTGCCGTAGTCGATAGATTCCTACGCCGAGAGCCGCCAGCAATAACATGATACCGGACGAAGGCTCTGGAACCGCAGTCATCGTGTTTGCGTCGAACGAAGATGTATCCAGCGAAAGATTAGCGAAGACCGGGTTCTGGAATGCCGTAAAGCCGTCATTGATCAGCGACACCGTAAATTGATCACCGAGATTCGCCAGCGTCGCATCCAGATTCAGCCGAAACAGCAGGAAAGTACCGCTCGAAATGCTCAAAGGAATACCGCTACCTGATACCGTGCCATCCCCGGCGATGTAAGTGTCATTATTGTTAACCAGCGTCGAGACCGATCCCAGCGGAATACCCCCGCCTTCACCGAGACTGTCGCCACTGAAAACATACGCAGGGTTCCCAAGCTGCGATTCCGCCTGCACGGTGGCAAACTGTACGCCATTTGAAACCGCTCCACCAACTGGCGCAATCTGAAAGTGTCCCGAAAACGAATCCAGCAGATCAGGCGTTCCACCCGCAGCGTCACTGGAAATCAGAACGTCTAAAATCCCCGTGCCACCCTGAGTTATAGAATTACCACCGTAACTGATAATTAACGCAGCTGATGCCGGACCGGAAAAAATTGCACAAACGGCAATACAGGCCGTTGCCACCACGCCCTGTTGCAAACGATACGGAAAAAGTCCTGCCATTGTTGATCACCTTTGGATTGTTGGATGCTGGGTCTAAAAATGAAAACGCTTTGACAAATACACGACATCAGTCATTCAGAAGCAAACTATCCTTTAGCTTCCTTCCGAGCCCTCGAAGTACAAGAGTCCGGTCGTTGGCGTTGACAAAACCATCACCGTTGACATCGCGTTCCGGGTTCCTCGTGCCGAACGCGGAAAGCGTCAGACTGCTGTCAGTCGTGTCCACTTTTCTGTCGCCATTGACGTCGCCCAGCAAGCGGTAGAAGTAGTTCTTTGTTTCGAATGAACCATTTCCGTCCATGTCCACGGCCAGTTCATAGTAGCCGTCTCCCGCGTTCGTATTCCGATTACCTCCGATCCCCTGAACCCCAAAATCGAAACGAATCCTGTTCCCGACGACTGCCGGTGTTGGAAAGCTCTTCAGCGAACCATTCTGACCGTTCAGATCGAACTGGGTGAGCTGCAGGCGGCTATTGTTGATCAGATCCATCAGTCCGCTGGACTGATCAAACAACACATCTAGGGCTCGCAAATACGAGCGTTGCGTTTGGCCGTTTTGAACATCAATCCCGCCGAGTCTTGTGACGTTCGTCCTCGTGATTGTTCCGGGAGAGCCGATCTCCTTCCCGTCGTTCAACGCGATGAAGCCACCGTTGACGCCAAAGGCGCTCAGTAGCGAGATGGCCGCATTGTCGAGGCCCGCCGCATTGTCGAAGGTCGGGAACGTAGGGCCAGTGGGCGATGCGGCGAAGAATACTTTGGCCTGTCGCACGTTGCTGTTGTCATAGAGGTTCACGGCATCACTCGTCGTACTCAGGCCAACTCCCGAGCCTGCGTAGCTGCCGATCTGGAGACCCGCCGGCGGATTCGCACCGAACCATGTGGACAGGAAGGTGGCAGTCTTGCCGGGGAGATCATTGGTCTCGATGAAAATCACTGACTCGCCAGCGGCGATAATGGTGACTCCATTCAGGGCCACTGCCGCAATGGGTGATTCGGAATTGTCATCCATCTTCCAGCCCGTGATGTCCACCGCCGTGGCACCGAGATTCGTCACCTCGAACCAGTCGGCGGCAACGGGGCTATTGGCCACCGTGCTGGACCAGGGTGCCACCTCGGAGATAATCAGTTTCCCCGTGGTTCCCGGCGAGCCCGTCTCTTTAACAGTTGTCGTGGAGAGGAATGCACTATTGACCCCGACGGCACTCAACGTTGAAATCGTTGCAAGTGGGAGTGCCGTGCTGCCGAGGCCCGCATGATTGTCGAACGTGACACCCGTGGTGGCTGAGCCGAAGCTGACGCCAGTGATCCTGTTACCGCCTGCGTCAAAGAGATTCACGGCATCGCCCCCGGTGCTCAGACTCACGCCGGAACCGCCGTATGCTCCGATCAGGAAGCCAGCCGGCGTCGTCGCGGATCCAAACCAGGCAGTCGAAAAGCTGGCGATCTTTGCTGCATCGGTCGAACCGTCGGCAAGGCCCTCGAGGAAGATCGCCGATTTCCCGGCCGGGATGCTCGTCACGCCACGGAGCGCAACTTTCGCGGAGCCGTTCGAGTTATCGTCCATTTGCCAGCCGGTGATGGTCACGGCATTCGTGCCGTTATTCGTCACCTCGAACCAGTCTGAGGAATAGGAAGTGTTGCCGCTGCCGGAGGGATGCACCTCGGAAATGAAGACCGAAGGGATGACCGGCGTTTCATTCACCAGGTCTGTGATTTGCAGAGTGTAGCTCGTCATCGCATCCGGGGTGCCGCCAACCGTTGCGTCGTCGACATTGACGGTGACGCTGTAGCTGGTCTTGGTTTCGTAATCGAGAACGGTTCCGGCTTTAATGTATAAGCCGCTGCCCGTGATCTCAAAGAAGCTGGCGTCCGTTCCCGTCACCGTCAAATTGTTGGTGCCCAGTCCATCATCGGTGACGACGATATCCGCCACTTTGATCGCAGCGATGGTAGGAGTGTTCTCCACGATTGAAGTGAGCGCATTGTTCAGAGCGACAGCGATGGGGGCTTGATTCGGAACGGTTGACGGCGCGTAAACCCAAAGCTGCGGGTGATCGATGTCACCGCCGCCATTCTCGTTGACGACATAGAGGATGCCGTCGCGGTCCATCGTGAGACCCTCATGCTGCTGGTCAGGAGCGGAAAGCGGGCTGCCTAAGTCGGCGACAATCTGCAACGAACTGGAAATGTTCCCGGAGCGGTCGATGCTGACGATCCTGGCCGAGGCCTGGCTGAGCACCAGCAGACGGCTGGAAGTGGCTCCGTTTACGGTCGGCAGATTCGATAAGGCGAACACATCAGCGAAGTCGGCAAGTCCGGCCAATGCGGGATTGAACAGGTCGATCGAGTTAACCGTGCTGGACGAACCATTCGTTGCAGTGCCTGCCGGGAAATTGACGCCGGTCTGAAAGATGCCCAGGGGCGAGATTTCTTTGACCAAAATGTATCCACTCGTCTGCGGATCATAGGAGAGGCCTTCGAGTCCCGTGTTATCGACGAACGTACCGAGCTTCACGGTCTGCGCACTGCCGCGGGAAAGCGTGGTGCCCGCAGCGTAGGTGAACAAGACAAGTTGGCGATCACGCTCTTCACTCATGACGAACTGGCCGCCGCCGACATAGGTAATGCCTTCCGGATCATAGAAGTCCGTGCCTTGAGGACTGCTGCCAAGGGCCAGCGTCATCGTGTTGATCAAGGCCCCGGTCTTCGAGACTTGAGTGACCGACTTACCGCCGTCGCCGACGATGAACAGCGAGTCCGTGTCCCAGTTGTAAGCCACGCCCGAGGCCTCCTGGGCCAACAGGTTGTTGGCCGGGGCAGCCGTCCGCGTCGGTTCGGGCAGATCGTATCGGCCAATCCGAACATAGGTGGACAGGTCCACTGTGATTCCTCTTCGACCTGGCGAGCCGGTCTCGACGAGACTCGACGCGAGGAATGCACCGTTGATCCCCGCCACACTCAAGGTCGAGATGGCAGCGCTGTCCAGCCCCGCCGTGTTGTCAAAGGTCGTGCCAACTGTGGCCGCACCGAAAGTGACGTTCGCCTGCAGGACACCAGCGGAATTGTACAGATTCACAGCATCGCCCGAGGAGCCTAAGCCCACGCTCGTTCCGCCATAGGCCCCGATCAGGAAGCCAGCCGGCAGAGTCGCACTCCCAAACCAGGCCGTCGAGAAGCTGGCGATCTTTGCTGCATCGGTCGAACCGTCGGCAAGGCCCTCGAAGAAGATCGCCGATTTCCCGGCGGGGATGCTCGTCAAGCCGCGAATTGCGACCGAATTGCCGAAAAGATTGGTGTTGTCGTCCATCTTCCAGCCGGTAATGTCCAACGCGGTGTTACCGGTATTCGTCACCTCAAACCAATCGGCACCATAGCCGCTGCTGTTTCCAGTCGGGTGTACTTCGGAGATGAACACGGCTGCCAGTAGTTCGCGTCGCTCCAGTGGCTCAATCATCATCGAACTGGCACCGCGTCGGACCCGGCGATTCTGCCTTTCATTACGTCCGCTGAAGAGAGAGACGAGCTTTTGAATGAGTGAGCGATGAGACACAGGGAACCCCTCCAATGAAAGAATAGAAGCACGAGCAGAGTCAATCAGCCATCGCGCTTCGTCGAGAATCAGTTCGATGGAGGGGCAGTCGAACGGATGCATGTTAATGACATATGAATAAAATATGAAACTTTCGAGTAGAAAAGACATCACGAAATGCGGGTCCGCTTGTTTCCACGTCCACGCATGAAACCCTGCGACATCATGTTGTTGTGCCACGGCGATTGACAAATCCTGATGCCAGAACTCGCCGCCGTTCGCTCCGTCGGTTTTGTCGAATGAGGTCAGTCGAATGAGGTCAGTCGAATGAGGAATGCATAGGAATCGAGAATCGTCTAATCGATCTGCCACACGACCGGTTTCCGCAGACCGCCATTTTTCCAGAACGGAAAAGCCCTGCTTCGCCGGGCAACGTCCAAAGTTCGAGCTTCTTCCTCAAAGCACGTTAGACTCGAATCAATTCACTGATTGGATCGCCGAAGGGTAGAATCGGCATGGGGCGACCGCCGTAATCGAGGAATGAATCGGAGGGGTTGATTCCCAAGTGCCGATACACAGTGGCCCAGAGATCGTTTGGCGTGAGCGGTCGATCAGCGGGATGCTCGCCTTTGGAATTGGTCGAGCCAACAATTTGACCCGTGCGAATGCCGCCGCCGGCCATGATCAGCGACATGGCCTGCGGCCAGTGATCGCGACCAGGCTGCATGACTTTCGTCTGTGAGCCGATCGTATTTTCGATTCGCGGCGTGCGACCGAATTCGCCAGTCACTACGATCAACGTCTTCTGATCAAGCCCGCGCTGATAGACGTCTTCGATCAATGCGGTCACGGCCTGATCGTAGATCGGCAAGCGAACCTTCAAGTCATCCCAGATGTGGCAGTTCACGGCATGCGAATCCCAGTTATAGGTTCCTTGCTGCAGTGCCGGAACACTCGATTGATAAGGATTCTCCATCACAACCGTGACAAAACTGACGCCCGCTTCTACTAATCGCCGAGCCATCAACGCGCGCTGGCCCCAGCAGTGACGACCGTATCGATCCCGTAACTCATCCGTCTCGCGCGTTAAATCGAATGCTTTCTTTGCGGCATCACCCATTAACATGTTGACCGCCCGTTGCTGGTAGCGATCGATGGATTCCATGATTTTTGAGGCGTCAATTTTCCGTTCGAGACGGTCCAGACTGCCAAGCAATTTCATGCGATTATCCACGCGGTCAGCAATTGCGGCGTTCAGTTCGATGTTCGGTATCGCAAAGTTCGGCTGCGAGGGATCGCCTTCGACATTGAACGGCAGATAAGCCTGACTCAAATAGGCCGGGCCCTGTGCAAAGACGTCATTGACGCGGCCGCCGGGATTCAACGAGATGTAATTGGGTAAACCGTTATTAATCGACTCCCGACACTTTGCCACAATTGACCCGGTCGCAGGGGCGTCGTTCACTGTATTCACAGGCGTTGCAGGAATTCGCCCGGTCATCATTCGCTTGTGACCACCGCCATGATCCGCAAAAGTGTGTGAGATGGAGCGTACCACAGCGTACTTGTCTGCGATCGCCGCATGGCGCGGCATCAGCTCGCAAACATCTAGGCCCGGAACATTGGTGGGAATTGGACGAAACGCTCCACGATAGTCGGACGAAGCCTCAGGCTTCATGTCATACATATCCATGTGCGGAGGACCGCCTGGCAACCAGACGAAGATGACGGATGTCTGCCGATCGACGAACCGACCGGCTTCCTCTGCGCGGGCTTGCATGCGGAAAAAATCCGGCAGCGTCAAACCACCAACCCCCAGCACTCCCGCCGTCAACGCTTCACGCCGACCGACTGGTCCCGAGCAAGCATGTGTCTTGGATTTCATGACCCGACTCCGAGTGATATTACGGTTCAAAGGTCGCTCATTCGTTTAACCGCTTGGCCAACGCCCGGTGTTTCGTATTTCAAATACAAAATTTGAAATAGAACAATCAGAACAATCGTGGCTTGCTGGGTACGCGGTTAAACAGGACGACGGCCCATTTGGGGGACCTAGTTGATGAAACATCCGTCGTTATACAGCGAGCCAATGATTGTAACTGAACTTTGGCAGATTGCACCACAGATATTTGGGTCCGGCGAGCGGAGTGGCGTGAGCCCAATGGTACATCGTTTTTGTACCGGCAAGCTGCCGCATGCCGCTCGCCAATTTCCTCACTCATCACCGCTTGGAGTGTAGTTCACCGCTCAGGATCTCAGCACGTCAGCATTCCCATCCGCTGGTCTAGGCCCAGCATCAGGTTCATGTTCTGAATGGCCACGCCGCTGGCGCCTTTGATCAGGTTGTCGAGGGTGGCGAAGATGACGAGCTGGTCGCGGTTGAAGCGGACTGTGATGTCGCAAAAGTTAGTGAAGGAGACGTCTTTCGTCGTCGGGATATGATCTACGATTCTAATGAACGGCTGGCCGGCGTAGAAGCAGCGGTAGACTTCGAGCAGTTGCGCCTGCGTCTGTTGTCCCTTCACGCGAGGATAAATCGAACAGAAGATTCCGCGATCCATGGGCATGAGATGTGGAGTGAAGGCGACTTGGACACTGTTGCCACCGATGTCCGTCAACACTTGCTCGATCTCCGGAGTGTGGCGATGCACGCCGATACTGTAGGCTGTGACAGATTCATTGCACTCGGAATACAAATTCGACAGCTTCGGTGTGCGGCCAGCTCCACTGATGCCACTCTTGGCATCGATGATGATACCGGTTGGTTCAATCAGCTTTGCTGCTAGCAGCGGTGCCAAGGCCAAAATGGAAGTGCTGGTGTAGCAGCCAGGGTTGGCCACGAGGTCGGCGGATGGAATCCTGTCGGCGTAGATTTCCGGCAGGCCGTAAACCGTGGTGCTCAGCCGCGTCGGATCCGTATGCACGTGCTCATACCATGTTTCGTAAACACCAGGATCTTTCAGGCGATAGTCAGCGCTGAGATCGACGACGCGGCAGCCAGCGTCCAGCAACTGAGGCACGGCTTCCATGCTGGCGGTGTGAGGCAGGCAGCAGAACGCGATGTCGCATAGCTTTCCGGCTTGTTCCGGCGTGAGTGCCGTGCAACGCAGGTCGAAAAGCCCTGTGAGCGAAGGATGAATTTCGCGGATATGCGGATTCGTGTCCTGACGAGTTGTCGCGGCCACTACTTCCGCTTGCGGATGACGAGCCAAGATTTTCAATAGCTCCAGGGCCGTATAACCAGTCGCGCCAAGAATCGCAATGCGTGCCATGAGAATCGCCGTGGGAAGTAAGCTAGTAGAATTCACCCCAAGTATAGAATGCCCGGCCTACGGCTCAAGAAACCATCGTTTTGTGCAACATGCTTTCCGTCAATTCGGATTTTGCCCGCGAATCACGCGGATGGGGATCGGAATGGAACTGCAAGTTTCGCAGTCATTTGCGCCATTCGCGGGCAAAGATGTTTATCAGACACAGTGGCCACGCCGTGTTTCCTGCGGATTTGGAGTTATGGAGAATTTCGCCGTTCGCTTTTCAAATCGAAAAAGGGGCGTCAGTATACGCGCTCAATGAAAGTCACACCAACATTCAACTCTTCTGGATCTGGCAATTCAATCATGGCAAATGTTGCTTCACTCGCATCCGCCGCGCTGACCGCTGGCAATGGTATTCTTCGACTGGCACCCACTTGGGTTCCGCGTTCGTTTCTGCAGCCAGGTCGTCGTCTTAAGCTGCATCCGGACGATTATTATGCATTGGGAATGCATCGCGGCGGGATCGATGAACGCTGGTTCGGGTCCACCACGGAAGCAGCCAACGACAATCGCAACGCCGACGAGGGTCTGTCATACGTGGTTCACGACGGGAAACGGTTCCTGTTGCGCGATGCCGTGGCCGAGCTGAAGAGCGAAATCATCGGTGACCACATCTGGAATGCGTTCAAAAAATGGCCGGTGTATTCGAAGTTCTTCGACAACATGGGCCCGATCCCTCATCACATGCACCAGAACGCGGAACAGGCGGCAAAAGTCGGCCAAGAAGGAAAGCCCGAGAGCTACTACTTTCCACCCCAGATGAACGCGATCGGGAACAATTTTCCATATACATTCATGGGGCTGGAACCAGGCACCACCAAGCAGGATGTCATTGACTGTCTTGACCGCTGGAACAAGGGCGAAAATGGGCTGCTGGATTTGTCGAAAGCCTACCGACTCAAGCCGGGCACTGGCTGGCTGATTCCACCGTGCGTGTTGCACGCGCCCGGTTCGCTGGTGACCTTTGAGCCGCAATGGGGCAGCGACGTATTTGCGATGTATCAAAACCTAGTCGAAGGCCGCGCGGTTCCTCGAGCGCTGCTGACCAAGGATTTTCCACCTGAGTTCCACGATGACAATCAGTACATTGTCGATGCGCTGGATTGGGAAAAGAACGTGGATCCAAACTTCATGGCTAGCAACTACCTAGAACCAATTGTCAGTGAAGAAGGGCAGGGCTGGGTCGATAAATGGATCGTCTATGGTAAGGTCGATGGCAAGCAGTTGTTCACCGCTAAGGAGCTCACTCTTGAGCCAGGCGCAAAATGCAATGTGAAAGACGGAGGCGCGTACGGTCTGATCACTGTTCAGGGTTACGGGCGCATCGGCAAATTGACGCTGCAGTCGCCAAGCATGATCCGATTCGGTGCGATGACGGAAGACGAAGTGTTTGTCACTGCGAAAGCTGCAGTGGAGGGTATTGAATTCGAAAATACGGGAACCGAGCCGCTTGTGACACTGCGATACTTCGGGCCTGATGCTCAGCCGAAGGCACCGAATGCGGGTGATCATAAGAGACAGACATGATCAATCAATAAGCCTCAACGACCAAGTTGACAATGACCAATGAATCCTGATCATGGTGGTTTGGTCATTGGTCCTTCTGCTCAGCAAACGTTGATAAAATAGTTTTTCTGAGAAGATTCCTGTCCGTCAGCCGCAGGGCTAGCGCCCAATGCCACTCAGTTTCATTCTGGACTCACTAACCCGAAGCGTCAGCGAGGGAATTCTCGGTGAAAATATACAGCCAAAGCCCCTCGCTGACGCTTCGGGTTACAAAGTGAGTGCCATTGGGCTAGCGCCCCATGGCTAATGGGGTTGCGGGCAAAGCCCGCGGCAAGATTCATTGGTCATTTTTCATTAGTCATTCCTGAAAGGACTATCATGCCTCATTCTGCTCCCAAACTTCACAACGCCATGTGGCCTGGACTTGTTGGCAAAGGCGACGGCGAAGGCCAAGAGCCGCCGATTAGTCTGGAAAAAATGCTCCAGTTGACGGCTGCCGCAAATGTGAACGGGCAGAAGTTCGACGGCATCGATTATTTTCTGTTCCTGCCACATACCAATCCGGAGGCCAGCGATGCAGAATTGATTCAGATTGCAGATCAGATTGCGAGTTACGGTTTCACGGTAGGATCTCTTGTCGCACCGGTCTGGCCGGGCACAGTTGGTGATTCAGCCATGGGCGACGAGGTGTCTCGTGGAAAGTTTCTCAGTGCGGTCAAGATGGCGTGTCGCATTGCCGGGATCTTTGAAAGGCATGGCGTCCGGAAGTATGGCGTGATCCGAATTGACTCCGCTGAATTCGGTGTTGCCAAGTGGCGTGAAGATGCAAAAGCCAACACGACAAAGATTGCCGCCACGTTCCGTGAAGCTGCCAAGATCGCCGCCGATCATGGTCAGCGACTCGCCGCCGAAGGCGAAATTTGCTGGGCAGGAATGCACAGTTGGAAAGATATGCTCAATCTGCTGGAAGAAGTCGCGATGCCCGAATCGCTTGGCTTCCAAGCGGATCTTGCGCACACATATTTGTATCTGCTGGGCTACAACGCTCCTGAATGTGCCCTCGTGCAGGAAGGGCACACGGACGAGGAATTCTACGCCGGCTACAAAACGATGACCGACAAACTGCGACCATGGACGATCGACTTCCATGTCGCACAGAATGATGGCCATGTTCACGGAGCAGGATCACATGATAAGACGGGCAAGCATTGTCCGGCCGACGATCCGAACGGAAAACTAGATATCGTAAAATGCGCCGGCTACTGGCTGCAAGATGCAACAGATCGCGGCATCAACCACATCTGCTGGGACGGCTGCATGTTCCCGAACGCGATGCTCGAAAATCCGGCGACGTGGAATACCATTCTTGATACGATGATCAAAGTTCGGAATGCACACGGCTGGTCATAAAGCCCCAATGTCTGAATCCCAATGACCAATGAGTCCGAAAATCATTGGTCATTTTTCATGAGTCATTGGTCATTCATTTCAATCACCTTTTTACTCAATCAGGAACCCACCATGAAACCTCTCAATATCGGTCTCGTCGGTTATGGCTTTATGGGCCGGACGCATACGAACGGCTACAAACGAGTCAACGACTTCTTTCCTGAATTAAAACATCGCCCGGTGCTCAAAGCCATCTGTGGTCGCAACGAAGAACAAACGCGGGCATTCGCTGAGCAATGGCAGTACGAATCCATCGAAACCGACTGGCGAAAACTGATTGCGCGGCCGGATATTGATGCGATCGACATCTGCACGCCAAACAATTCTCATGCGGAAATTGCGATCGCGGCTGCGCAGGCTGGGAAGATGGTCTTGTGTGAAAAGCCGCTAGCGATGAATCCCATCGAGGGTCAGCAGATGGTGGATGCCATCGAAAAGGCACAGGTGGCCAATACGGTCTGGTACAATTACCGTCGAGTGCCCGCTGTGTCACTTGCCAAGCAATTGATCGACGAAGGACGTCTCGGGAGAATCTTCCATTATCGAGCCAACTTTCTGCAGGACTGGACGATTAACGCCGACCTGCCTCAAGGCGGAGCCGGATTATGGCGGCTTGATGCCGCCTCGGCAGGTTCCGGTGTGACAGGTGATCTGCTGGCGCATTGCATTGACACGGCAGTCTGGCTGAACGGTTCCATCAATAGCGTCACGGCGATGACAGAAACTTTCGTCAAAGAACGAAAGCATAACCTGACCGGAAAGGTCGAAAAGGTCAGCATCGATGACGCCTGTGCGTTCCTGTGCCGCTTTGGAAATGGTTCACTGGGCCTGTTTGAATCAACGCGTTATGCGCGTGGTCACAAAGCGTTGTACACCTTCGAAATCAATGGCGAAAAAGCCTCGATCAAGTGGGATCTGCACGACCTGCATCGACTGGAATACTTCGATTATTCCGACAACTCGCTGATCCGGGGTTGGCACCAAGTTCATTGTACGGACGGTGATATGCCGTATATGGGGAAGTGGTGGGTTCCCGGCCTGCAAATTGGTTACGAACACACCTTTGTGCATCAAGTTGCTGACTTTATCGCCAGTGTCGAAGCCGGCAAGTCGTGTAGTCCGACATTTCGTGAGGCACTGGAAACCCAGAAGATCTGCGAAGCCGTCTTGGACAGCGCGAAATGCGGGCAGTGGAAGGAAATTGCATAGCCTGACGCAAGTTGTCTGACTATACTGCCCGAATCAATATGAACGGCGGTTGAAGGGATGCCCTTTCAGCCGCCGTTCTGTTTGTTTCCCTGCAACCCGTTTTGATCGCAGAAGACGCCGATTTTACTGCTCCGAACATCGTGCGGAAGACTGGTGTCTTGACGTGTTTTTCTCGAATTCATTTAATCAATGACGGCTCCATGTTTAATGGGAGCCGCATTTATGTTCTGGCCTGAGGTCTTGCTATGGAACGCCAACCAATATCGCGCGAAGGTTACGAAAAAATCCGTGAAGAAATTCGCGTGATGGAAGTTGTCGATATGCCGGCGATCGCCGAACGTATCAAGACTGCGCGGGAGGAAGGCGATCTAAAAGAGAACGCTGAATATCACGCGGCGCGGGAGACGCAGGGATACACGCAGGCAAAGATCAACCAGTTGAAAACTAAGCTGTCACACTGCCACATTGTCGAAAGAACCGATGGCCCAAAAGATACCGTCGGCTTCGGTTCAACAGTCAAAGTAAAAGATCTGTCGGACGATATGGAAGAGGCCTATGAGCTCGTTGGCCCCGGCGAGGAAGACTACGACGGCGATGTGATGAAAATCCTCACCACCAGTCCCATCGCGTCCGCCCTGATCGGCAAGAAAGTCGGCGACAAAGTCGAAGTCGAAATCCCCCGCGGCAAGTTGCGGATGGAAATCCTAGGGATTGAGTAGGGCAGGCCAGCGGGAACAAGAGTGTTTGCCAGCGACCACTTCGGAAGACCGACAGTTACAGCAACTCAACGTCCGCTTCATCAACGATAACTGAGGCTCCCTGTTGCATGAAGTTCACAAGAACTGTCAGGCGATGTTGAGAAAGCGCCTTTGTGATCGTGCCTTTGAGTCCTTTCATGGCACCGTTCTTAACCATTGCCATGCGTCCTACCAGCGGTTTCGGTTCAGGGCGAACTTCTGATCCAGCGACGACCAACTGCCGAATGCAACGCAGGTCTTGCACCAGTTCTTCGTATTCAGTGACCGGCAGGCACCGCGAAATGCAGCCAGTTGACACCGCATCATGCCGCGCGACCTCATCGCCGCGCACGAACACATAGCCTGTGAACAGGGGCACATAACTCGTGCGGATTCTTCCCTGCGGAGACCGCTTTCGCTGCTGGATCATTGGCCCGTAGTGTGCGATGTTCAGTGGCCGCAATTTCCGCATCAACTCCTTCTCCTGTCTTGCCAAGGTATACATGGCAAACCACGAGTCGTCAGGGCTTTCGGCTGGCTGATCAAGCAGCGATTCTGGATAGATGTCAGGCTCTTTGGCAAGGATGGGCATGGGGGCAACGCCGTTAGTTTTTAGGATGCGGTTGGCTGAAGAACATCCAAGACACGAGTTAACAGTGATTAAAAAAATGAAACCCGTTCACGCCAAGACGGCCCGAATACCTTGGGTCATCGGCAGTTGGCAAAAGTGACTGAAATTGAATGCGTTCTGTCAGCCCGGTTCCGGATGCGTGAAGTGAGATTGACACGAATCGAAGTTGACACAGGCTGAGTTGACTTTTTTGATTATTACGGTCAATCGCATTCTGACAAATTTTATAGCGCAAAACTTGAAGTTCAATTTCGATCCCTATTCGCGTAATTCGCGGGCAAAACCCTGAGGAGTAAGTTCTTAGGGTTGGGCCCAAGCATCACAACTGGCGTGGAGCCGGATTCGCAAGAATTCGCAGATGTGCATTCTCGCGCGGAGGATCAATGAATTTGAAGACGATGTTGTCGCTACAATTCGACGCGGGTTACGGTCAATTTCAACCGCGTGAAGGGACCGTTCGATTCTTCCGTGACGCACGGTAGCCGTACTCAACGGCAAACCAGTCCGCAAATTGTTCGCGCTTCCGAAAGCTGGTGTTGCGGCTGTCGTTGATGTGGCCGATCTCGTGAATCAGAACGTTGTTGAGATAGAAGTCGCAAATTGTCGACTCCGTCCAGATCAACCTCCATAGATTTCCGTCTTGCTGCCAACGGCCGCCATACATTTCGGTTTCGATTCGTTGGGCCGGTCGGGGAGCACGCACGTAAAGCTCCTCCAAAGTCTCCTCAATTGGATAAAGATAGACGGCAGTGCCCCATTGCAGACCATAGCAGGGAAACAAACGTCGTTTTCGTGTCATCCGACTAAACTGCACGATGTCCAGCTTCTCCTGAAATTCAGCGGGCAGTTGCAGCACGCGTTCACGCACATCGTCCGCTGACACTGGGTGCATGTATCCACGTCCGGCGGACTGCGTCACAATCTTCAAAGCGTGAGGTTCATCGCCGCTGACCGGATCATGCCAGCCTTCCGGAGCATCAAAAGCGCGTCCATGAGCCAGACCGTCTCCGCGATGCTGATGCGCGGACGCAGGTCGCGCACTGGCCCGGGGTGAGGCCACACGACCGTGCCGCGCAGCAGGGAGATTGGAACGGGTTGTACTTCGGCGAGATGAATTGTGATGCGGCATGGTAGGACCCGTAAATCAGCAGATGTGGGGACTTCGGTGCTGGAAATCGCAGAAGATGTTGAACGCCGACTGCCTAATTTCAAACTTTCACGTTGTGTCGCAGAGTAGCGGACGGGCATCCGTTCGAAGGGAGGATTTGTTGCCAGTCGAACAACTCAACGACTCACTTTTGTCAATGAGTACGCACGATCCTAGCGGCCTGAAACACGGAGTCCAGCTGAACACCGTAAGTGGCTCATATGGAATGCTTTACGCAAAATCACTGCTGGCTGCGATGTGCGAACGACGGTTCTCCGCGATCGTAAACCGTTGCTGTCAATTGGCTTGGAGTCGGCGTCACCCGCAAGTCCGAATATGAGGGCGTGTACAGTACTCGGGAGCCCAAAATGGAAACTTCCCGAGTGACCGCTGAATCTGCTGGAAATTGTGGCCAATCCATGCCGGGTTGGCTGACGTTCATTGGGAGCGAAATGACGATTGCGCCGCGTGTATGAGATGAAACGCCTGAAATCAACTGCGGAATCTGCCGAAGTTGATCGTTTCCTGCAACCTGAGTTGCAACCTAAACGTTTGTTTTCAAGGAAGTGATGTAAAGCGGGGCGGGGGTGAAACCATAGACTTTGTGGCCTGCGGGAGAAGTCCCGCTAGCTTAGCGACGGGTGTTCCGTGCGCAATCTCCCTCCGTCGGCTGGAAACAGAAATTGTGCCTGGACCAATCCTTCGACAACTCTTCCTTGCATTGTTCTGCCTGCTGTTCGCCAGCGGATGTGGGGCCGCGATTCAACGCAATGGAACGGATCAGTTATTGCTGTCTGATTCTGTGGATCGGGCGATCGATCAATTGGATCTTTCTCCCCTAGCTGGGAGAAAGGTGTATTTGGACACCACGTACATGCAGACGTTTAAGGGGACGAATGTCTTCATCAATTCAGACTACATTATCAGCGCCTTGCGGCAGAAACTGACGACCACGGGGTGTCTCATGCAATTAACACGTTTAGAAGCTGACTACGTTATTGAGGCACGCGTGGGTGCGTTGGGGACAGATTCGATGGAAGTCACATACGGGATTCCCTCCAGCAATGGTCTTGGAACAGCCGCCAGCGCATTGGGTGGTGTCCCTGCAGTCCCCGTGATTCCGGAGATTTCTGTTGGCAAACGCAACGGAGTGAAGGGGATTTCAAAAATTGTCGTGTTTGCGTATCACCGTGAGACAAGCATTCCTGTCTGGCAGTCCGGCAGCGCCGTCGCACGCAGCGATGCTCGGGATTCTTGGTTCCTAGGCATCGGACCGCTCACACGCGGCAGTGTCTACAACGGCACGATGCTGGCCGGAAATCGGATCAATTTGCCGTTTGAAAAGAAGATCAAGACACAGGGAGTGCATCCTCTCACAATGGCAGACAAACACAGCTACGTGCATCCCGCAGTCCTCGAACAACAATTGACGGACGCGCAGGCAATCGTAACGCCCAACATTGAACAGGCTTCGCACCAAACAGGCGGAATGCCGACCACTACATCCCCCGTCAAACCAACA
>Ga0209553_1000482_pt1 | contig 20905 bp, 16 predicted proteins | sample LauGreFBDMM110DN_2_FD_188217 | JGI IMG/M metagenome (GOLD analysis project Ga0209553, IMG submission 188217) | Freshwater lake microbial communities from Lake Michigan, USA - Fa13.BD.MM110.DN (SPAdes) (version 2) | ecosystem: Environmental > Aquatic > Freshwater > Lake | place: Lake Michigan...
ATCGCGGCCTTCAACCACTTTCCACGCCGTGCTTGCTAACTGCGTATCGCAAATTGCTCCGCATCGAACTTCACGCTGCGCTATTCTGCCCACACCTTCGGCGAATGTTTACCTGCAACATCTTTTCTTTGCCTTTCGTCTTTGCGCGTAAATGACGATTGGCACGCCCTCTGCTTTACAAGTTATTTATGAACCGAGCATCACAGTGGAGCCGGTAAAACAGTGGGTGAGACTCATCGAAACTGAGGACTCGCTTGGTAGGTTTAATTAAGAAACGGGAGACATTGCCATGAACATTTTGAACGCTCTGAAGAATGACGAAAACGGTTTTGTGGTATCGGCCGAACTGGTCTTGGTCGGCACCATTCTGGTGCTCGGCATGATCGTCGGACTCACTGAACTGTCCTACGGCGTGAATGAAGAACTCGAAGACCTTGGTTCAGCCATCGGTGCCATCAATCAGAGTTACTATTTCACGCTGGCATGTGGCAAAAAAGGGCATGTTGTCGGAAGCAGGTTTTCGGACTATGTGGATGAATGCGATCACGATTCTGACATCACATGCAACCATTCAGCTCACGGTGAGCAAAAATAGGAACTCCACCCCGCAGGGGAGCACTTAGCGTGTCGCCGGATTCGCAACACCTCGGAGGAGTCATGCTTCATGGCCGACTTCTGACGAATTCGGCTCCAACAAGACATCTCAAGCAAACCCGTGCGGAGCACCACGCACGTCCATCCGTTTCAATGCAAGACCAATAACACAATTATCGAGCAGTTTCCTGTTTCGAGATAAGCAGCCCGCGTTCGCTTTTGGCAAACGTCGGGCTGTTTGTCTTTGCCGGCCGGCTGCAAGAGGAAGAATTTGATTTTCCCGAGGATAAAAAGCCAAAAACGGGGTTCAAGCTGCCATCGCGAGGAATCTTCCGTGTGTTTAGAATGGCGCGTTTGTATCAAAGCGAGGTCGCTCGAATACTTCAAACAGCATCGTGTCGTGCTAGCTGAAGATCTCACGGAACAAGAATCATGCGCAGCGAATCTGAAGTCCTGTTTGAAGACAATCCATTTACGATCCCGGTTGCAGATCGCGTGCGGCGGTTACCACCGTATCTATTCGGGACGATCAATAAACGCAAGTATCAGTTGCGTGTCGCAGGTGTGGACGTCATCGATTTGGGCATGGGTAATCCGACTGATCCGCCGGATCCATTGATTGTCCAAAAAATTGAAGAGTCCTTAGTCGATCCCCGCAACCACCGATATTCCGTTTCCAACGGGATTGGTAATCTTCGCAAGGAAGTATCGGCTAGGTATCTGAAGCGTTACGGCGTGCGCCTGGATGCCAATGATGAAGTTTTGGCCTGCCTCGGATCGAAGGAAGGCTTCAGCCACATGTGCTTGGCGCTAATGGGCCCCGGCGACACGGCGATTGTGCCTGCACCCTCGTTCCCCATTCATGTCTACTCCGTCATGCTGGCCTCTGGCAATGTCATCGCGTTGGACGTGCGTGATCCGGAAAAATTTCTGCGCAACATTGCTTACACTTGTGAGCATCTGGTGCCGAAGCCTAAAGTCGTGGTCGTCAATTTTCCGCACAATCCGTCATCGACCGTGATTGAACAAGACTTCTTTGTGGAGCTCGTGCGTCTCGCGAAGAAACACAAGTTCCTTGTCATCAGCGATTTTGCCTACGCAGACATCTGCTACGACGGCTACAAGGCTCCAAGTTTTCTCGCGACACCTGGAGCGCTGGATGTCGGCGTTGAACTGACTTCGATGAGTAAGAGCTACAGTATGGCTGGCTGGCGGATTGGATTCTGCTGCGGCAATCGCGAAATGGTTCGCGCGCTCGCGACGATCAAGGGATATTATGACTACGGAATTTTTCAGCCAATTCAGATTGCCGCGATCGTGGCAATGCGGCACTGTGACGACGCGATTGATCGCATGGCGGCGGAATATCAGGTGCGGCGTGATGCGCTATGTGAAGGCCTAAAACGCATTGGCTGGAATGTGCAGCCCCCCAGAGCGGGGATGTTTGTGTGGGCCGAAATTCCGGAACAGTGGAAGAAAATGGGATCCATCGAATTCGCGATGAAATTGCTCAACGAAGGCGGCGTCGCGGTGAGTCCGGGCCGCGGCTTCGGTGCTGAAGGAGAGGGATTTCTGCGAATGGCAATTGTCGAAAATAGCCAACGCCTGCGTCAGGCAGTTCGCCAGATTGATAAGTGCCTGAACGTACCCGAAGCGACAGAATCAAAGCCAGCCTAAGACAATCACAGCCACCTCGGCAGGTTTTCTGACCGTCGCCGACCCGCCTAGGGATCGGACTCCTGAAGCCACAGTCGCCGCTTATAGTCACTATTCTTGTGGAGTGAAGATCGCTCGAACATAAAAAGTCACGTAGATCATGGTTGGCTATTCGTCATGTTTCTGATAGCGTCGTGCCGGAATATTGCGGTGTGTTGTCTTTTCTAGCGTGCGAGACAACCGCAAATTCCTTGCGACTCGCTCGGTAGATAACGTTCTCGTCAATGGTTTGACTGGTGATTCCAATGTCAACTGCACGACCGACTTTTCACCCCGGACTCTCCCGCCGCAGTGCGTTGCACCTTGGAAGCCTTGGTCTTTTTAATGGAATGTCGCTGGCTCGACTGTTGGCTGCGGAGACACGCAGTGCTACGCCACCCGGTACAGCAAAGTCGGTCATTCTCGTGAATCTATTTGGCGGTCCGCCGCATCTAGATATGTTTGATTTGAAGCCCGAGGCGTCGGCTGACGTACGTGGCGAGTTTCGTCCGATCGAGACAACCGTCCCGGGAATTCAGATCTGTGAATTGCTGCCATTGACAGCGATCTTGATGGATCGAGCAACGTTGATTCGGAGTTACTCCCATAAATATAATAGCCATAATCCATACAATGTGATGACGGGATTTGACTTGGGTGTAGACGCCGAAAATTACTACGCCAAACGGACCGATCATCCCAGTATTGGTTCCGTGTGCCAGTGGCTAGATCCGGGACCGCCCGATGTGCCCCGCCATGCGGTGCTACCGGCGTTTCCTGGGTATACGCAGGCCTTGCGTCGTGCCGGACCGTATGGCGGTTATTTGGGGACGGCTTACGACCCCTTATTCTCCACCTGCAGTCCCTCGTACACGCGCGAATCCGTCGGTGATTATGACGCCGTTTTTGCGTCCGGAGTGCCCGTCCTCCCGGCTCTCGAGGAGCTGTCTGATATGACTGGCAACCGATTTAAGCGGCGGGCATCGCTGCTGACAAGCCTCGAGCGACAAGTTGAAGACTTTGAGCGCACGGGTGCTTTGGCAAAATTTGACGAAAGCAGCCGTCGCGCGTTTGCTCTGTTAACTTCCGGTCGGACGAAAAACGCATTCGACCTGTCTGCCGAATCGGAAGAAACTCGTCGCTTGTATGGTGATGGGCTGTGGACTTCCAGTGCCCTCGTGGCTCGTCGACTGATCGAGGCTGGTTCGAAGTTTGTGACGGTCAATTGGGAAGCCAAACATGGAAACCACTGGGATCTGCATGCCAATAACTTTGGGATGCTAAGAGCCCACCTCCCGATCCTCGATCGGATGGTTTCGGCGTTGATCACTGACCTTGAGCAACGAGGACTGCTGGATGAAACATTGGTCGTGGTGATGGGCGAAATGGGACGGAGTCCGAAAGTGAACGCGGCAGCCGGTCGAGACCACTGGCCTCAATGCGGTTTTTCCCTCCTCTTCGGGGGAGGCACGCAACGGGGTGTCGTGGTTGGGCGATCCGACAGTCAAGGCGCTTGGCCTGAGGATCGTCCGGTATCCGCCGGTGACATGGTCGCAACCATCTATCATCTTCTCGGTGTTGATCCGACGTTAACGATCCCCGATCTCTCTGGCCGTCCGATCCACATCTGTCACGGCGGACAGCCTGTTCTCGAAGCGATTGCCTGACCAACACAACGCTTCTGGGGGGCCAATTTTCGGTAACACGCACGGGAAGCGGGCGGCCAGCCGAGCGGGACATCCAGCGTGGAGGAAACTCCAAAGGGCCTTCGTCTCTCCGCTAAAAAATGACCTTTTCAGCAGGCGGCAGTTACGGTTTCCCCTTTTCAGGCTGCATGGGTTTCATGCCCGTGAAAAAACCAATCATCATCTCATCCCAGCTTTGTTGTCCCCAGCCAACTTCTTTAGCCGGGTCTGGGTTATTCCGATTTCCGACTGAGTTGTCGAACTCCGCGCGGCACGTCACGACAGTCCCTTTGGGCATCAGACGCGGTTCTGCAAATTCATAGCGGAGTTGCCAGTTGAAATCGTAATTGGGAACATCGAGTAGAATCTCGGACTTGCCGTCAGGAAAAACGGCTTCATACCGAAACGATTTTCCGCGCAAGTGCATATGCGGTGTCAGACTTAGCAGGGTAATATCTTCGCGGAATTTCTCGCTTGATAAAACCGTATGAGCGGCAGCTCCGGGCGGGATCCGAAGCTTGTGATTGACAGCTTCCAGCCCGACGACTTCATTCACCACTTTCGACGCGTCAATAAATTTCAGCCCGATGTTGCTGATGTCAGTTTGGACCGTCCCATTCGGCGTATAGTGCATTTCAAATACGATTTGCGTCCCCGCTGGAACCTTCATTGCCGCGCCGTCTGGGAAAATGAGCGGTGCCGTGCCTGGGGCATAACCAATCAGCATTTTCCCCAACGTCACTTCTGTCTGTCCTGGCAGCATCAGAAACGCAATAATGTGATGGACAACGGCGGGATTGCCAGGTCTGGCTTCGGCAGCAACGATGTATTTGTCTTCGGTGAACTTTGGATCGACGCGCAGATACTGGTAGTTCACGACTCCCGTGGCGGGCACGGTAAACGCTTCTTCGCGAACCGGAATAATCATGTCTGGCTGCGGCATTCTCCAGCCAGTTACGAACTGCGGTGGCGTCGGCAAGTCGGCAGGATCACCTTCTGGACAACCGTTCTTGATCCATTCCCGAATCAGTTGCTTTTCGTCTGCCGAAAGACGGGAGTCGTTCTTGAAGTGGCCGAACTCCGGATTTGCGTTCCAAGGCGGCATGCGTTCTTCACGCACGACTTCGGCGATCGTCGCTTCCCAGCCGACCGTATCGGCGAAGCTTGTGAGTGAAAACGGGGCGATCTCACCGGGCCGATGACATTCCATGCAGCGAGCGTTGAAGATCGGTGCGATGTGTTTGGCATACGTGATGTCTCCGTGCGGTAAGATTTTGCGATGCCGTCCGATGACGCAACCGACTGCGTCTGTCGCGGTCACCGCAGGCACTTTTCCTGCAAGCAACGCATCAATCGCGAGTGCCGCCATTTCCTGCTGCGGTTTTTCGCGGATCACGCCGATCCCGTACTGATCGTCAATCCGGCCTCGGTATTGAACCGCTCGATCCTTGTTGAGGACCACGATTTCCGGTGTCCGTTGAGCCTGCAGGAGATCGGCCAATTCCTGCTGACTGTCGATGAGCATCGGAAACGTAATACCAGCCTTGTTTCGATAAGCAACGATCTCAGTGAGGCTGTCTTGGACGTTGGAGCAGATTCCGACAAAACGCACGCCATGGTCCGCGTAACGAATTGAGAGTTCCTGCAACCGTGGACCATACAGTTTTGCGAGCGGGCATTCTGTGCCAACAAATGCAACCACAACAAGCGGTGCGGAATTCAATTCTTTGAGTTCGAAATGCTGCCCGAAACAGTCGGGCAGAGTGAGCTTTTCAAATGTCTGCGAGACATCATGTTTCGAAACATTCGCTTGCGGAGTTGCCTCATCCGCACCATTCGCGGTCAGATATCCTGAACTCATGACCACACAAATTAGGAGTCGTATCACAGGGAAGCAGGGATGGCGCATGGATTTAGTTACAAAAGAGATTTTGAAACGAACGAGCCGCCTTAAGAATATCAGATACGAGGATGGCACGGCAGAGGTTTTGTCGAAATTGTCACACACTCCGAATCCATAATCCACCGTCGCCTGACCGGGCGTTCAGTCATTCGCTCAACCGAAGTTTTGCCCTCGGTTATGACTCTCATTGAACCACTTGAAAAAGCGATGAGCCCTAGTTTCTAGACACCGCCACGACACCTGGCGAGATATTTTCAAGGATAATTAGGCGACCGAGACCGTATTTGTGGACCTCAGAATCGTGAGAATCTCGGGAAAATGTGGTAACCGGAGCGGCGAAACGGTGTCCCCGGTAGAGATCGTTCACGGGGAACGATACGGTACGCCACGTGCCGATCTATTCCGGAATCGTAGTCTACTGTTGGCGACGTTCATTCTGTTCACCAAACTGGAATCTGGTTTTTGCCCCATGACTGAAGTGAATGGTCCCGATTTTTCAAAGTCTGAATTGCTTCCTGCGATCGCTCAGGATTCTTCGACAGGCGAAGTTCTGATGATGGCTTGGATGAACCGCGAAGCGTACGAAGAAACGCTCAGGACCGGCCGCGTCTGCTACTTCAGCCGCAGTCGTCAGAAGCTCTGGCGGAAAGGCGAAGAGAGCGGGAACGTACAGGAACTGCATGCGATCTATTTTGACTGTGATGGCGACACACTTTTGGTCAAGGTCCGGCAGATCGGCGGCGCAGCCTGTCATGAAGGATACAGCAGTTGCTTTTTTCGTCGGATTGACGCGGCAACTCATGCCTTCACTGTGGAAGGCGTGCAAGTGTTTGACCCAAAGTCGGTCTACGGGAAGTGATTTCAGCGATTCACGGCAAGCAGCAGACGCCTGCGTTTGAAAGGTAAGTTCTTATGTCAGGTCGAATTCTAAAACTCGGCATTCCTGCCGGCAGTCTCCAAGAATCCACCGCGGCACTATTCAGCCGTGCCGGTTACAACATCAAGTTTGCCTCACGCTCATATTTCCCGACGGTCGATGACCCGGAGATTGAATGCATGCTGATTCGCGCTCAGGAAATGGCGAGGTATGTTGAGAACGGGATTCTGGACGCTGGCATCACGGGTTACGACTGGATTCTGGAAACCAATGCCGATGTCCATGAAGTGTGCGAACTGGTGTTTTCGAAGGTGAGCCGTCGCCCTGTGCGGTGGGTATTGTGTGTTCCGGAAGATTCCCCGATGACGACAGTCAAGGATCTGCAGGGCAAGCGGATCGCCACCGAAGCTGTTGGGCTGACGACTCGGTTTTTAGAAAAACATGGTGTCCAAGCGCAAGTCGAATTTTCTTGGGGTGCGACAGAAGTCAAGCCCCCAAAGCTCGCCGATGCCATCGTAGAAGTCACGGAAACCGGCAGTTCACTCCGCGCCAACAATCTGCGGATTATGGACGAAGTGCTCCAAAGCACGACGCGATTCATTGCTAATCGAGTTGCATATGCCGATGGCTGGGTAAAATCGAAAATTGATAATATCGCGCTCATGCTGCAGTCCTGCTTGGCAGCGGAAGGCAAAGTCGGCCTCATGATGAACGTGCATCAACGCGATCTCGACGCGGTCCTGAAGAACCTGCCGGCATTGCAGACCCCGACTGTCTCGCATCTCTCCGATTCAGACTGGGTCGCCTTGAATACGATCGTGGACGAGAGCATCGTCCGCACGACCATCCCACAACTCAAACAAGCCGGTGCGCGAGGGATTGTGGAGTATCCGATCAGCAAGATTATTGATTGACGTTAAAAAAGATGACAGCTAAGCCATGCGCATCTTAATTTGCTGGCGTCTACTGGACTTCTTTCGCCACCTTCAGGATTTGCAGAAGGGCGATGGCGTTGTCGAGTCCGCCAACGGAATTGCTAAACGCGACCGCTTTGCGAATGTCGGCAATTCCCACGCTCGTATTGGACGGCTGCTCCTCTTTGGCTCGTGCCTTGGTCTTCGAAACAGGTGTTTCGTCTGCGAGCGTGACACTGAGGGCGGCTTCAGTACGTGTGACTGCTTCAGGCGTATCATGACGGTCGGCGGATTCTTCAACTGCCGTGATTTCTGCTGCGGCACCTGTTTTTCGACCACTCGTGTTTTTCTTAGCCATGGGGTAGTCCATCGATTTGAGTTGTGTGGCGAACAGGTCAGACTTTGGCGTGAATCTGCTGTCGAGCCATGGTGGTTAGTGACGTGCCGAACATGAAGTCGACTGCTCACGAGACTGTATCGAATCAGTGTCGAAGGTTCGACCCAGCCCTACGTCTAATTTGCTGGATCAGGGCTGCTCTTCACTTTATCCTGGAAACGGCTCTTGACTGATCAATGATTGGCCGACGCCTGCAGAGCACGCACGACATAATCACGGGGTACCTTTGAACGCGGAACGCGACCCGAAAACCAGCTTCGAATATCGGCATCCAAACCCACGCCGTGCATGAAGTTGTACAGTCCCTTGTTAAGTCCCGTGCCGAGCGAATCGTGATCGACGCCGGTCGGATCAATGAACCCAATATCATTTTTGGCAAACGTGACCGGTGGCAGGGGAATGAGACTTACTCCGTAATCCTCCGGATTCTTACCAACCGGCGAATGGACCGTGCAGGTAAAACGATGGAAGAAGCCCGACTGCAAGCAGCCTTCCTCAAACATCTGCCGCACATACTCGAGGGCATCGACGGTATCCTGAACTGTCTGAGTTGGAAACCCGTACATCAAATACGCATGTACCAAAATACCAACGTCACTGAACGCTCGTGTGACTCGGGCGACTTGAGAAACCGAGACACCCTTCTTCATCAGGTTCAGCAAACGGTCCGATGCAACTTCTAGACCGCCGGAAATTGCAATGCAGCCGCTGGCCGCCAAGAGTTCGCAAAGTTCAGGCGTGAAGGCTTTTTCAAAACGAATATTCCCCCACCAAGAAATCACGACGCTACGTCGCAGCAATTCTTCTGCCATGGCTTTCAACGCTTTTGGCGGAGCAGCTTCATCGACAAAGTGAAATCCAGTTTGGCCAGTTTCGTGCACAATAGCTTCGATGCGATCCACTAGCGTGGACGCTGCGACGGCATCGTATCTGCCAATATAATCCAACGTGATATCGCAGAAACTGCACTTCTTCCAATAGCAACCGTGGGCCACCGTAAGTTTGTTCCAGCGACCGTCGGACCACAGTCGGTGCATTGGATTGAGCATGTCAAGCGTCGATAAATAGTCACCGATCGGCAAACCGTCCCATGTGGGTGTGCCGACTTCCGCGAATGGAATATCAGATTCGCCAGAGTTCAGATACGCAACAACAGGTGGTTCACCCCTGCGCACGAACGTCCGCACAAGCTGCGACTGCGGTCGTGCGCCGCGCAGATGTTCCAGCAAAGCCAGCAAGGGACGTTCACCATCGTCAAGTGACACATAGTCAAAGTAATTGAACACACGTGGTTCAGCTAGCTCACGCAATTCTGTATTGACGAATCCACCACCCAGAGCCGTCACAACTTCGGGATGCTGCAACTTGATGGTCTGCGCGATTCGGAACGCAGCATACACGCAGCCGGGAAACGGGACGGAGATGAGAACCAGATTCGGCTGATACCGTGAAATAGATTCAAGCGTAAGCTCCCGCAGCGTGGTATCCATGAGATTCAGCGGGGCCGCCAACGCCGCCGCGAGCAGATCGAATGTTGGCTGGCTGGCAGCGAGCGATTCTGCATAACGCACGAATTCAAACCGAGGATCGATGGCTTCCCGCACAACGTCTGCGATATCGCTTAGATACAGCGTGGCAAAGTGACGGGCTTTGTCCTGCATACCCAGCGAGCCAAAGGCCCAGCTCAGAGGGTCGCCGCCTTCATCGTCGCTTTCATAAACATCCAACGCATTAAAACGGGGACCTTCTGGTAGAAAGCTGCGTGAATTGATGCGATGAGCCAACGTTGAGTCCCGGCCCTGCAGGAATAAAATCATTCGATCGATGGTGGCATGGTACTGGTCAAACTCATCGCAGAAGTGCTGAATACAAACGGAGGAATTCTTACCGTTGGTCGCCTCGATCTGGTTGCGAATGGCTGCAAGTCCCGTCGACGAAAATAGTCTGAGCACAAGCTTCAGTGCCAAATCATCCTGCACCGCATCGACCCCGCGCGAACGCAAAAATCCGGTAATATAGGCGGTCGAAGGATATGGCGTGTTCAATTGAGTCATTGGTGGAATCAATGACAACACGCGGGAGTTTTTGACAGGGGATGAATTCAAGGGATAGATGTTGATTGCAGGAAGAGAGTCCGGAATTGGCTGCGCATCGTACGTTGCCTGACGCGCCGCGTCGAGTACCTCATTGGAACTGGACTCTCCGCGTCAAGTAATGCACTTTAACCATGAAAAATGGCCGTTCTGGCTTAACGGCAGGCTGTCAATTATGATGCCTTGCACCATGCATGTCAGATGAGCGGTTTGTCAGCATGCCGCCACTCAGATCCCGCAACCAAGGAGCTTGTTCCGTGCCACGATTTCGCTATTGCCTGAATGCCAGCACTATCGCCACTACCCCCATCCTCAAGCAGATCGAAGTTGCCTCGGCGGCTGGATATGTAGCCATTGAACTGTGGCACGATCATATCGACACGCATCTAGGGTCTGGAGGAACGCTGGTGGAAATTCGCAAAGCGATCGACGACAGCGGCCTCAAAATTCCGACCACAATTTATCTTGCCGGCTGGTTTCAGCCCGCGGGCGTTGAACACGACGCGGCGATCCGCGAAGTGCGTCGCAGATTGGAACAAGCAGCAGCCGTGGGTGCAGAATTCGCCATCGCTGGTCCACCACCAGGCATCGCGGATCGCGATCTCGGAGCCCGGCACTATGCCGAACTCCTCGAACTTGGGAAATCTTATGGGGTCAAGCCGGCCTTTGAGTATCTGGGTTTCGTGGACGACATCAATACGATCGATGATGCCATCGACATCACTCAGCGATCAGGTCATCCGGATGCCACGCTTGTTGTCGATCCGTTCCACTGCTGGCGCGGCGGCGGTTCTGCAGCTTCAATCAGCAAACTGCAGGCGCACCAGATCGCCATCTCGCATTTCAACGACGCACCCGCTGCGCCGCCAGCCCACACGCAACACGATGCTGATCGAGTTCTGCCAGGCGACGGTGCAATAGATTTACGCTTCTACTGCGACCAATTGACGGCGATCGGATACGACGGGTATCTGTCACTGGAACTGTTCCGCCAAGACTTGTGGGATAGAGATCCGCTGGAAGTCGCGCGTCTTGGATTACAGAAAATGAAAGACGTGGTGGAGGATTAGTCTTACGGCGAGGTCAAACACCATTGCCATCCGCTTCTTTTCGCCCTTGTGGTCACAAATGCGCATGGGCCGCGCCTGTCTCAGGGAGGTTAAAGCGGGGGACCGTCGCATGAAATTCAAGGCGTTCTCACGATCACATGTCCGCTGAAGCCACTCCCTCCCGATCTTCAGGCAGCGAATGTGCCGCGATTTGTCGATCCTGAATTTAGTTGACCAATGTTGGCTCTGCCCTGGGAAAATGAAGGGGTTCTGCGTCGCAGCCTGCCTCATTGTTAGCTGCACAAGGTAGAATCCCATCCCGATCCTGTCTTCTTCCACTCACACATTTTGGTTCCTGAATGAAGTTTTCTGCAAAGCGACCGTTGCTGGCTGATCAGCATTTTTCGCGCATGTATCGCTGGCTTGAAATGGAGGGAGAGGCGGAACGGGAGAGGTTGGTACAGCGGCGAAAGGCGCAGTCGTCGGACACAGCTGAACGCACGGGCGAGACGCTGTTGGATCTCGTGATTCGCACGCACACCACTGGGCTTGGCGGGCGATATCTGATTACGCTCGCCAAACGCAGGTCGCCCGATCGGTTACCATGGAATCGATTCAAGGTCGGTAGCCCGGTCCTCCTGTCTGACAATCGTGACGAGGACGCGGAATCGTTGCAGGGCGTCGTGAGTGCGCGTCGTGTTGATTCGCTCGAAGTTGCGGTCGATGATTGGCCATCGAGCGATCGGTTTCGGCTAGATTTGTCTCCCGATGAAGTCACGCGCAAACGCCAGTCCGCCGCATTACAGGGCGCTGCGAAAGCCACAGGGCGACACGCACAATTGCGAGATCTGTTGCTGGGTGAACGTGAACCGACGTTCCACCGCAACATGAAACCTCCGATGGACATCTCACAACGACTCAATCCGTCACAGCACGATGCCATTCGACATGCGCTCTCGTCTAATGATTTGGCCATTATTCATGGACCGCCGGGAACTGGAAAGACGACGACTGTCGTGGAAGTCATTCGCCTGCTTGTCGCGCGCGGGCAGCGCGTGCTGGCGTGTGCTCCAAGTAATACGGCGGTAGATAATCTGTTGGAACGCTTGCTGGCGATCGGGGAACCAGCTGTGCGACTTGGGCATCCCGCGCGAGTTTCTGAAGATCTGCGACAGCATTCGTTGGATGCCTTGGTAGGACGGCATGAAGCCATGATGGTCGTGCATCAGATGATGCGAGAAGCAGAGCAAATTGAACGCAAGGCGGCGCGTTATACGCGCGGCAGACCGGCTCCGGGACAAAAAGGTCAGCAACGTCAGGAAGCACGCGAACTTAAACGCCATGCGCGAATTCTGGAGAAACAGGCAATCGCTGATTTGCTGAAAGATGCACGTGTCATCTGTGCGACGACGACGTTTGATGATTCAGTGCTAGATGATCTGCATTTCGATGTGCTCGTGATCGATGAAGCCTGCCAAAGTGTTGAGCCCGGCTGTTGGGTTCCGCTCCGGCGTGCTGATCGACTCATTTTGGCAGGTGATCACCTGCAGTTACCACCGACGATCCTGTCTGATGCCGCAAAGAAGGAAGGTTATGCCGTCAGTCTGATGGAGCGTCTGGTTAAGCACTACGGCGATCTGGTGACACGCCAATTGACCGTCCAGTATCGGATGCATGAATCGATCATGGGATTCTCGTCGCAGCATTTTTACGACAACACATTAATTGCCGATGAGTCCGTTCGCAGTCATGTGTTGTCCGATCTGCCGAGGATCCAGAATGACCTTGTCTCAGACGATCCCGTCACGTTCATCGATACGGCAGGAACGGGATGGCAGGAAGAACTGGAGCCAGAGGGTCTCAGTAAACGAAATCCGGAGGAGGGCCGATTGGTTCTGAAGCAGGTCAATGCGCTCTGTGAAGCGGGCCTTGCCCCATCCGACATCGCTGTGATCGCCCCGTATGCCGCGCAAGTGCGGTGGTTGCGTGAAAATGCGATCTATGATCAATTGGAGATCGATACGGTCGATGGGTTCCAAGGCCGCGAAAAGGAAGCTGTGGTGATTTCATTGGTCCGCTCAAATGCAATCGGTGAAATCGGCTTCCTGTCGGACGCCAGACGGATGAACGTTGCGCTGACGCGGGCAAAACGAAAAATGATCATCGTCGGCGACAGCGCGACGCTCGCATCTGACCAGTTTTTCCAATCGTTGCTTGCTTGGATCGAAAAAACTGGCACCTACCGTACGGCCTGGGAATTTGCTGACTGACAGACCGCTCAATTTAGAACGGAGCGGATTCATCAGCAGGGCCGAAGTCTGCCTCGTCATCTTGGGCCGCGGCGGATGCTTCGCCTGCTTTCAGGAGTTCGTAATCCGTCGCTTCTGCGGTGAGGAAGTATTTCACTTCGCTTTGAGCATCGCGTTGCCATTTGCGTCCGGTCAGCCGATAAGTCACTTTGATTGTGTCCCCGACACTCAAATTGTCCACCATGTCGCAGCTCTCGGCCATGAACTCAAGTGGCAGATAGTTTGTGAAACGTGCGGTCACCTGTTCCAGCACGACCGTACGTTTTCGAAACCCCTTCTGACCGAAACTTTTTGTCGGTTCGACCAGATGAACCTGCCCCGTCACTGTTGCTGCACTCATGGCGTTCGTCTTTCCACTTACAATTAGGATTCATTCATGTGTCTGCTCATAGGTCACGCGATTTAACGTCGTGCTGCGACCAGACTATTTCGCGTCTGCTTTTTCTGTTTTAGCCTTCGCGTCGCCTGACGCTTCGGTCTTCATAATACTGGCCTTCTTGATAAAGTCGAGTTTTGGGAAGCTCTTGTTGAGATATACGTTCCCCTGTTCCTGAAGGAGACTCTGATCCGGCTGTTCGCGATATTGAGCGTTAATCGCATCGACAACATCCATGCCGTCCACAACCTCCCCGAATGGCGTAAAACCGTCGGCGTCTAGACGTGCGTTGTCACCAAAATTAATGAAGACCTGACTGGTCCGGGAGTTTTTCTGAGAACTCTTTGCGTAGGTGATGAACCCACGTTTGTTAGATTTGGGTTGAGCCACACGGTCATCTTTAATGTTTGCCTTGACCCAGTTCTTTTGAATTTCCGGATCACCGTTGATGCCCCACTGCACCATGAATCCGGGTAGGACGCGGAAGAAACGACAATCATCGTAGAATCCACTTTCCACAAGTTTCTGAAACCGATCGGCACCATTGGGAGCCCATTCACGATGAACTTCGACCGTAAAATCTCCCTTCGATGTTTCGAACAACACTTGATAAGTCTCCGGGGCCTGATCCGCAACAGCGGCCTCATCCGCCATCGATCTAATTCCGGATGACAGAACGACACTCAGGGCCAACAGCAAACCAGCAGCAGTTTTCACAAAAACCTCCATTGTTTGAATTCAAAAAGTCTCAGCCGGAAGTCTAGCGTTTGACTATGCGATCGTATATGCAGGATGCCAATCTGCTGCCCAAGATTTTTGGGGTGAGCCTGAGTGGACGGCACGGCTTTTGTCAGGAATTGACAGCGTAAATTCCAGTGGAGTGTGGCCAGTGATAGGCCAACACATCAATTTTCGAGGGGGAACCTACGCCTGAGTCGACAACCCCGCGAGTTGCCGATCCAGTTACAAAATATACCAGCGACTTTAAGGTTGGGGGTCACGATCAACGAGACGAAAGGCGGCGCGGAGGACTCCACCCGCAGATTCGACGCGGACCACGCGAATCCTGGGCGATCCCGGTAGTGATGTCGGAGCATCGAACTCTTTTTGCAAGGTGGCAACAGGTATTTGTTTCAAGAGTGACTGGGTCGCATGCTTGACGATGGACATCCATCCTGTGCCGGACTCAACAGTTGTCACCTGCGCTTCAGGCTTGCCCGATTCAGACTCGAAATCCAAGGGCGACGAACTGTCATGCGATTCAAATGTCGTCTTGGAGGGATTCAGAAGCACCGGACGAAAAAGTTGCGGTTCAGGACGTTGATCGCGAGAAATCGGAATTGAATCGCCAACCTCACCAACGTCGACTTGGTGCAGGGCTACGGCCCATTGATCCTGAGAAACACCGCGTCCCCGCATGCGCCATGTCGTCTTCATCCAGCCGCTCGGTGCTGCGCCTTTCGGGTGAATTTGAAACGACGTTTCGAGACACACATCGCCGCGGTCAAAACGCACCACAATCGGCTCTACGTTGGCCAGCTGAATTGAAAACGCTGTCGGTTCTGCCGAGGCATGACGTTCGATTTCCTGAAACAATTGTCGGACAGATGCCAATGTCCATTTTTGATCCCCCGTGTTATTCCACGCCTTTGAGGCAATTTCGACCTGTGTATCCGTCAGCATTAGGCCACTTGGAATGTATTGTGCGAGCAACGCGGTGGCCACAGAATCAGAGATTGTGAACACGACTTCTTCGCCGTTCGCCAGTTCCGGCACATTGACCGCCTGCGAACTTGGTACTCGATTTTCTGCAACGTCAAGACGCTGCGGAATCGCGGCAATGAAGGACGCTGTCTCCGCTGACCTCGCCACCCAGTTCAATCGTGAAGTCCCGAGAGTTGATTCGACCTGCTCTCGTAGAACAGCCAGTTGCCGTCCCAGCTGCGCAAATTCTGCATCGACAATGCGTTCAATCTTTGGCAGCACGGTGCGGCTCACGTCTTCTGCGACAGCCTGATTTATCTCGGCCTGCCGCCGTGTGACCTGTTCCCATGCGAGGCGATCCGATAATGGTCGCAACAACGGCATTGTTGCCCCTACGGCGCTCACGACGCGTTGCGGTGCCTGCGATGCGCGGATGGTGCCGTGTCCCGACTGTGTGAGAAAAGTCGTGCCGTTGAACCAGACGGGCTTCGTGATTTCAAAGTGATGCTGCCCCGTACTGTCGATCAAAGCCTGAGAATTAATCCCGGTCGTCTGACTTCTGACGTCCCCGATACTCACGACATCAACACGCATGCTGCCGGTCTCGGGAATAATCCGCAACCGCGTTTCGGTGGTGGTCGTCTGTTGTCCTCGAACATCGCTGTCCATGATGTTTGTTGTCACAGGTTCCAGCTCAGTTCGTGTCCGTCCAAGTCGTTGCTCAAGCGTGGCATTCCGGATCGTGATTCCAAACAGCGGTGCTTCGATCGCCTGCGCAATTGCGCCATGCCGCGTCAGCAGCAACAGAATCAACACAACACAGACCTTGAGGATGTTTGGGTGACCCATGTTTTTCCGGAATGCAGTTTGCGAACTAGGGCTCTGTCAACCTTTAAAGTTGGGGTTGAATTGGATTTGTACGACGGACTTCCAGTCGGTCGGCGGTAACCTTTGTCGACGGACTGGAAGTCCGTCGTACCCGAAAATTGAGCCTTGACAGAGCACTAGGGTTGTGTCGCGACTAAAAAAAGGACGATCTTAATAATCTCGCCCGAATTATTGGCATGTGGGAACCAGCTTTCTACCTCAGAACTGAACTTCTGGTAATTTCGAGTGTCTCCCGATCAGTATCAGCGGAAGAAGAACGCTGAGTCGCCGCGTTGCGATAAGCAACTGTATGAAACAAATTTATAGCCGATGCCAAAAAATGTCACTCCACCTGCTTTTTGTGATCCGCAGCCACGGATTTCACGTTTGTGGCGAATCAGGTGAGACTTTGGTTTCTGCGACGTAGGGGTGCTATACTCAGGAATCAGATCTTTCCAGATTGTGAGCTCGATACCGGGCTTGCGGCAAGAATTAGGATATTGGCGTGCCGCAACAATCACGGGCCGCTCACGCAGTCATGTTCGGGACTTTATTCTTATGCGATGCCATTCTGCAACCGCTTTGCCGTTAGTCGGAATGACCCTGCTGCTGCCATTGCTGGCGTTTGCGCAGGAGAGTGCCGGAACCACCGCATCCGTTCAGGCTCAGCAGGTCGAACTCGCGCGGAAACCTTTCGGACAGTTTGTCACAATCGGTAAGCAGGTGGATGATCAACTGGTGAGTCAAATCACGAATCTGACAAGAAAATTACAGACCCGAGCCGTTCGCGAGCAGCGTCAGGCGATTCTGGTGCTGGAGATTTCAACAGGCTCAAGTCGCCAAGGTCAGATCGATGATTTAGCAAAACTGTTGGTGTCCCCGGAGCTCAGCAATGTTCGTACGGTTGCGTGGATTCCTAAGTCACTCGAGGGAAATCATGTGATCCTCGCTTTGGCCTGTCACGAAATTTTTATGCCCCCGGCAGCAGTTTTGGGAGACATCGGTCGCGGGACAGCACTTTCGAACGTGGAGCAGAACTTTGTGCTGGACATTGTGGATCGGAGTCGCAACCGACGCATGTCGCGTGCCATTGTGAAAGCCATGATGGACCCTGCGAGTACGGTGATGCGTGTCTCTCGGGAAGACGGCGAAGGCAAGACGCGTCAACAATTTTTGACGGCAGCAGAACTGCGTGATTTACAAAACCAAGAGGTTGTAATTTCACAAACTGACACCATCAAAGATCCAGGTCAACCGGGACTGTTCAAAGGCAGTGAAGCTGCGAGTTCAGGGTTCCTCGTTGCCGCAACACCAGCCAATCGCAATGAAGTCGTCGCGACGCTCAATCTACCGCTGGAAGCCATGCGGGAAGTCGGGAGTGGCGAGGCAAACGTGGTAGTCCGCGTGATCGCAATCGACAATGTGATTGACAAACTATTGGCAGATTTTGTCCAACGCGAAACACAAAATGCGATGGCCAGCAAAGCCAATCTAATCATCTACGAAATTGACTCGCCGAGTGGAGACAAAGATTACGCGCAACACTTAGCCGCGCTCATTGCTGAACTGGATCCGGAAAAAGTAACTACGGTGGCTTGGGTCCGCAAAGAAGCCACTCAGGCAGGTGCCCTTGTGGCGCTCAGTTGTGATCGCATCTTTCTGTCGGATGACGCAACCATCGGCAACATCGATTTAAAAGCCATGCGGTTGAACCGTGGTGAGCAACTGGACCCTGTGGGTGAAATGGTTCCGGAAGATCTACAAAAGTTACTGACGCTGACGGACGCGATCGCCCAACGCAAAAATCGTTCCGCATCATTGATCCGGGCGATGGCTGATCCGACACAGCCTGTGTTCGAAGTGAAACAACAGGAATCCGGTCGAGTTGCATGGATGAATGAGCTCGAACTTGCCGCTCAGCCTGAAAAATGGATCAAGGGTCAGGCGATCCCTGAAACACGCGACGGAAATCTGCTGGTGCTGACTGCGAAACGCGGCGAGGAGTTGGGGCTGACGGAACCACCCTGCCGCGATCTTGAACAATTGCGGACGCGGCTTGGCATCGCCCCAACGGCTGATCTACGTCCCGCCTCTAAAACATGGGTTGATAACCTAGTGACAGGACTCAATTCCGGACTTGCCGGTTTCCTGCTGATCGCGATCGGGATCACCTGTATTTATTTAGAAATGCATCTACCGTCAGGGTTGTTCCTGATTGGAGCGGTGACGAGTTTCTCGCTGTTTTTCTGGAGCCGCTTTCTGGGCGGTTCAGCAGGCGGCCTTGAGCTGACCCTGTTCATCTTAGGAATCGCACTCCTTGGTCTTGAAATCTTCGTGATTCCCGGCTTTGGCGTGTTTGGTGTGTCAGGAATCTTGATGACGATAGTGTCACTCGTTATGGCCAGCAATACATTTTCCGGCATGTCGGCAACAGAAAGTTTTGAACAGTCGATGAGCAGTCTTGGATCGCTGGCAGCGGCGATGATGGTGGTGATTGTCGTTGCTGCTGTCTTGAATAGATTTTTGCCGTCGATCCCGTTTATTAATCGTCTGATTCTAACTCCGCCCGGCTATGCGGAGCCTGACGGCGAAGGGTTGCACCTAAAACCATCATTACTAAGCCCGGTAACTTTCAGCGGACCGATCAGCTTAGGGATGACCGGAATCACGTCGTCGTCTCTGCGGCCCACCGGCAAAGCAATGTTCGGCGACAAGTATGTCGATGTCGTCAGTGATGGGGCGTACATCGATCATGGTACAAAGATTGAAGTCATCCGGCTTGTTGGCAATCGCATCATCGTGCGTTCGGCGGACGAGGCAACAGAAGCGTAACGCCTGTTTGCCGCAGGATAAACTTTTATGTTGGTCAGTTTGACATGCGGCAGTGTCTTCGCGAATCCAATGATGAACCGAAACCCGTGGGAAAGTGCCGCATCGATTGGTAAGGTGTCAGACTGGAATGCGCACACTGTGAAAATCGCAGGTGCTGCTATTGAAAACTTTTTCCGCGTGGCTCGTCAGCAACGCGGAAGGGCGGGGCGTCTTCCAAATCGGATGTCACATGAATCGTTTGCGGGGCCGGGACTTTGCCGGGGTCGTGGACAATCTCAGCTTCCACCAGCGTTGCGTAAGTCAGGCAGAGCAGGAGGCCCATCGTCACGCCGTTAGGAAGTGCATCCGGCCCGAAGAATTTCATGGCACTGCCAGACGATTTTGCCAGACGCACTTTCATTCCATCCCACTGCACGCTGTACATTTCGTCCAGCACCAGATGCGACAGAAATCCAATGCCAACCCCCACTGCCATCAGCACGCGGACTCGAAATTCTTCGCTGTGATACGAGAGAAACGTCAGTTCTGAAGCGATCAATAATGCCGGAATACTATGAAACATGCCGCGGTGAACTGTCAATTTTCCGAGCAAAAATGAGCCTCCGTATTTTACGGCCGCATACGCGATGATCGCAAACAATAGGGCGCGATCACCGTCAACCCCGATGGCCTGTGCATTGTGAAGCAGCAGCAATGGCGCAAATGCGGCCACGACTCCCGACAGTTCACGGATTGGCCGCCCGCTTTCAGAATCAAGGTCCGGCAGCATCCCGGCAACCCATGTGAGCACAGCCACGATCACTGCCTGAGTCAGACTATAACCAAACAGCAAGACCGCCGCGCAGGCGTACGCAACGCCCAGAATGCCACTGACGGTGATGTGTTCGCGATACGCAGCCATGCGTCGTCTTTAATCCTTTGAAATCGTTCAGCTCGCGACCGTTTGCACTTGTCATCGGGGATGAGGCCTGAGCGGCTTGCTAGGACGCATTGTGTGGGCACTCCGCTAGAATCGCTTATCGTTAAAATCGGCTTTATCGGGACAACTTTCCACAGGTAATGGTTCAGAGATCTCGATTTTCTTAGGCTTGCCATTCGGCCAAAACAGAAAATAGATTGAGATTAGACAACATTACCGGCAGAATCTGCTGGTTCGGTCGAGGCGTACAACGCGGCATCGAACGAGCGCTGGAATGCGGCGAACACGTTACCGATTTTTAAAAAAAACCTCATGGCAAAGAGACGATGGATCGATGTGGCGGGTCGGTCTGTTTGGCGTTGTGTCGCGAGTTTGCGAAAACAAACCAATCGGCAGGCGAGATTGCGACGTGGCTTGTTGGTCTCAGTGTCAAGTCGAAATGTTTCTTCATTTTGTGATCGCCGATGACCTCGCCCACAGCCAGTCCGATCGCATCTTCACCCTGCAACGGCTTGCGTGTTCGCTGCGTGGCGGCGACGATCTTATCCAAATCTTTTTCCGTCGCCTTGAGCAGTTCTTCACGCTTGCGAGCACGTTCGTCGGCCAGCAGCGGATTGCGACACACGATCAATCGTTCACCGGGAAAATGTTCCTCGTCCGTGATCTCCGCCAGATCCTTTTCGTCGAACAA